>Ga0181344_1000189_pt1 | contig 26026 bp, 24 predicted proteins | sample Su13VDMLBDD_FD_130098 | JGI IMG/M metagenome (GOLD analysis project Ga0181344, IMG submission 130098) | Freshwater viral communities from Lake Michigan, USA - Su13.VD.MLB.D.D | ecosystem: Environmental > Aquatic > Freshwater > Lake | place: USA: Michigan | collected 2013-07-15
AAAGCCTCAAACCAATTAAATTGTCATGGCCAAAAAAAGGCAAGGTCAAGCGTTACATGCTGTCGTGCGCTCAGAACTGCACCCACGTTGATGATGCAACCTGGAAGGCTGGACTGGCGCTCGCGAAAGTCTACGATGCTGAAATTAAAATCAGTCGCTTCCGGTACGTCCACAAGCTGGAAGGGTCTGCCAAGTCTGGCACTGAAAAAGACACGTCAGAGGATTGGTACGATGAGCGCATTGAACCTTATGTCAGCGATAGGTGCGAGGAACTGGGAAAGTCGCTCGTTTGGAATGGGCACTTCCAGATATCGCCAACGGCAACAGGTCCGCTTACTGGGCTGGAAAGCTACAACGGGCGGGCTTCAGGTATTTTCCCTCACACTGCTTTCGCCATGGAAAGCGTTGCATCGATCAACCACGGCCAAGCTAAGTTCAATTTTACGACGGGCACCGTTACGCGACGAAATTATATTCAGCGAAAAGCGGGCCTGAAAGCGGAGTTCCACCATGTCTATGGTTTCCTACTTGTCGAGGTGGACCACGCTGGCCAGTGGTTCGCCCGTGAAGTCCACGCAGATATTTCAGGGACGATATGCGATCTGGACGTGGTGGCGTATGCCGACGGTGTGGTTCAAAAGCTATCACGGGCCGACAAGACCAACCCAGCAGCGATAACCTGGGGCGATATCCACGAATCAAATATGAACCCGGAGGTGCGCGCACTGGGCTGGGGTCCGAAGGGCTCCCTCATTGACGCACTGCAACCAAGTAGGCAGTATTTTCATGATATCCTTGATTTTGAGCGCCGTTCTCACCACAATCGCAAAGACCCCTTCGCACTATTCCACCACCATGTCAGTGGCACTGAGAGCATTGCAGATGAGTGCAAAGGCGTCGGGGCGTTTCTTGCGTATTCCAGTCGCCCGTGGTGCAAGAGCTATGTGGTTTCGTCCAACCACGACCGACACCTGGACCGCTACATAAAAGAGGCAGATTGGCGCAATGATCTGGTTAATGCCGAATTTTATGCCCAAGCACTTACAGCAATATTGCGAGCCATTAGGGCCAAAACATCGCTCAACACCCTACAATGGGCTGTTGGGTGGCTCCATCCGGTGGCGGGAATCAAGTGGCTCAAGCAAGGCGAGAGCAGTATCGTCCACGGCATAGAGTGCGGTATGCACTTTGACCAAGGCCCCAACGGGTCGCGGGGCTCTGCGAACAACATCGCGAAGCTGGGACGCAAGGCCAACGGTGGCCACTCGCACACGGCACGGGCCGTGCAGGGTGTCAGGCAGGCGGGCACTTCCGGGAATCTTTCGCCGGAATACATAAAAGGCTCGCCAAGCTCTTGGTCTGCGATGCATATCGTGACACACTTTACAGGCAAGAGGCAGTTTGTGCATATGCGGCAGGGTCGCTGGTGCGCGCCTCGTGGGGATATTTACAAGAGGCTGGGATGATAAGCCTGCATATCTGGAGTTGTGGCCCATACGTTCCGCAGCATTACTGGCGCACACGGCATGGGCATGTCGCCGGGCACAATCACGACATGGCGCACATAGCGAGGATTCATGTGTAGGTGGGTGTGGACATATGGACATAATGCCACGTCTGGCGGGGGGCGTTTTTGATCCGTCTAATTCGGCCCATACTGCCAGCAGGCGGGTGACTTCTATGTTTCGGGGATGCCCAGCCGTTTCGCCACAGTATGAGCCATGATCGCCGCCCTTAAATGTTTCTGGAGCACTAATGGTACGTGGTGGGATATCCACACCATGCACCCATATGTGGCCAGCGGTTATTTTCCATTCCACCCAGGTTCCTCTCTTTCAAACAGGACTCAATATGTCGCTCGATAAATTCATGATGCCCCAGGCTCAGTTGGCCAAGCGCCGCCTCTCCATCGGAGGCAGTGACGCCAACACAATCATGTCGGGCGATGTTGACCGCCTACAGAAGCTTTGGGAGGAAAAGCTGGGACGTGGGAAGCCTGAGCCCCCAAGCATTAACATGCTGATGGGAACGGCTACCGAGGAATTGAACGCAGCGTGGTATGAGCACGTCACCTCAGACGCCGTGATTGACCGGCAGCTTTCGCCGTCCACCACAATCCGGGTAGGTGATATCGAATACATCGCGCACGCCACACTCGACGGCACATGCGGCAACAGCACGAAGGTATGGGAGGCCAAGCACACGTCTGGCTATGACTTCCAGACGCGGGAGAAGCGCAGCGCTGAGACACTGGCGTCCTACTACATGCCGCAGCTTCAGCACAACATGATGGTCACCGGCTTGGGCCGCGCCGTGCTGAGCTTGTTTTTCGACAATAACCGGCATGAGTTTGTCGAAGTCGAAGCCGACCCGTTCTACCAGGACATGCTCGCAGACCGCGAAGCTATTTTCTGGCAGAGCGTCGTGAACAAGAGCCCACCCAAGGGCATGGCGGCGATCAACGCCAAGGCCGATATCGTCGCTGAGCGTGTTGTGGACATGACTGGCAACAATCAGTGGGCAGAGTTCGCAGACAAATGGATCGCCAACAAGCAAGCGGCCAGTGATTTCGACTCGGCTGTGTCTGGAATTAAATCCCTGCTCGACTCCGACGTTGCCAAGGCTACGGGCCATGGTCTACTGGTCAAGCGCGACAAGAGGGGATCGGTCAAGATCAGCGCGGCGTGATCTGGTTAATTTCCTGGGAAACGAGCAAGCTGTTTTTTGAAAGTCCAGGCGGGGGCGGGGTTTGTGGCAGCTTCTTTTGCAGCAGCGCAATTCGCGCCAAGGAATACCACCGCAGGTGGATGAAGGGGGCGTGATGCCTATTTTGGTTGGCGCTGTTTTGAATTGGTGGGACGCTCACCTTGTTGGGGTCCATGGCAGTGGCCGGTCCTACGGAGGCCGGTTCGTTTCCAGTGGGCATCCGTGGGGCTCTGAGTGCAACGGTCCTGACTGCACACCTCGGTTTGTTCCGCGGTACGAGCGCGAGGGCAAGGGGTGGCTGTATGCCCGCTAGGACACTCACCAAACAGTTGGGCGGCAACTGGCTCGGCACGTCTGGCGAGGCTGCGTGCCCCGTGTGCCAGCCGGAGCGGAGGCGCGATCAACACGCGCTAACCATTTCGTGGCTGAATGGGCGCTTGCTCCTGAATTGCAAAAAGAGCGGGTGCAAATACACCGACGTTCTAAAGCTGGCTCAGTTTCCGCTATCCGCTACAACGGATAATTCGCAGTTACCCGCTACACCGGCTAAAATCGAGGCTGGCAAGCGGCGGGTGGCGGCTGCCGTCCTGGCGGAACAGATTATGGCGGCTTCGGAAAAGCGCAGGCATGATTATTTGCGCAAAAAAGGCTTCCCCACACTACAGCTTCCCACGCTCTCATACGGTGCGCTGCGGGAATTTATGTATCCGCCCAAGGCTCTTGGAAACCTCTCCAATCAGGATTTGCTGCTATGTGTCCCGCTTTCTACGCCAACAGGCACTCTGACTTCCCTGCAGCTAGTCAGCGATACTGGGTCGAAAGCATTCTTGCCGGGCGGACGCATTGGGGGTTCTGGATGGTTCCCATGCGAGCATGGGGCACGTCCAATGGTGCTGTGCGAGGGCGTGGCTACCGCCTTGAGTATCCTCCGTTCCTCCAAGCGTATTGAGAGCATTGTGAGCGTGGGGGCATGTATGAGCGCGGGTGGCGTGGCGTACATGGGGCGGTCGGGCATGGGCGACGCCGTAATGGCCGACAACGATATATCCGGCACCGGGAAGCGAGCCGCCCAGGAAACGGGCCTGCTCTACAAGATGCCGCCGAAACTGGGTGAGGATTTCAATGATCTGGAACAACGCTCGCCTTCTGAGGCTGACGCTCTACTCAGAGCCATTAGCTTTGGCATTGAATGGACCGTACAGAAACGGGCTAGTCCACCGCTGCGGCGGGCGGCCAAATCGTAATGGGGTATCCGAATACCGCCTTAAACAATTTCGCTTTGATCCTGAATGCTGGCATTTTGGCGGTAAAGGCTGACTTCACGTCCTCGGTAACGTGCCTGCCGTTCACGTCATAGTCGAAGTCGGACTTGTACCAGCACACCAAATTGTCATTAACTACAAGGTTGTAGCGCACCTGCCGTCGGAGGTTCTGGATTTTCCCAGCGCGCTCCAGTCGAATTAATTCGACGCCACGCTTGCTCTCCAGGATTGAGTCGTACTTGATCCCGTCAATTTCGACTTTCTTGTTCCTGAATTTCGGGCGTGCCATTAATTGACCAGGAGCGCTTGAATAAGCGAGCGGATACCTTCCGACACGATGGCGCGGGATTTATCGCTCGTGTAGGCTTGTTTCAGGATGCGGTTGAACGTCTCGATATCTCGGGTGAACATGGCTTCCGCCATTTTCTCCGACCGAGACGCCGACATGCCCATATTTTTCAGACCGGCAATCGCCTTCTTCGTGAGCGACGCCTTGTAGCCTGGACCCATGCGGCCAGACATACCGCCCAGCACATCGAGCGCGCCATTCAGCGAGCTTGAGAGCGCCTTTTCTTCCGCCTCTTTCGGGACGATACGATTAAGGTTGGTCGCAGCCTTCACTTCGACGCGGCCAAGCTCTTTCAGCGTGTCAGCCGTTTTCTGGCCAGCCACAGACGCAACGCGATCCGTCACAGCGCCGTCAGCGAGGGCCTTGGCGGTGGAGAGGGCCTGAGCGGGCGACTGCCCAGCCTTGTTGGCGATGGAGCCACGGGCGACTTCTGCGAGCGGAGCGCCTTCACCAGCGCGAGCCGTGACGGCCTTGAACTCGTCGGTCGTCTCCGTCATGATTTTTTTCGCCGCGGAAACAGCCTGTTTATTCCGCAGAAACAGTTCCTTGATTTTGGAAGCCTCTGCCGCTGCCTTGGCCTGGATAGCCTCAATGTCGGCAGCAGCTTTGGCTTTCGCGACTTTGGCAGCCTCGGAAGCGGAGTCTTTTGTGGCGCGCACGGCGTCGGAATAAAGATTTTTCGCGGATTTGATTTCCGCGGTAATTTCGCCCAGGCGGTTGAGGCTCTTGTTGAGCGAGTCCATGAGCTTCACGCCGTCATTGCCCATCGTGCGGGCAATTTCCCCAGCACTCTCAGCCATCTTGTAGCCCATACGCACCACATCGGGAGCGCGGCCAAATGCGGCGTCAGCTTCTTTCAGGGCGGCGGCGGCACTGGAGGCACCAGCGTACTTGCCCAGGAATTGTTCGTATGCGGGAACCTGTTCACCAGCGAGCCCACGGAGCTTTTCGGCCATGTCGAGAAATTCCCGACCGCCATTCTTTTTGCCCTCGGTAATCAGCAGCTTGCGCAGGATATCGGCGTCGCCAATGGGCAACTGGAAATATCCGCCTTCGGAGGCGTTCTTGAGGGCACCAGCGATGCGACCTTTGAGGGCCGTGGAGTCTTTCAGGCCACCGATAGCGGTAACCATGAGGTCGAGGCCGTTTTGCGTGGCGACGGCGGCGTTGATCTGGTCACCCTTGACCGTCACAAGCTCGTCAGCGAGTCCGGTATCGCGCATGGCTTTGTTGCCCCACTTGCGAATATCTGCTTTTTCCACCAGACGGTTTTTGACTTCGCGACGTGCGAGGGCCTGGACTTCCTTTAGGTCGGTAATTTCAGCGGCGTGGGAACGGCGCATAGCTTCCAGAGCGTCCTGGTTACCGCTGGCAGCCTTGGCCAGAAGCTCGTCAGTGGCGTCGGCAACACCCTTGGATGCGGCTACAGCCTCGCTCTTGGTCGCTTGCAGAGCGGCGTTACCAGCGGCTTGCTCAGCCTGCATGGCAGCGTTCTGCGTCATCGTGGGGCCGGTCGCGCTGATAGCGTCGCGCATTTCACCGGGGCGGGCAATCAAGGCGTCGTTTTCGGCTTGGGCCGCGACACGTCCGACGGTATCCCGCTCATTGGCGAGGCGCGCGAAGGTGCGAACGGTATCCTCGTCCGCCAGTTCCGCTACGGAAAGAGGCTTACCGCGTTGCGCAATGGCGTTTTTCTGCATGGCGTCGAGGTCAGCAGCCGACATTTTCAAGCGGTTCACAACGTCCTGAGCCTGCTTGCGCAGCACGGAGTCACTCTCGCGACCCAGCACCTTGTCCACCAGAGCGCCGGTATTGCGTGCAACCTTCTCGCCAATGACGGCGATGGGCTTGGCGACGGCATTACCCAGCAGTTCGCCAGCCTTACCAGCGACGGCACCAACGCCGGTGTCCACCACCAGCCCCATGGGGTCGAGGATTTTTCCTTCGCCCAGGCTGTGAGCGGCACCCAGCACGGCACCCTGTTTCGCGGCACCAGTAATGCCAGCGGCTTTCAGGCCACTCGCACCAGCGGCGTAGCCCGCCATTTCACCGATAAAGCGCTCAGCGCCGTGTTCCTTGGCCAGTTGTTCGCCCTGTTGGCGGGCCTGACTGAAACGCTCAGCGGGATCGAATTTCCCGTTGGCCACGTCTGCGATAGTTGCAATTGCAGCAATCGGAGCGTTGACGAGAATATCCTCGCCAGCCTGACCACCGATGCCCGCAACACCACGGCCAGCCGACTCCAAGCCCTTGACAGCTCCAGGGAGAAATTTCGACATATCGGCTTTGCCCGCCAGAATATTATCGACACCGCGGAGGAAATCGGGGCCTTGCTGTTTCTTGCGGTCGGCCATGTATTCCGGATTGAGCGCGTTAAGCTCATCGTACAGCTTGGAGGCCGTCGCGTTGTCGCCTTTGTCAATGGCGGCGTTATATTCTACAGCCTTGCTTTTGAAGGTGTTTTGCTTGGAGATTACGCCCTTCATGACGCGATCCACCACAGCATCCGGCGTGCCGTCCGGAAACTCGTGGATACTGCCGTCCGGAGCCTGAGCTTGAATGGGCATTATTTAATCCGGTTACCCTCTGCGTCGTACCTGATTACCGTACCAGATGGCGTGGGGGAAGCAACTGCCGCGGTAGTTCCGCCAGCCGCGACTTGCTCCTGAGCAATTTTCATCGACTTGGCAAAAATCTGCTCAAGCTGATCCACGGCGTTCATCATGACAGACACATCGGACGTGCCGTCATTGATGATTTTCATGATCCGGTCCACCTCTTTAGGGGTGTCGAACAGCTTCGCAGCGCCCATGCCCGGCAGAGCGCGGATCGATTGCGCGATACCATTGGCCGTCTGGTCAACTTGGTCGCGGATATTCTGTTGTTCGGGGCTGAAAAACTGTTGCACAGCTTTCCCCACGCCAAACGGCAGGTCTTGCATGGCACCTGAGTTCGCCATGGAGGCCCCTGCACGGGTAGCGCCGCCCTGGGTCGCGTTGTCCACGAACGTACCATTGCGAGCGCCAGCGATGATATTTTTGCGCAGCGTATTAATCTGAGCGGCAATGACCGTCGGGTCTGCGAATCCGGAGCCGTCGGCAGAGCCGCCACCAGCAGCGTTTGCGCGGGTATTGGCTGCACCGGCCATCGACATTTTGTAGGCGTCGTCGGTCTTGTTGCGAGCAACGCCCGTGTCGATAACAGAGCCGTCATCGGCAAGCACCTTAATAGTGTCGGTCGCGCTATCGAGCACGGTGTTGGGCTTGGCGGGGCCTTTGCCGAGGGCGCGTGCAGCAGCGTCGTAGCCACCTTGGGCGACCATATCGAGCGTCTGTTGGTCGAAGATATTTGGGTTGGCCTGCGAGAACGCAGCGACAGCGCCAGCGAAGTCTTTCTTGCCGCCAACAGTATTTTTCAGGCCGTCGAGAATGCGAAGCTGGGTAGCGTTTTTGGTTGCCGTCGTGGCAGCGGTACGCGCGTCAGTATCGTTCTGGATTGCCAGAGTTCCCGTGGGATCGATTTGGGCCGCGGTAGCGTAGTCCTGGTTCGCAATCGCCTCACGGAAGCGAGCCTTGCGCTCGTCATCAATGCCGCCCTGGACCACCGTGCGGCGGTTTTGGGCGTACACCGGGTCAACGATGGCCGCGGTATTGTCGAGGGGCTTGGTGTCGTATTCCTCACCCATCGAGGCAGCGCGGGAGGCAGCAGAGCGCACGCTGGCAAGGTCATTGCCCGCCATGGAGTTCTGGCGCTGGGTATTAAAATCGGCAGCGTCGCCGCCACCCAGAATATTACGGATGAAATTCGCGCCACCCTGGACGCCGTTGTCCTGGTAGCCGTTGTCGGGCTTTCCGCCAATCAGCGTCGTGAGAAATTCGGAAAATGGATCGACAGCCTTCGGGGGCGGGATCGCGTCGGCTTGCACAACGATGCGGTCGCCAGCCGGGTCAACGGCAGCGCCGCCCAGCATACGAGCCAGGGCATCGGCACCTGACGCAGACTTGGTTTTCTGCGCCACGCCCATGAGGTTATTCAGGATAGCTGAAAGAGCCATTACTTCTTCTGTTCTTTTGCAGCCAAATCACGATACTTTTTTTGCTCTGCGGGGGATGCAGCGCCGTAGTTAAATCCTGGTTTCGTCGCGTCCGTCCACTGCATTGTGGGCTTTGCAGCGGGGGTCTTCTTGTCTCCCTCGCTCATGATCTTTGTCACCACTTTGCCAAGCTTCATTTTACTGGCCTTTCATGGCGTCTGAGAGGGTGCCGAACGGATCGAATATTGCGCGGGGCAGCGAGCTTTGACCGGGCTGCCTATGCGTGGGGGTGATAGGGTTGACGTTACGGTTTGTCGCAACGCCGCCGACGCCCTCACGGGTTTGTTTCTGCATCATGTATTGCTGGAGCTTTTGCGTCTCCATGTCGGTGCGAGGCTGGCCCTTTTGAACCTTCTGCATAATCGCGGCATATTCTTCCGGGGACACGGCCATGCCCTGGATGGTTTGCGGAGCCGCGCCAATCATGAGGTCGCTAAGAGCCGTCGCTTGCCCAGCCTTGGGTTGCTGAGCTTGCGCAGCCTGCGACATTTGCATGAGCTTCATGAGCAGGTCTTGCATTAGCCGCCCCCGAACAGACCGCCCAGAGCGCCGAAAATGCCACCCTTGGATTTCGCGGTTCCCTCGGCAGCCTTGGAGCCCAGCGTAGCGCCGACATTGGCTTGCGCGCCAGCGGCGTCGAGGCCGACAGACTGTTGGTTCATGAGGTTTTTCAGGAAGTCGCCAAACGAGCCCTGCGCCAGATTGGCGGCGGTCGTCTGGAATACCTTACCCGTTCCACTGGACCCCAGAAGGCCACGCGCAGCAGCGTTGGACGTGACGCCATTAAGCGCAGCGTTCTGGGTATCCTGGAAACCCGTGCTTTCGCGGAATTTGTCGAGCCCTTCGGCACCGGCAGTTCCGCCACCCAGACCAAGCAGCGAGGAAATAAGGCTGGTAGCCCCAGTGCCAGCAGCGGCATAGGGGTCAAAGCGGGCTTGCTCGGTGTTTTTCAGGCCGGTTAGGGCTTGCCCGAGATATTTGCCTTGTTTTTGGCCTGCGAGGTTCCCGAAAAATCCGCCAAGATTAATCGGGGCACCGCCAATGTTCTGACCAGCCATATTGACCTACTTACTTGGACCCGACGGGGCCTTTGGTGAGGAAGCGGAGATACACGTTCAGGACCGCGACCAGACCCAGGACGCCAGCAACAGCCGCGTCGAAAGCGCCAGAAACGGTGTCGAATTGTGCGCCGACAGCTTCGGGGGTGAGGCCAGCAAGCTCAGCAGCCGGGATGACACCCAGCGCCGTCAGGGCCGCAGCGACCATGGCGATACCCTGCACGATGAGGGTTCGGTAGCCTTTGATTTTAGCCAGAATATCCATTAAACATTCTCCGGTTTTGCTGTTTCGTTCACCTTAGCCATGGCCTGCACGGCCTGCAAGGCGTCGTTGCGCTCAGCGGTGATTTGCTCGATTTGCTGCTCTTTCTGGGAAATCTCCACATGGGCGATATCCACCGCAGCCTGCGCCGCCAGATTGAGCGTTGCCATTGCAGCGCCGAGGTCCAGGCCGAGTTCAACCGCCTTGGCGGCATTGCACTGGAACGGGCCGGAAGTGACCTTTTCACCGTCGCTGTAAGTTTTTACGGTCACGTAATCCACATGGTAGCCAAACCCACGCTCGGGCTGGTTAATGTCGTGGATTTGAGCGTAAAAGCTCACAACTTTGTTTTCGGTCGAGACAAGCATTCTTTATTCCTCTTAAAACAATTCGGTGATTAAAATTAGTCCGTCGCCACCACGGCCACCTGCGCCACCAGTGGCTCCGCCGCCGCCACCACCACCGCCAGAGCCTCTGCCGCCAGCGCCACCAGCGCCTCCGACACCAGCGTTGCTTGAGCCACCGCCAGAGCCGCCAGACGCAAACAAGGGCTTGAAAGAAGATATACCACCGTTTCCGGGGTTTGGGCCAGCGACACCGCCTGCGATTGTGGGAATAAATCCAGTTGCCGTAATTGCGCCACCCGCTTGGTCGGCAGCCGTTACACCGCCACCACCAGCGCCGCCGCACACGATACGCGCCGGAGTAACAGACGCACCAGCAGCAGCGACAGCGCCACCCAGAGCGCCAGCCGTACCGGCGATGGCGACGAAAGGCCCAAGGTCGGAAAACATGCCGTTTGTGCCGATTGCACCAGCCGCACCAGCCGCACCAGCAGCAGCGCCAGTACCAGTACCGCCCGCGCCACCGCCACCCACGGTGTAGACGTTGAACACGGTTGCTGTGGGTGGACGAAACCCCAGGACGCTAGCGCCACCAGCGGTTACCGCAGCGCCACCTACGCCTACCTGGAAAAACAACGTGTCAGGAAGAATGAGCGTGGGGAGAGTAATACGGAAAATGCCTCCACCGCCACCGCCGCCACCGCCACCGCGAGCAGCACCAGCAGCAGCGGTGAAGCCGTTACCGCCACCGCCACCAGCGCCAATCATCAGGATTTGTAGCGCCACCACGTTCGCCGGGACGCTGTAGGACTGCCAATCAGCACCCTTTGCCGTCAGGATTGTGGAACGCTTGTCGATCCTGATGATTGGAGCCGGATCAAACATTAGTAGTCCCCGCCAACCGCCGTAACGGCGTAGCCACCAGCAACAAGCGTGCCGAGCGTGACGAAAATAGTCCAGCCAGCGGGAAGGGCGATGCCAAGCGGAAGGTCGAGGCCGACAATGGCGGCGATTTCCGTGTTGGTTGTGGCTGGCAAACCGACTTCCTCGTAAAGAATATTATTGGTCGCCGTAGCGTTTGTTCCGCCATTGTTGAGGAATACCCGCAGCACCGTTGCCACGTTGGTTCCCCTGGGGCGTATTTTCAACTTTTGCACGAAAGCGCCATCAGCGCCCGCCGTGAAAATTGTGCTGACCGTGCCTGTGCCGTCTTTTGCCGTGTTCGCGGCTGTGATGCCGTTAACGAAAGCGATATTCGGAATATCGGTGAAAATTGGGGCTGTGTTGGCAACCATTAGAAATACCTCTTAAAAATACGTCGAGTTACGAATGCCCATAATCAGGCCGATGCTGACGCCGCCAGAGCCGCCGCCTGGAATGGTCACGTCAACCTGTCCACCACCAGCGTTTGTAGCCGTAACTCCAGCGCCAACAAAGTTCAAAGTTGTAGCGCCAGCAAGGACCGAAACACCTTCGTCTTCTACGTCAACGCCGCCGCCAGACGAGACACTGAGACTCCCGGCGTCAATAATATTCCAGGTCGTGCCGTCATATTCAAACGTGCAGTATTGGTTGGTAGCCGTAAGCGAGAACGTGGTGCCGCCAGCAATATCCCAGTTAAATGCACCGCCGCCGAGACGAACGAAGTGGGCCCGGTCGCCGTTGCGAGCGCCCGTGGTCGAAAGCGTAGCCGTGCGCAGAGCGGTAAGGGTTGCGTTTCCGCGAATTACAGGGGCGTTGGTTAGGCGGGTCCATGTGAAGGTGTGCCCGGCATCCGTCGCAATCGTTGCGGTGCCTTCTTCCTTTACGCGGTTCCAGCCCGTACCATCAGATTGCAGCAAGCCTTGTCCGCCGCCGAGGTCGGAGCAATGGATGAGTCCGGTAGTCGTGATCGTCGGGAGCGTTCCAATAGTGTAGGAGCGCGGGCGGAAAATACGGTTGCTATCAATAACAACGTTAGCGCCGTACATGCTAAGGCCGCTCGCGTACTGCCAGCGCATAAATTCGGTAAGCGTCACGCTCCCCGCAGGCGAGAGGTTGACAGCCATCCGCCCCTCCATGTCTGTAGCGGAGGGGGTTGCGGCAACAACGCTCGTGATGATTTGGGAGACGGTTTGAAACGCCGCTCCGTCATACCCGTTGAAGTTGTTTGCCCCGATTTGGTCCAAAGAGGAAAGAACGGTAGGTGCGGCGAACGTCCCGCGAGCGTGGCGTTGGGTAATGTTCACCCCACCGCTGCTCGTCTGGTAGCGAGTAAAGTTGGAGACGCCTACTGTATTGTCCCCAATTACGTTAATCGCGGCCCCGCCAGTAATGCTGACGGTAAGTCCGTTACCGCCAGAATTTGAAACAAAAAGCCCGCTGCCGGAGCCAATGCCGGTAATGGTCTGGTTATCTGTGAAAAAGTTGGCCAGCGCGAGCCCGGCCTTCTCCGTGTCAAGCTCGTTGATAGCTGCCTGGGCGTCGGTCGCGACGATATTCCCGGCAGGGGTGTTGGTAATTTGCGCCGCGTCGTAGTCGCCAGACAGAGCCACAACCGCGCCGGAGCGACCGAACACGCTGGAAACGCCGCCAGACGAAATGCTGAGACTCCCAGCATCAATCAGGTTCCACGCGGCCCCATCGTACTCAAACGTGCAATATTGATCCGCAGCCGTGAGTGAGAATGTCGTGCCGCCAGCAATATCCCAGTTAAAAGCACCACCGCCAAGGCGGACAAAGTGCGCCCGAGCCCCGTTGCGAGCGCCCGTGGTCGAGAGCGTAGCCGTGCGAACAGCCGTGAGGGCAGCGTTACCGCGGATTGTGGGTGCGTTGGTAAGATAGGTCCACGTAAAGGTGTGGGCCGCATCGGTCGCAATCGTCGCCGTGCCTTCCTCTTTGACGCGGTTCCAGTTGGTGCCGTCAGATTGCAGCAGGCCGGGTCCACCGCCGAGGTCGGAGCAATGGATGATACCCGTCGTGGTAATCGTAGGGAGCGTTCCAACGGTGTACGAGCGCGGACGATGGATGCGGTTCTGGTCGATAACGATGTTGCCCGTGCCGCCACCGCCAACCTGAATGCCTCGATCCACATCAACGCGGAACATGCCGTTCGTGAGCGTCGTCGTGCCGGGCGCGATCAGGTTTACGTTGAAACTTGCGCCGGAAGCCGTGTCGGTCCAATTTTCGGTGGCGGAAATGGAGATGTTTGCGCGCGTACCAATAACGGCTGTGGTGCCATAGCCCTGTCCTGCCATAGTTAGCAGGTTTTGACCGCTTAGAACCCCCGACGGTGCGGCGGCGGTTCCGTTTGAACGCTTTCCGATATACTGTGACGAAGCGCCGTAGGTTTCAAGAACAACCCCCGTGCGCGCTCCACTGTCCGCTCCGACAATGTGTAGCAGCGCAAGCCCCGACAGAGACATGGGCGTTACGTTCAGAGTGATCTGCTGTTGCAGCGAGAAGTTGTTCACCGCGTCTATGCGCGGCAATTTCAGGTCGGTATAGGCGCAATCCTCCCACTCGCCAGCGCCAGCCGTCTTGCGACCCAAGATGTTGTACTGCGCCGCAGCATTGATGAGCTTTGCAAGCGCGACCGAATTGTCAGCGTTGCTTAGTTTTTCAGCATCAAGCTCGTCAATTGCGCCCTGCACGTCGGTCGCGGCAATGGAGCCAGCAGGGGTGTTCGTTACCAGGGCTGCCGAATAATCACCAGCTACAGCAACTACGTTACCAGAGCGGCCAAAGACGCTAGCGACGGGGCCGGAGCCACTGGCGTTAGACGTGATCGCCCAGCCATCTTCCAGGGACCACGTAAGTGATTTTCCTGTCGGAATTACGTCTTTCCAGACAATGGTGGGGGTGCCCGACACGTCAATGGAAATCGTCAGCGTGAGGTCCGTCACGCCGTTATTGAATATATTGATGTTTTTGATTTGACGCTGGGTTGACGCAGCGGGAGCCGACAGTATGGTTACCGGGGTCGTGCTGTTGGAGACGCTGAGTTGCTGGCCATCCGTAAGCGTGGTGGTCGTGAGGTCGGCATACGAAACCTGAATAGGCCATTGCGCGCTGGGGACGCCAGACAGCACAGCTTGCAGGGTGTTCGTGGTGGCGACAAGAATCATATTAAAATCCTAGCGAAACCCTAGCCATTACTTGCGGATGATCCAAGCCCGATACACCACCAGACCCAGGTTCACCTTCAATCGACAACTGCACAAATGCGCCAGCGACCATGGTGCCCACGTTCCCAGCAGCCAGCGACAGCGTAGCAAACTGCCATTGCCCCACGTAGGAGACGCCGGGAGCGTTGAGGTGGTATCCCGTTGCGGAGCCCGTTGGGTCGGTAGCAACGCCACAAATGGACGTGCCGAGGGCTCCGTTGGCGAACGTGGTCGAAATCAAATAATACGTTCCCGCCACCATGGTAACAGGCGTGGGAAGATCAAACCTGACGGCGCGCATATCCGTGGTGCCAACGGTAACTGTGTTGGTGGTGCCCAGCACGGTATCCACAGTCGCCGCGGTGACGTTCTGAATATCCGGGGAGCCGATGGTAACGCCGGTCAGGCTGGAAATCTGCGCCAGATATTGGTCGGTCGTGGCTGCGGGATCGATCCAGGCCGTAATATGCGAGACGGTAATATCCACGTCGGGTTTAAAAATAATACCCTTGGTCGCGAACGCCGTGCCAGAGCGCGTGCCCGTGAAGGAGCCCGACGCACCGCTGAAAAATGAGCTTCCCGAGCCACCGCCGCCCGTTTGGTCCACCCAGGCCGGATCAACACCCGCGCCATTGGTGGAGAGAACCTGACCCGCGACCCCAGGGGGCAACCCCACCCACGAAGCCGCCCCACGATAAAGCACCGAGCCCTGCGTGGACGCGATCTGGTCGAGGATTGCCGAGGCATTGGCGTCGATGGTGATAGGCGCGTCTTTGAGTGCGCCGCCGCCGTCCAGGCCAGCACCCGCAATAATCTCTGCATTTTCAAGGGTTTGAATATTCCGCTCAATTCCCGCGAGCGAATAAACATAGTCCACGAGCCGGTTCCACTGGGTCGCAAAGAACTCAGTGGCCATCCCGCCTGGGGTTTTTACGATAGGCGCGTAGCCGATAGGGTCAACACGCCGCTCTTTGACGGTCTTAGGAGTTGTCGCCATCGCCATCCCCCAGTCGGACTTTGAGCGACTGAATACGCTTCAGCGTGCCCTCATCCTCAACTTGGTAAATGCGGCCTGGAGCGCGCACGGACCCGAGGTTGCGGAACATGACATTAGCGTCACGCACGCCAGCGGTCATGGTGACAATCTTGTCGGTGGAGAAGGTTTCGCCCTCATTGTCGGAGTAGCGAATAATCACATCACCGCCCCGCAGGCCGATGGAGCCGAAAAGCTGGGCGTCGGGATTTTTCACGTAGCGACGAGATTGGCTCTCGATGCGCCCCGTGGCCTGGAAAGTATTCGTGCGGAACGAGTCGTCCAGGACAGACGTGGGATCGATTGAGACGAGCGAGTTGTCGGTGAGGGACGCAGCGTAATACACGTCATTCCAAACCGTGTGGAATTGCGCGTTCCACAGTTCCAGCGACCCAGACGCCCATTTTGCCCACTGGCCCGTCGTAGTGTCGAATACGTAGGTGCCCTGGCCCTGGACGTGGATGCCGTAGAAAAAGTGCCCATCAATATTATAATCGAACGACATTGCGGAAAGCGGAAGGGTCGGAATGGTCCCCTCCGCAGCAATGACGAGCGCGTCCATATGTTCAACCCTGAGCACCGTTCGTTTTCCTTCGTCGGTCCCGATTACCGAGGTGTCGAATTGCTGCGCTCGCAGATACGGAGCGGCTTGGGCTCCGATAAGCGAGATATCAAACTCTTGCACGCGAAGCTCAGTGCCAGCGCCAAAGCCAATGACGCTGGTATCAAGCTGAGAAGTTCTGAGACGGGAATCTGCCACACCGTTACGCGGTCCTGTCTAGTTGCAACTTTGCGTCAATGAGGTCTGCCGTGGTCCAGTTGTTGCCGCCGTTGGAGCTAAAGAGGTCCACCTGCCAGCCGGGGTTTGTCGGAGCGGCAGCGTTGACGCCAGACGACGCCGCCAGCGACGAGTCGATGAGCGACGGGGTAAGCTGCGCAGAGCCGGGGCCGTACACCGAGCGCCGCGTGAACAGGCCGATAGCCTCGATACGGGTGACGCCGCGGGGAACGCGCTCCAGCTTATAGATGCCGGGTCCAGGAATATCTTCACCGCCCGTGAGGGTGCCAGCACCGGAGATAACGGCAGAGACTACGGTGGTCGTGAACGCGAGGGAGTTTCCGGCAGTGCCGGGCACAAGCGCCTCAACACTCACGATAGCCCCAGGCAGAGCCGTGGCGGAAGCATCAGCGTTGGCCGTCGTTCCCGTTCCGTACTTGGTGCCAGCGCCCGACGCGGCGTTAACGGCTGCAATAAGGTTGTCGATGGTGGTGTCTGCGTCTACGCCAATGAAAACGTCGTCTGCGACCGCGAGCACCGTCTTGAAGGTGTAGGTCTTGGACCCGATGACGCAGGTGGTGCCGTTAGTTGCGTTTGCAATGAACTCCAGCGTGCCAGAGGCCGCAATGAGCGCCGCCTGGACAAAGGTGTCGTCACGTCCCGGCTTGTCGATGGACTGATAGCCGAACAGGCCGTCATCCGTCGTAAGCTGCGTGGCGTCGCCATTCTGGGTGATAACGCGCCCGAACTGGCTGTCATCGACCGACGAGGTGTCCCAGCCCATGAGCAACTGGACATTGCCCCACGAAGGATCAGAGGCAGAGCGTGGGAAAGCTGACGTTGCGGGAGTGTATTCCGTGGGATAGCGCCCCACTCCGACCGTGTACCGGAACTCGTCAATCCAGCCGTTGAACGGGTCAGCGAGCGACGTTGCGCCAGCTTGGCGAGCGCCCACCACAAGCTGAGCCGAGGTGTTGGCGTAGGTGTTTGCGTCGGCCACGGCGGGGCCTTGGCGAACGCCGTCAATGTAGAGGCGGTTCACGCCAGCATTGCGGGAAATTGCGATGGCGTAGGGCTGGTACACGTTCGGGGTGAACGGGAAGTCGTGGACCACAACCTGAGCGCCAGACGTGCCGTCGGTGTCGATTTCCAGCGAGAGGTAATAAGCGCCGCCATTTTCGTAGAGCTTCAGGCCCCACGACACGGCTGCCGAGGGGAACCACTTGGAGGCGAGGTACTGGGTAGCCGCGGTGCCGGGCAGGCCATTCCAGCGGAACGTGCCTTCAATGGTGTAGTCGCCGGAACCAAGCTCCAGAGCCGCAGCGTCGGCGGTTCGCCACCCGCTGTTGGTATCGGGGCCTGCGTTGGGAGTTGCGCCGATCATCTGCCCCACGCCGGGTCCGAACATGCGACGGCCCGTGAAAGACCAGTCGGACGCCGGATCATCAGCGTTTGCGACCATGCGGTACACCTTCACGCCGCCGTTGGCGTACCAAGTGTTCTGCTTCGTTCCTGTTGTGTTCTTGACGATAGGCTCGCCAAAATAATACGTGCCAAGCTGCTCAGCGACGTTGTAGACGACGCGGTGCGCGATGATGCCGATGGTGCCAGCGAAGGTGAGGCCGCTGAAATTGGCGATGACGTTTCCGGCTGCATCCCGCATTTGCCAGATTGCGGAGCCAGCGCCGGTAAGCAAGCGCATTTCAAAATACGTCCACGACGCCGCCACGATGACGGGGGCCGGGGTAACGGCTATCTGGGTGCCAGCGCTGTTGTAGAGCGCCATGGTGCCCGTGGGCTCGATTGAGACGTAGCAAATGAGGGCGTTTGCGTCGCTCCGGAACTCGATACGGCGACGGCCCGCGCCAATGGGAAGGTCAGGGAAATAGAGCGGAATGCACATGAAGATTTCGGACACAGCGCCGCCAGCGAGCGAGTATCGGATATCCTGAGCGTTGGGGTCTGCGATCATCTTCCAGGCTTTGGTGCCACCGAAGCCGCCAAAAGAGGGCTCATCCACCTGGAATTTTTCGGGCGTGAGGGACGACGGCACGGAGAGCCAGACGCCAGACATGGTGGTGTCGGCGCAGTTTCCTACGGTGTAGCGGTTGGGGCTGTCAACGAACGCGAGGGCCATTTTACGTCCTTAGCCGGAAAGCTTCTTCAATTGCATGGTTTGATAGCCTTTCCCCAGACGTATTGCGACATACGCCCGTGCTATCGAAATAAATAATATCGTCCTGCATCACCTGTGCGGTGCCAGCGATAATGCCGTAACGAAGCTGGCGACCTTGGATCGGGGCAAAGGGAATATCTGCGTCACCCGTGGGGGACCAGGGCTCGATGGTAGTCTGCCCAAGCGCCCAGAACGTGCCGCCGACCGTCGCCACCTGCAACACTTGGTCGGGTTCGCTTTCCGCCTCTGCGAAGATTTCCACCCAGAACTCTGCCGGGCGAATAAAGTACATGCGCTGCGAGTCAGCGACGGAAATAATCACATACGCGGCGAGAGTGCAGACCGACGTAGCCGACGCCGAGACAGGCTCGTCTTCCGGGATACCAACGGGGACGAGGATATTGTCTCCACCGTTGAGTAGCGTACCCGCTGCCCAATTGAGGTTGACCGACGTGTCTGTGGTAACGAGAGTGTTTCCAGCCACACCTGCGATGCGTGCCTGTACCACCAGACGAGTTGGCTCGACCCGGCGCTTTTCGATGTTTGGGTTTGCCGTGAGGCTAGTAGAATATGTGCCGCCAGGAGTACCGGATGCGTCAACTGCGTCCCCAAGGTTTTGCAGCGAGCCCTCGGTCGTCAGACCAATGAGAACAAGCCACGGATCAGTAACCGTACCAGCGGGCGTTCCGGCGTCAACTCCAGAGGTGACAAATTGATAGTAAATGGCCCCCATACGGACCACATCGCCGTTCGATGGCTGACCAAGCGCGGTGAGCGTGCCCTGCGCTTTGAACTCGCCTTCGTAATACCAGAGGTTAACTCCATCAGCGAGCCACAGGCGCTCCACGCCGGGGGAGGCTTGGTAGGTGATGGAGACGGGGGCTGCGCTGTCTGAGAGCGTGCCGGTAAGGGTGGTCAGCGTCGTGCCGTCCCAGCGGTACAGGGTGCGGTTGGCGCAGACAAACAGGTCGCCACCCAGAAACCCAGGCTGCGAGAAAATACCCCGCAGGGGCGTGGAACCGAACGCCTTGTAAAAAGACGTGCCAGGACGCGCCAGCAGGGCGGTATCGTCAATGGTGGACGTAATGTCTTTTTCAAAGAAGCGGTTGAGCAGGGGGAGGTCAATTTCCCCAGCGTAATTCCGCGCCCATGTGCTACGCCCCAGGGGAACTTTGGTGATGCTCATTAGAACACCGTGCCGCGGTTACCATTCCAGCCGGTGTAGGAGTCCCAGAGGATATCAGGGTTGGCCGAGCTATTGTCCGACATATAGCGGCTATTGAACCTGGATTTCACGTCCTGGTAAATCTGAGCCGTTATTTCGTCCATCGACACGCCATAGCGCGGATTGAGCCGCAGCGCCAAATCGATGCTGAAAAGGGTATCGAACTCTGTAGGAAAAGGAATATTCTGGGAAAGGCCCAGGTCCGTAACGGTAATCCACTGCCCCAAATCCCTACGGTATAGTAGGTTGACACCCACGCCGGAGGTTGAAAGGGTAATGCTGACGCCATCATCAACGAGGTTACCATTGCCCACCAGGGTCAGAGGGAAAGTGCCGAAATTCTTGCCCACATCGATAACGATGAGGCGCGATCCGTCGCTAGGGGACGGCGGCAGCAGCACGGAGTACGTGTTGTCCATGATGCAGTTGAGGTAAACGTCCTGCGGCAATGCCGTATGTGGCACGAAAGACGTGAAGTCGCGCAACACAACCCCACGCTGTTGCTTAATGGACGAAACAGCGCCCAGCCAGCACGTCAGCACGGGGGGGCGGATACGCCGCGACACCACACCTTGCAGCAGGGTAAGCGCTTCCGCTTGTTCATCATCCGTGGGAGGAACATTGAGGTCCAGGATTTGGGATTCCCGGAACGCCTGACGGATGATGGCCTGAGCAGTGGTCACTTATTCTACCGTGATTTTTCCGAGGGCGACGAGTTTTTCGTAGAGAGTGCGTGGGGCAGCGTTAGCGTGTATTTTCTCCCCCTCTTTACGAAGCATTTGGATGAGGGCGGTCTTGTAGTAGCCGCCGTGAGCGTCAGGGCCGTCTTCAGGCTTCGCGGCGTCGGGCTCCACAATCAGGTGAGCTTCCTCGGGCGGATACCAGCCGACAGGCACGTCTTCCGGTTTTTCAAAAATACCGGATGCGCCGCCAGGACCGAAGCGCCAGGATGGCCAAGCAACAAAACTCATTTATTCCTCCTAAGCAACCATGGGCTGCGGGTAAAACCACTCACCGTCCTCGTACTCATCCTCATCATCCGACTCGTCTAGCGGGTCGATGATTTCTTCTGGAAGTATGAGCCAGATGACGGACATTTCATACCTTATTGGTCCCGAATGACGCCGAACTCAACATCGCCTTGCAGGGCTTTTTGCTGCGGGACGCGCACATAAAAGAGCGCTGCCGTCGCTGCCGGATAAAGCTGCTGGAACTCCCAGCCGCTAGAACCCTGATCGTTGTTGGGAAGATGGGTCGTGAACCCGGTTGCGTCGTTCGGAGCGCCAGCGGCGGTAACGGCAAGCTGCCACTTCACGCCGTCACGAATGCGAACCTTCAGGAAGACGGGGTTGGTCGCAACCAGCACCCAGTCGGTGGTTTTATCGCCAGGGGGGACGGCAATATTGACGCTGGAATAAGCCATTTTAAGCTCCGAAATTCATCTTTTGGATGCTATCCAAGTTGTTTCTCGTAAACAATACGCCCCGCCTTTTTAGGTGCGGGGCGCTTGCTAGTTGCTACATCACTCAGCCTTAGCCGTTGATGCGGACCACTTTGAACCGTCCGAACGCTTCCGTGTTGAACTGGTACGGAGTGTCGAAACGAGTGATCGTGGAGCCGGTGTTGCCGTTGGAGTAACGGTGGGCGCGGAGGGTCAGCGGAACCGACTTCATCTTGCGCTTGGCGTTCTCACCCGACGGCAGGTCTTCCAGGTCAGCCGAGATAACACGGCCCACGCTGCGAGCCACGATGGCGCGCTGGACGTAGTTCGTGCTGGCGGCACCAACCCAGGTGATGACAGCGTTGTCAGCCGGGGCAGCCTGGACGGTCGCGTTGGCGTTGTTGACACCAAGGTCGCCCGTGACAGTCGCGTTCTGCACGACGATGGCCGGGAAGATACGGAGAGCCGCCACAGCGCCACCCGCGTCTGCCGTTGCATCGCCAACAACACGGAACTGCTGGAGACGGCCCATGGACGCACCTTTGCGGTTGTCCCAGGCGTTGACGCCAGCGATGGTGAAGACTTCGCCATCTTTGATCGTCGCGTTGGCACCGAAGCCGTCCGCCGCGATGGTCTGCGTGAGGAAGCGACCATTGGTCGTGGTGGATTGGGCGACAGCCGTGTAGTTCACGTTTTGTGCCGCACCGTTGACAGCGCCGTTGGTGCGCGTGCCCGTGGCGAAGGTCGGAACTTGCTGGGTGAACATGACTTTCATGCCCGCCATGTCCCGGAGTTTGGAGTTGTTGCCAAACGTGCCGAGGATTTCAGCTTGCGTGTTGTTCGCCGGGCGGATCGTTTCCGCGACGTATTTGCCGAGGATCGACATATCCGAGTACGGCAGGATCGCGAACATTTCGCCATCCGGCACGCCTTCTTCCTTCAGACGGACGTAGCCGTCGAGAAGTGCCTGGATATCGTCTACAGCCGCGCCGGGAGTACCGACCCAGTTGTTGCCAGCCAGCATGGTGCTGGAGAGCAGGGCGGCGTCCACTTTTTCGCCAGCGTTTTGGCCGATGGCGCGCAGGCGGTCGTCACGGAGAGCCATGTCTTCGTCGCGAATGTGCGCGAAGTCCTCGAACGTGTAGTCCAGCGTGATACCGCTGTTGAGTGCGTAGATTTCCGCACCCAGGGCAGTGTCCTGCTGAGCCGCCGAGAGGTCAGCGATGGTGCCGGTCCAGGCCCGCGTATTGAAGCGGGGCGGAACGCGCTCAATCACTTGGAAGCGGTTCGTGGGGGAGATTTTGGATTGCGACTTGTCCTGCCAGCGCAGGAGTTTGGACGCGAAAAGGGTGTTCTCCATCGCCGCGCAAATGGCGTCGGTGACGAGAGCAAGCTGCGGTTGACTGTTGGCCATGTGATGTTACCAGACGTTGTTTTGAGCCTTGAGCATTTTCTCGTAGCGGGCATCAGCTTCTTTGGTAAACTGACCGTTTCCGCCACGCGGCTGCTCGGGGGTGGGTTGAGCTTTTGTGACTTTCGCCGCCACCTTTGCCGAACTGGCGAGACGGGCGGAAATCTTTCCAAACTCAAGGGTTTGGTCCATCGGCTCCATGGCCGTGATCTTTTCCAGCAATTCCGGGTGCTGGCCCAAATGGTAGAACACGTCTTCCGCGTTCTCCAATTTCACCAGCCTTTGTAAAGCCTGCGGTGACGGCGGCATCGCTTCAAGAGCGTTCTGCACTACTTCTTCAAAATCGTTGTACTTGTCAACACCCCGTTTACCGACAGAATCGGCAGTGGCGGCGAGACTTGCCATTTCGACTTGTTGACGCGCGCTTTCCGTGTGCTGCATCGTAGCGTCACGAGCGGTCTTTTCGGCCTTTTGAGCGATATAAGTCTCAAAATCCTCGTCGTATTTGGCCTTGGCTTCTTCGTACTTGGGGTCCCAGCGGCCAAGCTCGAAATCGTCGGCCTTCGGGCGCGTCGGGGCTTTCACCGCATCATCTGCGGCGTTTTGTCGCGGGGCAGCTTTGGACGCGGCAAGTTCTTGCTCAAGCTGGGCAACGCGAGCGATGGCGTCGTCTGCCTGTTTTTTGGCCCGGCGTGCGAAAAATGCCTCACGGGCAGCCGCGCGCTTGGCGGGGTCTTCCTCTTGGGCCGCTTCTTCCTTCACGGGCTCTTTGGGCTCGTCAACCTTCGCAGCCTTAGCAGCTTCCGCTTTGGCGGCGTCTTCCACCTGCTGCGGGACCACAAACTCTGCGGGGTTGCTTTCGTTCTCAGAGAAAACGACTTCGTTGGTTACTTCTGTGTTATCAGTCATTGTTAGTCTTTGCCTCCACTGGCTTTGGAATCGGGGTCTTCTCGATTTTCTCGATTTCAGCGAGAACTTTTGCAGTCTGGGCGAGGATCAGGTCCATACGCTTATCCATTTCCTGCATTTTTGCGGTAGTCATGCGGGCGTCGTCTTCCGCTTTCAGGGCGCGCTCGTAAGCCTGGGTCTTTTCGGACTCGGCTGTGGCACGCGAAGCCTCGGCAGCGGCACGGCGCGCTTCCGCGTCGGCAAGCTTCTTGTCGATTTCCGCCTGGGCGTTCGCAAATTCCATTTCCTGCTGCTTCTGAGCAAGAGCGGCCTGCTGTTCTGCGGCGGCGACGGCTTCCGGATCGTCCTTGTCCAACACTCCCGAACGCTCGCGGAGAGCCTTCGTGAGCTTGTCGGTGCCAGGAATATTCAGAAGCTCGATCAGTTCCGGCGCGACCAACCCCATGAGTTCGGGATTGGAATTGAACATGGTTTCGTAGAAGGCAATGGCTTGTGCTCGTTGCGTATCCGCGCTAGGGCCTGTTGAAGCATCCACGGCGTATCGCCCGAGAGTAATATCTTCGCTCTCAGGATTATCTGGATCATTGAGGATCGCGTCCTTGGCCTTGCCGTCGTCACCAATGATTTTCGCGACGCGCGGTCCATCATATACGCTTGGGATGATCTGGTTGACGAGGCGGTAGACTTCTTTTTTCGCAGCCAGCACCATTTCGTCGTAAATCATGCCGCCGTTGTCAGCGATGTTCTGCTGTTGTTCCAGCGCGACGCCGGAGTGCGGAGTAGAGCCCTCCAGGCCGACGAGGCCGGGTTTCAGGCCGAAAATATCGTAAATAGACTGCTGGGCAGCCTGGGTTTCGATGATTGCCGCTTGGTCAACAACGGGAGCTTCCACCTGTTCCGGCTTCGGCCCACGCCATTTAAGCACGCCGCCACGCATTTTGTGCGCGTTGCGATACGCCGCTTCCTGTTCAGCAGAGAGCGCGTCTTCCTGCGCTTCGTACTGAGCGCGGTTACGGTAAACGATACGCTCGATACGGTCGGATTTGACGTAGTTGTAGAAGCTGAGCGCGTCTTTGGCGAAATTAATCATGCCGTAGCGCTCGATACGCTCTCCGACCATGAGCATCCAGCCAGGGCAGCGCACGATTGGCACGCGGTCCACGGGGAGTTCGTAGGGCTTGCCCAGGATTTGAGCGCCGTTTGTGACGATACCGCGGGCGTACTTGACCTTGGAGTCGCGCACGATGGGTTGGCCGTTGGGGCGGATCACGACGGTATGCACACCGCCAGCGCCATCCGGCATCCCAAACGTCATGGGGTCTTTGCCCGTGATATCCACAGTTTCGCCGTTGGTGAGCATGGCGAGCGTTCGGGTGCGCTCATGCATCGTCCAGACCGTTGCGATCCTTACGGTATCTTCGTTAATCCAGTCGCCGTAGCCGATGGTCTTGTTGGTGCCGATGGTGAGGGGCAGCGTAATGCTGTTGGCGGGGTTGGAGCCAATGTCGGCAAGCTCAGCGTCGGGATAGAGCACCTTGAAGTCGTCGCGCGACAGGATCGTCTCTTTCATGACGCGGCGGGCGTCACGTCCAGTCGGTTCGGTGGACAGGCCATCCCAGATTACGGCCCAGGGGTTGGCGTCGGTCTTGATGAAAATGTCGGTGTCGAACACGTCGGCGTTGGCGTACTCGATGCAGACTTCGTAGTTGCCGATGCCAGCAATAAGCTGGTTTTGAGAAATAATCCCGTCCACAGTGGGGATATCGGAATTGCGCTCAATATTGCGGGTCAGGCCCTCACGGATGAAGGCGATACTGTCATACTGCTTTCCCGCACTGATGGGGAGGATACGTGGGCCGATGCGACGCCGAGCGCGTGCTCCGAGGCGATCACGAAGTAGCGACGGAACCATGTTGAAGGTCATCGCCGGAATATTGTTTTCCGTGCGCCACGCATAGTCTGCGGCAGGCCACTGGTAGCCAGCGGCGTAGCGGGTGACGTCAATACCGCGGTCACGGTTTCGGGCGTCGGCATCCAAGTCGTCCTGACGCCACTGACGCACTGCCGCGCAAAAGCTTTCCTCGTCTTTGAAATCTTCAAGCGTCAGGGTGTTTGTGGTTACCAGGGGCATCTTAGCTCATCCACGTAGAACCGAGGGGCGGAAGACCGGGAATATTCGGCAAATTATCAACAGGTCGCCCGTTCGTACCCATTACGGGTACATAGTTCAACGCCTGCACATATTCGTCGGCATAGGTCAGGGCCACGGCGTCAAAGAGGTCGTGGGATCGGGTCTTGAGCTTGTTTTTCGGCACCAACTGGAAGTCGCCTTCCTGGTTGATGTACGTTAGCTGCGGCGAACAGAAGTCGGACGCAATTTCATCCTCATCCGGAATATCCAGGCCCTCTACGGAGGCCAGGGCATCACGCAGGCGCATGGCCATTTCAGCCTTACGATTCTTCGGACCCGGCTTGTCCGGACGCCTCAGTTTCGCCTGACTCGTCGCCCCAAAATTCACTGGCCGAATGATCTGTGAGTACCGCGTGTCGTCTCTCAGGCTGGACGAAATCGCGTCGCCGTTCCCGCCCCCACCCGCGTCGATATAAACGCGATCCGGCTTGTGGTCCTCGATGACAGCTCTGACCCATTCCAGGCCCTCGTTGAATTTTACCTTCGTGCGATGCTGGACGGAGATTACTTTCCGGCCCTTGCGAATCGCGATGGTGAAACGGTCGCCTCCCATCGACGCGGGGTCAACCCCGATAACCACCGCCCCGTGGGCCAGAATATTGGCCTTGCGGGCTCTCTGAACGTCAACAGGTGATACAAAGGA
>Ga0181344_1000191_pt1 | contig 25974 bp, 26 predicted proteins | sample Su13VDMLBDD_FD_130098 | JGI IMG/M metagenome (GOLD analysis project Ga0181344, IMG submission 130098) | Freshwater viral communities from Lake Michigan, USA - Su13.VD.MLB.D.D | ecosystem: Environmental > Aquatic > Freshwater > Lake | place: USA: Michigan | collected 2013-07-15
GAAGAACTTGAACCAATACCTGATCTTGCCGGCAAATCTCCATCATGGCTGATAGATATGCCATCTTCCATGTTCATAAATTGTAGGCAAGCCCTTGCTGATGGATGATTGATTTCAGCAATGCTCTGTGTGCTTTCTATGCGTGAATATACAATACGATTCTTGTATTCAAAGAATGGTTGAAGTTCTCGTAATGTAATCCAACAATACTTTGCCATAGCAGCAGAAACGATTGTGCTAGGGTTCGTTTCAAACCAAGCGGGATAATCAGTACCACCGCCAAATAAAGATAGTCTATAGGGTGTTTTAGATATAATCATTTTTCTATGTAATAATCTCCATATTCAACCAATATCGTTGAGCGATTATCATCCCTCAATAATGCTCTCTCATATGCAGGAAAGATTTGGTCTGGTTCATCAAGTCTTATAATCTCTACCGTCTTACACATTGATTTAAATGCATCGGTATAATCACCAATATGTTGGTGTTGTGGGTGTAATGGTCTTTCAGACCCAATACTTGTTCGTATGATTACATTGGCTCTATAGTGAGACATTAGTGGCAACTTGTCTACATGATTCACTAGCTGATTGACAGCACAGAGTAGAAAGTTCCATCGTGGGTAAATAGAAACAGGAATAACACCATTCAAAGCCATACCTAAAGACATACCCATTTGCATTTCTTCTGCAACAGGAAGTTCTAGTAGTTTCTCTTTTGGAATATCTTTCAAAGTGTTTGACATTCCAGTTCCCGGATATGCAACCGCTTGACCCATAAACAGAACACGATTGTCTGTTGCTAGGTATTCCATTGATCGTTTTAGTTCATCGAAATATTTCAAAATTGTACCCTCACTCCAGCACCCGCATGAGGGTACTTAGTTTCATATTCATAGTAGTGTAGATGTTTAGAAAACATATTCTTCCAAACTCCATATTTGAAATATGGTTGTTCATACTTCCATACTTCTTTCGTATCCGTACAAACTGATTTGCCATTATTTTCAATGATGAATTTTATAGGCAAATTATGATTGACTGCATACTTAACGCATTCATGTGCCATACCAGATTCGGAGGTCATATCGCCAATGAAACAATATACCTGTGCATCATCTTTTATTGACATAGCAGTACCAAGTGCAATAGGTAAATTGCCTCCTACGATTGCGGAAGAATAGATTCTATATTCAGGAAAGCAAAGAGAGATAGAACGACCTTCGATGATTTCTTTTTCAACCAATTCTTTTGGTACACCCTTAAGTAGGCATTGATAGTGTGAACGCCATGAACAAAACACCCAATCTTTATCCCTTATCTCGGAGAAAATTTTAATCATCTGATCTTCGTTGCCGCTGTATAGATGGACAGGTGCTCGTATCTTGCCTTGATTAAACAACGATGCGATGTGTTCTTCAAATTGTATAAGTTCTTCTTTAGTCACCGAGTATCTTTCTTTTCAGTTTGATTTGTGCCATTTCTTCTACATTCTTTCGTGATTGTTCACCAAACTTCTTTTCAACCAAATTTAAAAATGGTTGATGAGTAAAGTATTTCTGCCATGCTTCATCACGAAACTTCAACACTTCTGCACCAGACAAATACTTTGTTCGCATTGGCTTACAATCATAAGATAGGAATGCATATTCTTCAAATGACTGTGGTAATTCCCAGTTATTATTTTTTGCAATCATATACAACGGACTACCAGGAAGTGCCATCGCCGCATAAAAATTACCATGCTCACAATTCAAATCAAGTGCTAAGTCTAATGTCTCTTGCATTGTGCCATAGTTATCATCAGGAAAGCCAAACATATAGTTACCAAGAACATTGATATCGGCATCTTTAATCTGTTTGACTACATCACGAATGTTGACCTGTTTGAATCTACCCTTATCAATCTCAAGTCTAACATCTTGATTACCTGATTCGATACCAAGGGCTAACCAATTGACGCCCGCTTTCTTAAATAACTCCAATTGGTCTTCTCGTACAGAATCGACACGCGCATATGCCCAAAAGTTAAATTTCATACCACGATCAACCAATCCTTGGAGAATTGGTACATAATACTTCTTGTTCAAAAAGAACATTTCATCGGTCAATCTAACTGTACGAACACCATTTTCATATAGGTGTTGAAATTCTTTCAGCATTAATTCTGGTGACCAAAATCTCATACCTCTAGAATCTTGTGATGTTACACCTTCTTCATGGGATGTTCTGTTCACAATATTAATCATACAAAAGTTACAACCAAATTGGCAACCTAGGGAAGTATAAACTGCCGCAAATGGTGTACGACCTTCATGCGAAAAATTGGAATGCCAAAAGTGTGAACGATACTTGTCTAGCAGGTACTTGTCTTTTGGTAATAGATCCCATGCATACCCAGGCATGACAGTATCCATTTCTGATGTTGGTACTATGCAACCACCCGAGGTTGGTCTTGGCAAACCATATTTTTTATACCACATTCCGCGAACTGCATCTAGATTGTCTTCTAGATTGGTCTCCAATAAGTCTAGCAGACCATAGACACCTTCATTAATGAATGCAAAATCAACATACTTAAATTGGATTACTTCATGTGGTAATGCCGATGCATGAGAGCCAATGAATGCAATCTTTAGATTTGGGTGTGACAGTTTTAATTGTGTTGCAAGAGAACTGGCACCAATCATCATGGTGGTACCAGAATTTGGATTTTGTCCGTATAGGACAAATACAACTAATTTGGGTTTAGTCTTCTCAATTTCTTCTGCTGCATCCTCATCTGACATAGGACAAGCATCGAAATCCAAAATACAAGGTTCATGTCCTTTTACACGAACAGCATTAGCCAACAATGCTGCCCATGTAGGCATTTCAATCGCTGAATGAACCTTTGATAAATCTTGGTAAGCTTTAGCTGCGCTACTTGGTACAACAAAACACACATTAGACATAACAACTCCATTATTAATGAAGGATTCTTTTTGTTCCTTCCTGAATTTCTTCTACTTCCTCATCCAATTCTTCATCATCATCTTCTTCGTAACTATTTAGTGCGTCTTCAAATTGATTGAGAACATTGTCATAATGCTCAATTAAATCTTCTCTTGGTTCAAATACACTTAGTATATCTGACATATAAAGTATAGCTTCGTTATCTTTGATTATCTCAACTGGTAACCATGGCATCATCATCATTACTGATCTACCATTGGGCAATCGTTTAAGTATAACGTGCATTGGTTTATCTAAAAGTACCGTATCGTTTTCTTCATCTTCCATATAATTGGCGATGATATCTTCACCAGATTGGAGACGAACTATTTTTATGTTATTCATGTTTTCAACTCTATCGGGTAAATTTTGTATTCAAATTTTTCATCATCATAGATTTTCAATCTCTCTATGAAATGCTTTAAGGTGTAGTTTGTAAACTTACCTACACGGAAATCATCTGCTATATCAAACAAAGTAGCAGCAGTTTTGTTATCACCTACACGCAGACCTCTACCTATTGACTGCAAATTCCTAATCCTAGACTTCGAAGGAGAGGCAAAGAGTACGTTATGTAAGTTTCGAATGTTAATGCCAGTAGAAAAAGTACCATAAGAAGCAACAATAATGGCATCAGATTCTTTTTCAGTAATAGAACGAATTGATTCCCTAACCTCAACATCGGTGCCACCATATACGAAAAATATACGGCGTTTGCCAGCAGATTCTTTAATAGTCTCATACAAATCTTTTCCATGTTTCTCTACAAATTGGAATAATATTAGAGAGTTACCTTGTAATGATAAGGCAAGATTCTTTATGAACTGGTTTCTAGCATCGTTTCTAACAATGTATTCCATTTCATCATTGTAGTTCCAACCCTTCGCTACTTTACAGATTGAATCTGGATACTTCAATACTAGGCATTTAATTTTGAAGTCAGCAAGATGCCCCTTATCAATTAACTCTGATGTTGTGGTTGCCTTATAGACTGGACCAAATAGTCCTTCTAGTACCAATCTATGAGTCTGTGTACCATCAAGTGTACCTGTAGTGCCTATTCTATATTTAGAGTTGACACAACCAGATAATATTGTAGTTAGAGATTTGGCTTTAAATTGGTGTGCTTCATCACCAAGAACAAAATCAAATTGGTCAAAGTATTCTGGACCATTTTTGTAGATAGATTGCCAAGTGGTAATTGTAAGAAACATATTGGTGTGCTTCTCTTTACCAGCATACTGCCGATGGCAATACTTGGATGATTCATAACCATAGTCTTCAAAGTCTTTATACATCTGTTCAACCAATGAAGTGGTTGGAACAATTAAAAGACCACGCTTATGTTCTTGTTGTAGATATCTGATGATGAGATATAGTATCAGAGATTTACCTGATGCTGTTGGTGATAGTAACAATACACGCTTATTACGCACAGCATGGAGAAAAGATTTGAGTTGATACTCTCTTACTTCAAATGGTAAGTTAAGAGTCTGAATAAATTCCATCGCTTCAACACCAGAGAAGCTTTGTGTAACAAGTAAATCAGAATCTATTGAAAGTTTATAGTCTCGCTCATCACAAAACTTTTGGATATAAGGTATCAATCCACGATAGATGGTGAATGATCTTAGGTCAGCAAGGCGTATTTTGCCATCCCACATCCTAGATTTGTATGCGGGAGTAAACTGATAACCTGGTACATAGAAAGTAAAGTAGTCACTCATCTCCTGAGCAACACCTTTGTCGCATTCAAAGGTAATGAATGCTTCATTCTTTCTATGTAATGTTAGGTTATACACCTTGAATAAATCTTTCCCATGCTATATAATCACGCAGTTGGAATGTACGAGAGTTTAGTTCTTTCATTATACTCTGGCACAATTCTACAATCTCATCATTAACAGTTTTCATTGCGATATACTTGTTGATATCTTCATCGCTCTCCAAGTATGTAGTTATCTCGGATTTAAGCACATAGGGAAATGGCTCCCAACCATATTGACCCAGTTGTTCATCATCAAGTTTACCAGTATAGTATTCCCATTTCAATCGTTTCATTTTGTTATACTTGAACTCAGCCTCTTTGGAAAGTAGGCGATGTTTTGAAAGTATGGTGAGATACTTACTGTGCAATTTGGGTATATCAAGTAATGCTTTGCCTGGTTCCGTGCGATCAATATCACAATCTTTACGCCACATCTCCAGCAATTCTTCAATTTTGGTCATAGTATAAAACCTCCTAGTAGGAGTATATCAAATCACAAACAAGTTGTCAATCAAAAATTAAAATGTACCCAAATGTTGTTTGGCAGTTTGAGGTATAACATCATAGTAACTATACCTAAATGTTGCATCGGCAGTCAATATGGTTTCAGGATCATCTTGCACATTCATTACGAATGCCGATATTGAAACCGGAAAACATTCGTGAAAATGGAAGCTGGTGAATGGATTATTTGATGAATTGTAGATAGTCAATGTGGCATCAGAGAATTGTGGAAATGTTTTACTAATGTCCGATTCGACGGATGCATATCTATTTAATCTATTTAAATTTTGATATTCCGAAAATCTGGTTGGAAAAGTCATACCTCTAATCCAATCATGTATCTCCAACCAACCAGTCAAATTTTCATCAATGATAAAGGTAACATTCAATAGGTCATAGATAGCTTTTTCACCTGGTGAATATATGTCAACGAATGGAGTATTTCGCATAACTTCTGACAATGAAATGCCAGGAACACTTACATTCTGGCAGAAGTATTGCATATTTGGTGCGCGTCCAAATGTCAACAGAAATTTATTCGGTTGTAATGGATTTGGATTGGCAGGGTTTCTTGTTAGTACGCTCATAGTATCCTATTTATAAGATAAAAAAAGAGACCTCTTTTTAGGGAGGTCTCTTTAAAGGTCACTCTACGGTGACTTTTTATTACATGATGTTGGCAATACGGAATGAACGGTAGTAGTTGTTCAACTGTGCGTTCAAACCACCAAGACCTTGGCTGGTACCTTCAGCAAATGGGTTAGCAACTAGACCGTAACGAGTCTTGAAGCCAATCTTTGGCTGGAATGTACCGGTATCAACTGCACGAACCATTTGTAGAGGAACGTATGGGCAGTAGAAAATACCAGCATCGTATGCATTAGAACCCTTGTAACCAACAACTGCAAATTCAGAAGTAGAACCTGCTGGGAAGTATGGGTCAATGTATACTTTGATACGACCGAACATGGTACCTGCAAAGGTGTTACCAGTATCGTCAACGGTTAGATTAACTTGACCTTGTAGTGCTGATTGATAGTCAAGAATACCAGCCATTGCAAAAGCAGAAGCAACATCTGACGAGCAGATCATAATGTTACCCTTACCACGACGAGTTGTCTTGGCAATGGTGTTAGCTTCACGTTCGATTTGGAATGCAAGACCCTTAACTTTTTCAACCATCCAACGACCGTTTGAGTCGGTGTCTAGGTCAAATGTGCCGCGGGTTGTGGTACCAACTTGTGCACCTAGTCTAGCAACACCGTAGATTGTACGAACAACTTCACGGTTGATTTCAGCAAGAATTTCTGTTGAAAGAATGTTTGCTAGTTCGGTTTCTGCATCTAGACCATGAACTGCTTTCAAGTCTTGAGCAAGTTCCATTGAGTATTCTGCCTTCAAAGCGCGAGTCTTTGCAGTAACAGTAACTTTCTCAATTGAGAATGCCATTTCTTGGAAGGTGTTACCTGCTGCACCATCACCTAGAGCTTCAGCAGAACCGGTTGACATTGCTGGACCAGCGGCTGCGTTGCTAACAAAGGTTTCTGTGGTGTTTGCAGCAAGACCTAGAGAGGTCAACTGTGCAAGAATTGCTGCTGTCAATGCTGTGTTAGCACCTGAGAACTGGGTGTTAGCTTCGTTGTAGAAAGCTTCTGTACCAGCTTGGTTGGTGTAACGAGTACGCATTGCGAAAATCAAACCAGTTGGACCTGTCATTGGCTGAACACCGCAAATGTCATAAGCGATTAGGTTAGGCAATGAACGGCGAACCAATGAGATTAGGATTGGATCGAAACCAGCAACTGGACCTGCTGCTGCTGCGCCACCACCGAAACCGCCTGTACCAGCGAAGTTTGTTGGTGAACCGGCTTCGTGAAGAATGCCAGCTTCTTTCTGCATCTCAACTGCTTGGTTTTCTAGAATAACTGCTGTAACCGCTTTACGGTATGGGTCTGTGATCTTTGGAAGATCAGCGTGTTCTAGAACACCTTCCCATTTTTTTTGTAGACCTTCGGACAAATACATTTATTATCTCCTTGTTTTACTATTATAACTTAGTTTTTGAAATTGCTTTAGAAACAGCGGCAACAAATGGATCATTGATAGCAACATTGTTGGTTGTTTCTTCTACCTGTTCGTGAAGCTGGTCTTCAGTAGCTTTTTTGGCACCTGAAGGAAAGTAGTTCTCACGGATTGTCTCAAGTTTGGTTTTGTATTCGTCCTCTGTGGAGAATTCAACACTCTCTGCGAGTGATTTGATTTTTTCAACTTGAGTAGTTGTAAGACCTTCGCATACATCACGGGTAATATCATTCTTGCGTGATTCTACAAGAGCCTTGGCATAAGAAATACCACGCTCAATTTCCTCATCAAGCTTGCTTTCAAGTTCTTCAACTTTACCTGCAAGTTCATCAACAAGGTCAACCTTATCTTCTGGAACATTGATGTAATGTTCAGCGAATAGGTTGCGTAGACCAGCAATGAATTCTTCTGAAAGTTCTGAACGTAGACCCGATTCGATTGCAAGTTCATTGTCTTGCATCCATTGCTCAACAACATAGTTGAGATAATCATCAACCTTTTCGGTTAGGTCTTGGCTCATTTCTGCGATAGCTTCTTCAAGCATACCTGCATACTTTGCTTCAACTTTTTCTTGAATCTGTGCTACACGATCTTCAACACGGGCTTCAAAAATGGTTGAAACTTTCTCTTTAAATTCTTCTGAAATAGTAGAATCGTCAGCAAAAAGGGCATTAACATCTTCCTTCATCTTTGCTTTCCATTCTTTCTTTTCTTCTAGTTGTTCTTCTGTTTCAGCAATGACTTCATCATCCTGAACTTCTTCTTCTTTCATTGTCTTCTTACCACCGCCAAGCATTTCTTGCTTGTCTGGAGAAGCATCAGAAGATTTGGTTGTTGGAGCAGTAGCACTCTTGGTAGATGGAGTAATCTTTGCAGAATTATCATCGTTCTTATAATTCTGTGGAGTTGGTCCACCTGCATCGTGAATTTCTGCTGGTAGTTTTTCGGGAGGCATAGCACCAGCTTTACTCTTGCTTGATGCAAGAATTTCTGCTGCCGCTTCCATTAGTTTATTTGTTGCCATTAGGAATCTCCTTATGATTTCTTATTTATAAAAATTAAAGTTTACGCAAGTAATTTTCGAATAGTTTTAGCGCAACTTCCTCTAATTGACCTTTGGAAGCCTGCTTTATTTGCCTTTTTGCTCGGTCAAAATCTACTTCAACGAATCTGCCCTCAACAAACATCCACTCTTTATTCTCCATGATACCATTAACAAAGGCACCTGGTGCAGAAGGATCGGCTACAATGTCTGCTGCTGTTGCAAGTCTAAAATCATCTTGCACCAAATTGTAACCTTCTTTTGTTTGAACAAGTGAACCCATAGCGCGAGAAGAAACACCAAGATTCACATCGTTGTCGATGAAGTTCTTTACAATTTGTCCATATGGTGTTTCTAAGATAAGTGCTTTACCATAGAAAGAATTGCCATCTTCGGACAATGAAATGATTTTGTGCGATGCACGTTCTAGATTAATAGAAGGAGTATCTGGATGACCAAGTTCTCCTAAGGCACGATTAGTTTTAATGTATTCTTCCGCATAACGCTGCACTTCGCGGCGCATCGTATCCATTTTATACATACGATTGTTCTTGTTGACTTGTTCAGCAACAAGGAATGTTCCTTCAATGTATAATTTTTTCTTACCGTTTTCTGCTGTTTCGGTAAGATACTTTACATCATCAATAGTTTCTGTTATAAGTTTCATACTGAGAATCCTGTATCTGGTGCTACATTGTAGGTAGCAGTTTTAGAAATATCCATAACAAGAGTTCCGCCTGTTATAACTGTAATCACAATACTTTGGTTGTTGTTATTAGCTACAGCATAACCCATTTCATCGAATCTCATTTCGCCTGCATTGTGCAACATTAAAATAGGTACGTTATTTCTTACGATAGAAATAGAACCGTTTGTTGACCATGCAACTCTACGAATTGCCGCAGCAGTAACAGTTTCTGTATAAGCATTTGCTCTTAGATCATTTAGAGTGATGGTCGCGGTGCCTGGATCAACCACGCGAATAACTGAACCACCTCTCATTGAATTTGTAATTTCATATGCCATTTTATCTTAGTCCCATTGATGAGCGTCTACGCATTGACATTTTTCTTTTCAATAGCGAACGGCGCAATTTAGATCGTCTAGTTGTTTTCCATGCACGTTTCAACATTCGTGCTTTATGTAATCTAACATTTGCAGGTATTCTTCTTACAGAGTTACCTACAATTCTATAACCTTTAATGCCTGAGCGTCTTTTGTTCTTCTGCACAACAATACGACCTTTGGCATTTCTTCTAATTCTTCGGCGAATCTTTGTGATTCTACCCATCTTAACAAGGTTTGGATTTCTCTTTGCAACCTCATCAAGTTCTTCTACTTCTTCATACACATCTGCCTGCACATAACGCTTTGCTTCTTTCAATCGCTGTGCAACAATCTCATTTAGGCGGTCAAATATACTTTGCTTTGCCTCTTCTAATTTGTTCTGTGCTAATAGTTTTAAGAAATTCATTTTCTTTTGCTGAATGCAAAGTCAGCAACTTTAGCTAAGTGTTCTGGACTCTTATGCACCATATCAGCCAACTTCTTTTTGTTGGCATCATTTAATGCATTGTGTACCTGTGTAATAGCAGATGCAGTAAAGTGGTCAATCTTTCTTGTTACACCATTACCAAACTTAACACTATCGCCAGTTTTGGCTGATACAATTTTATGTAACTGATCCATTACCGCTTCTTCAATTACTTCAACTTCTTCTGCCTGGATTGGTGCATCAACTGCATTACCATAAGGCAAAGAAAAATACTTATCTATCTTGTCATTATAATATAAGGCAACTTTTGTTCCATCAGGATACAAACGAATTGCTTTACGCTTTAACAATAGAACAAATGGAGGATTGGAAGTATCTTCGTTGATATCTTCTCTTACCGCTTTACGAGCCTGAGTAAAAATCTGTTTGTTATTAGAAACCAAATCTACCATACGATTGAACATATTCTGTAGAATCGCACGGTCGGCATTATTAAACACAGGTTTTTCTTCTTGCATCTTATCCAATATTTTATGGATACGCTGCATCTGTGCCTTATTAGCCAAACCAGCACGAACAAGAACATCAAACTTTGAGTAGTCTGATTTTTCTTCGTTGACGGCAGATTTAAATTCTAATAAAGACTTCATTCTTGTTCTACAGTTTCAGCTTCTTGCTCATCGTCACCGTAAAGTGTTTGTGCAATTTGTTGCTTGCGAGTATCTAATGCTTCAAATGCTCTAGCAGAAAGCAAATCGTTCAAAGTATCTTTGGCGGCACCAGCTTCACCGTTCATTGCTTGAGTAATAAAAGTTTTAATATCCATATTAACGCCTATTTAGTTTAGATGAAAATTTTTCAACATCTTGGTCTAGTTGTGGTGTCAATGATTCTGAATCACCTTTTTCAACTGTGTTATCTTCTGGTGGGTATTGTTCAGATGTTATCTCAGGTTGTTCACCTTGAGTAATAACTGGTTGACCAACACCAGCATCAGATTCTTCTTTCATCTGCTTATCCATCTTTTGAATATCTTCATCGGTGAATTGCAGAATCTTTTTCTTTACCCATTCAGCAGAGTAGTAATGACCAATGTATGGATCTACAAGTTGTAATAGACTAACTCTTTCGCGGAGCAATTCTGCATCACGCAATTCGGTAAAGTTATTGTCTTTCTTGTAGTCATAGTAAATCTTGTCTTTGAATGTTTCCCATTCTTCTGTTGTGCAAATACCTTTTAGCACACATTGAATTCTCAAAGCATGGTCAAATATCTGTGAGAATTTATTGCGAAGACGAATGATGAATTTGGTAAACTTAACTTCATCACGGGTAACTTCTGATGTACGACCAACACCAATCATACCGCCATCGCTAGGTTGCAAACGAGACAATGGTACATTAAGAGACTGTAATAGTTTTTCGCGGAAGTATTTTACATCTTCTAGTTCACCAAGGTTCTGACCTGCTGGTAGTGTGGTAATCTCTGTACCTTTACCACCTTCACGGCGCGGCAACCAGAAGTCTTCAAGCATCGACATATGTTTACGGTCATCACGCAGTTCACCAGTATTGGCATCATAGACCATCTTGTTGCGGTACTTGACCATAATATCTTTTAGGTATTGTTCTGCTTTACCTCTTGGTAAGTTACCTACATCAATGTAGAATACTCTGCGCTCTGGCGCTCTTGAGATACGGTAAATACAGACCGCATCTTCAATCATACGCAGTTGGTTGAGTGGCTTAATTGCTTTGTGTAGATATGAAATGACGAATGTATTTTTGGCATCCATTAAACCAGAGTTTACATTGATGATAGACTCTGGTGCAATTCTTAGACCTGTGTTAACCGATGCACCATAAGTTTGAGTTGTGGTACCACGGTCACTATAGACATAATACTCGGCAATAGATTTGATAATATCTGCGCCAGTCTTTGGGTCTCTTTCTTTCTTTACCTCACGCACTTTACGAATCTTGCGTGGGTCTATGTATCTTAATTCTTGAATACCTTCTTTTGGTTTCTTTTCATCAACAACAACATGGTAATAGATTCTACCATCTATGTACCATCTTTTGAAAAGGTCATCTGAAAGATTACCAAAATTAAGCATATCAAGAATGTTTTCAAATTCTTCAAGAATTTTTTTCTTGACTGCCTCTGGTTGTTTCAGTTTATCTAAAACAATATCAACTGTACGACCAGTAACATCATGTGTAATTGCTTCATTGACGATATCATCAATAGCCATCTCCAATTCTGGATGATTAGCCATCTCACGATAACGGGTAATAAGTTCTAACTCATTGCGTATCGAACCTTCAAGGTCAACATAAGTGCCGTAGTAGGCATTCTGTGTGATAGTAACTGCACCATCATCAATCGCTGGAGTTGGAAGTGCAAAAGACGGTTGTTCAGGAGATTGAACCTGAACAACGTCTTTTGTTCCTAATGTGAAACCGAAAAGCTTGATTGCCATTAATTAGTCATCCTAAAAAATAGAGAAAGGCCGGAGCCTTTCTCTTTATACCACGCCAGATTCTACAGACTCCCACCATTGGTAAGTAAGTGTTACCGAAAATTCTTCAATAGTATCATTAGAACCCCAGTCAACATCAATTGGAGTAATATCTGATGGGAAAAGTCCTACGAATCTATATTTCTTTAGTGCGTCACCCTTCTTACCAAATTGGGTAACATCACCATCAACTGTATAGCCTAACGGTGAAAGTGCAAGTGGGTTTCTTACGTTTAGATTATGGCTATTTACACCATTCATCCAGCGTTCGAATGCATTACGAATCACAAAATCTTCATCGTTGATGATTGTGATTGTCCAATCTGCGAATGTACGATTACCTACAAACTTTAGTTCACGACCAAAGTATTGAACAGGCACAACACCTAGAGTTGATCCAGGTAGTTGTGCTGTTTTACACATGAAGGTTAGCTTTGTTTGAGCATTTCCTGGTAGTGAAAAAGTAGGAAAGGGCATCGACACTTCAAATAAATTAGGACGGGCACCATCGCCCACTAATTGACTTCTAAACTCGTTTACTGAAAATGCCATTATTGTTCTCCTGTTCCTCTATTTAGAATCGTCCAACAACTTCTTCGAAGGATACACCAGTTCTTGTAGCCACGAAGTTAAGTTGAATGAAGTTAATTGAACGAGCAGGCTTGATGTAGATATCTCCAACAAACTCATTGCGGTCAATAACTTCTGGTGTGTTATTTGTAGTATCACACACTACGCGGAAATCAGTAATACCGCGGCGACCTTGAATCTCTCTTAGATATGGTTCAACAAGAGCAACGAATTGCGCTCTGGTGAATTGATCGTTTAGTTCAAATAGAGAGAAGCGAGAAGCGCGAGAAACTGTATTCTCAAGGGTAATAAACAGACGGCGAACATTGATACGGTCGAAGGCAGAAGGTTTGCTCAACATGGTCTTATCACCAAATAGAACAGTACCTTCACCCTGGAATGTTAATACAGGGTTAACACCTTTTACATATAGATTGTCTCTGTCAGCTTTTGTTGGATTCCATGCTAGTTTAATAACATTACGAATCTGACCACGATTTAGACCAGCAGGTGAGAACCATGGATCTCTTACATAGTCTGAACGAGCAGTTAGACCAGCAACATCACCATTCAATGGTACCCAACGGTATACATCGTTATACTTATCGTATTGGTATTTCCAGTTTGCATCCATAAAAGCATAAGAAGAAGATGTTAGACCATCACGGTATGATGTGATGCTACTTACTTCTCCTGCTGGATTCTGAACAACAGATGCTTTTGTTGGTGATAAGAATACAACAGAGTCTTTGCGTTCTTCTGCAAGAGCAATCAAACTTGTAGCAACGGTTGATCCAGCTGGACCCGAAACAATCAAACCAACATCAACGGAATCAGGGTTAGAAAACTGGCTGTAACCAGTAACGATGTTTGCGGTAACAATAGTACCATCAGAACCACCTGTCATTGATGCTGTGAAAGGAACGCGAACGACATTGAATGCTGTGTCTTTTGCTACGTTACCCCAGTTTGTTGCACCTGGTTGATGACCAGTCCACCAAACATATGATGACTTATCGTTTAGTAGGTTAACATAGTAGTTACTATTTCCATTTGAATCTTTTGAGTCTGATGCCTTTGAAGCAAAAGCAAACTTCTCCAATACTGTATTTGAGGTACCTGAGAATTGTCCACCTTCATCTACAACGATAATATGAATTTCATCGTTGGCACCATTAACTGATGCAGCGTAGGTAGAGGTACCTGGAGCAATACCAAAATTGTCAGCATATTGCCATTTGCGTAGAATTGCAGCGCCTTGTGTGACAGTAGTATTAGATGCTACATTAATATAACCTGATGTAACATTAACAGTTCTTACATACGAAACACCACCATCAAACGAAACTAGGTCACCAACATATAGGTTACCAACAGGGCTATTAGTAACAGCGATAACGGTATTACTTACGGCTGATGTTACATAAGTGCTGTCTGTTACTGTTAGGTTTGAAGAAAATGCGGTGCTGCTTGGGCAGATAGAAACTCTCAAAGAGTTACCTTGGCCACCTGGATACTTTGCAACAAGTGGACCATTGGTGGTATTTGCTGTAGTGTGATTTTGTAGATAGTCTTCGGCGTTCTCAATCAAAATGGCGCCGTTAGTATTAGCTGCGGCATTAAGTGTCGAGAAAGCATTGTTGGCGGTACGAACAACTTTTAGGTTGTTTGAGTATGCCAAGAAGTTAGCTGCTGAAAACCAGTATTCATATTGATTGCCACCAGCAGCCACAGAGTTAGCATTTGGCTTACCAAAAATAGCAACCAAACGATTCTCATCAGGGATAGTGACAACAGTATTTGCTGGACCCCATTGGAATGGGCCAGCAAAAGCGCCAATTGATGTGGCAACAGATGGGACAACTGTAGTCAGATCAATCTCTGATACGTTTACCCCAGCGGATAATTGAAATGCCATGGATTTCTCCTTTTGTTATCGGGTCAATTCTTTTATGTTCTATTTAGTTTTTTACAAAACTGAGGATGTATATCCTTTTGTAGACCAATAATCACCTGAATCGACTGTAACTTCCTCTTGCAAACCATTGTCTATGATTCCAACTGGAGTCAATAGTTCTTCCTCCATCAGCATATTTTGTTCTTCTAAAAGAACCCTACGAATGTCGATGTTTGTAGAATCTCTGAAATAAGACTGTGCGGTCAACCAAGCAAACAGCACCAGACCCATCACTAGGTCATCATTGTTGCCTTCTTCGGCAGCATAGCTGTCTTTATCCCGAACGAAAGTATTCATTTCAGCAATCGTATCAAAATCTTTGACGATTAATTTATCAGATTCAATAAGAGTTTTTAAGTTTGCACAACCAATTTTCTTAACAGTCTTGGTTGTTTTAATACCAAAATTTGATCTAGCTTTGAAACCACCAGAAATAGTTTGACCCTTGATATGGTGGTGGTCTATTTTATAAACATTTTCATACTCTAAATCATAGTGTAGAATGTCCACTACTTGCTGACCTACGTTGTTAGTTTCAATCAATGCAAAGGCTTCATTGTATCTCCGACATAGAGAGTATATGATTGTCGGAAAAAATAGTAGCGGTAGTTTATTGTTTCTGTATTTTGCAACTTGTTTATATGGAGTTTCTGTTACATCTATGATGTTGACTGTAGAATAATCTTGTTCAACACCCTCTGAACAGTCAACGGTTGCAATATACATTCTTTTCTCTTGCGGTAACTCATATATGTCAAGGCATTCTTCTTGTTTGACAGGATCAAAGAATGCCAAGGATCTCAATTTGGCTCCAGAAATAAGTGTTGCCGATGAGCCAATAAATTCAGTCTCAAATTCCTGACGGAATTGTTCTTCTGAAGTGTTACGAATCGTTTCTTCTTTCCACTTTTGATCTCTGCCTGGTACCATCGACCAATGGACTTCAAGTGGTTTATATGTGGATCTTCCTTCTGTCGCATCGACCCACATCTTATAGAAGTGGTTCAAACCATATGGTGTTGATACGATGATAACCTTAGAAGTTTTACCAGATGAAATAACAGGGTATGTTGATGTAAAGAATTCGTCTGCCATATTTTTTGGCACGAAAGCAAATTCATCAAGGAAAATTAAGTTGTAGGTACCACCACGAACACCAGATGCTGAGGTTGCAAACGCAGCAATCTTAGATTTGTTTTCTAGTTCAATGTTACCTTTGTTCCATGTAATAATACCTTGCTGCATCCATATTGGTAAATATTCATATGCATATTGGATTCTACCAAGAATCTCACGCGCAAGAGAACCTTTGTTAGCAAGAATCGCAATACTGTAATCGTCTTGGAACAAAATAGACCAAAGCATAAAGCCAACAGTAGTGGTAGTTTTACCAACCTGTCGAGGCATTTTTGCGATACAGAATCTGTTTTCATAATATGTTCTGACCATTTCTTCTTGGAAAGGCCACATTTCAAAGTCAATAAGACCTCTGTCTACGTTTACAATCTTGACATAGGTCTTAATGAAATATACTGGATCATCAGAACACTTGATAAATTCTTTTGTTTGTTCTTCTGTGAATGATATTTGAACGCCAGGTCTTTTTAACTTAGCGTTCCCAAGATACCCATTATCAACATCAGCCATTATTTTGTAATACTACGAAGCATCCAAGCGTGTTTCTGGTGTTTACCTAAAATGTCTTGTAGAAAGTTAGAAACGGCAGGTTCACCAGCAGCATCAGCGGCTGCAATACCAGCACGAAGGTGGATGATATAACGGTCATTGTCACGACGAAGATTGCCAAACATAGCAGCAGGTGCAGGAATATTTACATCTTCTTCTATGTCTGAAAGTTCCATCATACGAGACAATGAAACTGGAGCATATGAATCTAGACGGCGAAGATGTTCTGCAATATCATCTGTTTGGTCAAAAACAGAATCATAGAAGTCACCTAGAAAGCCGTGATATTCTGGAAAGTCTGGACCTTCCACATTCCAATGGTATGAATGCGCTTTAAAATACAAAGCAAAGTTTGTACCAAGAATAGTTCTAAGTTGTGAGATTAATTTTTCCATAGTGTTCCTATTTAGCTTGTCTAAGTTGTTTAATGAAATCTGCTGTTGAACCTACAAAAACAGCCTTATCAACATTGATTGATCCTCTGTTGTCAGATTGTTTTGGTTGTAGGTCCTGTTTTCTTTTTTGTATCTCTAGTAAATCTTTGTTCATGTCAGCTAAATGTTTCATCATGTTAGCCGCAACCTCATATGCTCTTGGATGTTCGGACTCTTTAGCTACATGGAGAATATTGTCAGCAGCAATATTTCCTTTTTCGATTAGTTTGCGTAGATTCTGCCTTGCAAATTCTGCATCATCATCTACAGCATTTTCAACCACAACCATTTCTGTGGTTGTAATTTCGATTGGATCAATATCAAGTGCTTCAGAAAGTTTTTCGTTCAGTTTACTCATAGTAATGTATTAGGCCATTCCGTAAATTCATCGTTAAATCCAAAGTGGTCATCTGGTGCAGAATCTTGTGGTACTGCTGTAGTAACTATATGTACCGCTTTAAGTGGTGTAACATCGGTTCTAGTTACTGTGTAAGTCGCGCCAGAATAATCTCCAGTAATAACATTGTTTGGAGAAAATAGTCCATTCAATTCACCAACAATTAATATTCCATTGGTATTATTGGAAAAATATATAACTTTACCAGTATAATATGAACTGCCATTGGCTCTTACAGTTTCACCTATGGTGTAGTAATTATTACCGTTTTGATAATCTACATATAATTTTTGTGCATCACGATTTTGAGTGTTAATATAAATGTTGGTGTTTGCTTGACCATATCTTCCTGATGTGGTGCTATATGAACCAATAACACCACCAGGTTCTTCTACTGCTGGCCATAGATAACTTTTTACGGTAAATTCTAAATCCCAAATAATCAATCTGGTTGTACCATCAGCCATGCCGCCTTCATAATCTGTGGTGGTATTAACTGAATTTAGTATGATTGGCATATCATACTTTTGATCCATACCAGGAATCATATCAACAGTAACTGTGAAATCTGGTTTGAAGAATGGTAAAATCTGTTCTACAATTTGTGTGCCGTCATCTGTGTTACGAACATAGATTGACATTGAAAAATTAAAATTATATGGAACAGGAACATATTGTGCGCTAACTCCACCTGTGCTATTCATCGCAAAGTTTTTAATCAGAGATTGTTGTTTGCGTGAATTGTCATAACTCATACCAGTCAATTCAAATGAAATGCGTGGTACATTTACCGCGATGGTTTTTGTTAGTGTAGGATCGGATGTGATAGCAGTTAGGTATCTCTCTTTTGAACCAAATGAAAGAGGTACTTTAAATATTTCTTTTTTTGTTTTACCGTCACGCATATATCTTTGCAGTTGGATATCATTGAATAGAGTACCAAACGCAACAACAATTTTGCGAATCGAACGGTTATAATATTGCGACTTGCCTAACATTATGGTTCACCAAATGGGTTAACTTCAGAGAAATCAATAATAGAATCTGATTCGCTTTCAATTCTAGCATTATCTTGAATGTCTTCGAATGCAGTATTCATGTAGGCAGTATCGTCTACCACATTGATGCTCCATATAGCATTACTTGTATTACCAATTACATTACCTGATGCAAAAGTACCTTGTACCAAAATAATATCTAGGTGAGTATTTGGCACAAAATCGTGAACAATGGCTTGAGCATTAGCGTAAGCTAAGTTGGCACCCTGATAAACGATTTCATCATTGATATATTTACCAGTACCACCGGCTGCTAGTGAAATTTTTGTGCGTGGGTAGTAGTTACGAACTTGGTCATCAATCTCTGCAATACCAGTTGAAATAATTTCATTAGAGAATACATACTGTTTCAGTTTCAACGCATACACATAAACATTTCCACCGCGACCACGACCTAAGGTGTAGAACATTGTTTGTTGGTTTTCATGCTCAACAAAAGTAATCTCAAATAGATTCTTTAGCAACGGTACATAAATCAAATCACCTTCATTAGGTCTTGTTTGAGGTACTGTTGCTACAAATCTACGGCGAGAAACCAACAATGTCATTTCATCACGAATCTCTAGACCAAACTTAGATATGAAATCTTGCTCACCTTCCATACCTGTAATATTTTCCATATACATCTCAAGTGGAAATACAGTATTATATTGCTTGAGTGTATCTTCACCAAATAGAAAATCTACCGAATCTCTGCTGCTACGAGGCAAATAAAATACATCCATGCCATACATCTGCATAGCTTCAATGACCAAATCCTCCACAAGCAATTGCTCGGGAGTAATCTGGCTAGTAGGAAACGGATTGAAATAGAAATTTGTTGCCATTATTAACCTGTAAATATCTCACTTGGTAAACTGTTGTAATTGTAAATTTCTTCCTCAATCTTATCAATCTCCGTTTGAGCTTCATCCCAAATTTCTTTGCCATTTAACATGACACCACCAGGCATTTGTATGCCACCAAATTTTTTTAGGTTTTCACCCCATTGTCTTTTAATCAATGCTGTACCATATCGTTTCAAAACTTTATCATCCCAAACATCAGACACACCAGCAACAGTTAGTGTACCACCAGTTATAGGTGATGCAACAGGACTATACAGTTCTAATGATGTTGGCGATGAAATTCTTTTTATCTGTTTGTTCTCGCTACCAATAGTGATGATATCATTCTCTAAAAGTTCTTGGTCAAAAATTGTACCAGTTCCAGAAACTGTATTTGCTGTTGTTGTAGCAGCAACAGTACCAGTTAATGTAACGGTATCAGGAATAAGTTTTCTATAGCATTCTACAATAACATAATCACCCACATGAACATCACTATTCCAATCTATGTCAAGGAATATTTTGTTTAGTTTACGGTTAAATCTAAACTGTGGTGTACCAGAGAATAGAAGTTGAAGTGTGCGAATATGCTGCATCGTAATCTCATATGAGACATACGAAACAGAAGTAAAATCATACAGGTCATGCAGACGCAATTGGTAACGCAAGTCGAACATATTGATTGATGAGTTTGAATCGTCAAATGGTAGAACACCAGTCACAAATGTTACGGCATCAGGGCAATAAATCCAACGGCGATTAATGTCTTCAGCGGTAATCATGTGCTTCATATAAATCTTTTCAGTTCCATCAAAGTGGTAATCTTGAAAAAATTGTAGAGCATCGTCTATACGATCTTCTACCTGGTCATCATCTACGTTAATTTGAATAACTGGAAAACCTAATCTGCGAAGACAGTATGTTTTAAATTGTTGGCGAGTAACCGGTTTAGCCATTCTGTTTTTTCTCCAGTCTTTCAACTTTTTCTGTTAGTTCTTTAATAGCCTCAATTAACAAAGGAACCAATTTTTCATACTGGACTGTTTTATAATTTTGGCCAGATTTTGAATGTTCTACACCATCATCACCTTTGACAATATCAAATGGTGCTGGTTTAACAATCTGTGGTAAAATTGATTCGACTTCTTGTGCAATAACACCAATCTGTTCTGATTGGTCGGTATAACCATATGAAGCAGCAACAGAGTTGTTTATATAAACAACACCCGATAATGAATTCACTTTATCTAATGGATTAGGTATCGTAGTAATAATAGTTTTCAATCGACCATCAGAATAGTATGCTGTGATATTATTTGTTGCTCTTATTTCACCATTATTACCAGATGCTGCGGTGCCTACACCTATTGAACCAAATTGTACGTTGGTTGTAGTGTTTGAAGTTGGAGTTAATGCATTATTAGCAGCATTAAATGCAGCAGTAATACTGTTGTTCTGTGTTATATCGGTGCCAGTTGAAATACCGTAGACACCGGTATTTGAAATGTTTGTTGGTTTTATTTTAGTTATTGGCATGATATTCTATTTATTATATTTCGGAATAAGCATCTATTGGAACACTAAAGTTTGCAACATATCTGGCATATCCTTTTGTTATTCTCAATTCATCTAGATAACCATTCCAACTTTCAGTTCCTGCTGCATTAGAACCAATTGACACGTTGGATACGGATGCCATAGAAATGGCAAATGCCGCAGTATTAACTTGCGATCCATTTAAGAAAATTCTCATAGTTCCATTACTTCTTGTTGCGGCAAAATGGTGCCATGTATTCATCGTAACGCCTGAGTTATTTGCAAAAGCTACGTTTGATGAACCACTATAGAAGCAAAGGTTTGCAGCATTTACACCCAAAGTAAATCTTCCTGATGTTGTATCTGTTGCTGAACTTCTCGTTGAAAAGATTGTTCTTATACCACTACCTTGGCCGCTTGAAGTATTTGCGGAAGAATATAACCATCCTTCCATCGTAAAATCACCAGCAGCAAACGCATAGGTATCTGCTATAGCAGAGTTAGCAACAAAATAGTCTCCTGTTCCATCAAAGAATAGAGAACTTGTTCCAAACTTATCAATTGTGTTTCTCACCGAAGTATTGCTACCCACAGTAAAGATACCATTCAACATAGTTTTATCAAAAATTGAACACCCTGTTCCATTTAACAACAGTTTTGTATTTGGCAATCTGGCCAATGGTGTGGTTGATATAGTGGTGTTTGAAGTATAAACGGCAGTTCCAACTGTCAATCTAACATCCGCCATGTAACCTGGCCAGTAACGAGTTGTTACGCCATCGTTTGATTGACCAATTCTCGAAAGAGTTCCTGGATAGTTATCACCATCAACATAAGTACCGCCAGTTTGTATTCCATCCATATACAGTCTTGTTGTGCCAGATGACCTAACTACTGCAAGATGTTGCCATTGTTTTAATTTTACGGCAGCGGTGCCCGATGAAAATCTTGTTACTTGTCTGGTATAGAAAGTATAACCATTTGTTGAATCTACACCAACATTTGGTTCTAATCTAGTAGCGCCCGCAGCTCCTCGTTGATCCCAAATTACAGCATTAGATGGAATTGAAGAAGCGTTCAAATATACCCAACATTCAAAGGTAAAATCACCAGCACCCCAAGCTATTGCTGGGTTTGCTGCAAGGTAAATTACATCACTTAATCCGTTAAAACCATATGAAGCGCCATAGATTGATGGACTATAAACACCTTCTGTTGGATTAAAGGGACTAAATTTAGTTACAGCAGAGTCGCCATTACGAGAAACAATTACCGAACTATTACTTGAAAGAACACCTCGAACAACAAATTGGTTACTATTACAAGTCAACAACGAAACATTAGCAGAGTTAGCATTTTGACTTGTTGTTGTTAATACATAAGTTGTTGGTGTAAAATTTGAAGTATATAAAGCTTGACCTTTTGTTATTCTAAGGTTAGATATGTATCCGTTAAATGGGAAATTTGTTGATCCACTATTTCTTCTATAACATATTCCCAAAACTTCGATCTCATTTGTTGCTAAAGAACCATTATTTGTATTAGAAGTTCCTGCCACACCATTAGTGTATACAGTAAAGGTATTTGCACTTCTAACAGCAGCAATATGAGTCCAAGTTTGAGCTGTTACGGCTGGTCCAGTAATAGTGTTGGCTACATTTTGACCATCTGTAGAAATAGAAAAATTAGGAACTCCACTTATTAATGAAAGTATCCATTGATTAGAAGACGCTGAACCTCCAGCATTAAATTTAGAAACTATAACTTGTTCGGATGCAAATGCTTGTGCATAAACGAAACATTCTACTGTAAAATCTCCACTACCAAATTGAAATGCTGCATTATGAGGTACAGTTAAATAATCACCTGTTCCATCAAAATAACCACTCCAATTTGAACCATATGGAGTAAATGATGAAGTCATTACGTTACTGTTGTTTCCTCTTGTAATACCACTCATAGCAGTATTACTTGAATCTATTATGGTTAAAGTATTGGAACTTAAATTTGTTTTTAGAGTCAATAACTTTACATTAGCAGAGTTAGCATTTTGACTTGTTGTTGTTAAAGATGTATTTGTTGAAGTAAAGTTTGCTGTATATAATGCTTCTTTGGTATATCTTATGTTTGAAATGTAACCGTAAAAGTCGGTTGATGTATCAGCTCGTCTTCCAATGTATACTTGTGATATGCCAGTTCTATTTGTAGTATTAAGTGCGGTTGAAGTATCTACTATTCCATTAAAATATATTTTTAAATTTGGATTACTCGACCCACTCTTAACTAATGCTATATGAGTCCATGTATTTTTAGCAACAGTATTAGCTGTTGTTAATATTGAACCAGTTGATTGGTTATCAATATACAAAGTTCCGTTCGTATTTAATTTTAATGATAAAGCGTTTGCATTTCCGCCAGAACCTTGTGTATGCCAAAGGCCAACATCGTTTGTTGAAGGCCATACAATTGGATAAAGAAACATTTCTACAGTAAAATCACTATTTTGGTCAAAAATATTAGTACCGCCAGTATTAACAATAATGTAATCACCAGAACCATCAAAAAAAGCAGAACCATCAACTATTGTTGGTGCTGCAAATGGAGTATTTTTTGTTGGTCTTATGCCTCCAAATAGAGTTATGCTCGCTGCATTTGAAGTAAGACTTTCGTCCATATAAAAAGCATTTGCACTATTAGCAGATTCACCGTTCAACAAGAGAACCGTATTTTTCCAATATGAATCTCCACTTGATATGGTCAATGATATTGTTTGTTGAGTTGTTTGATTTTGAGCATCATTTACCAAAATTACCAAATTATTTGTTACTGAAGCTTCTGTTACTGTACCTGAAATTAAACCGTTTGCTGAAAGAGTTAATCCTGTTGGTAGTGTACCAGAATACAAACTATATGTTAATGCGCTATCACCTATTGCCGACAATTGCACATTTACATTAAAAGTTACAGAAGTATAACTTGTAGCAGTAAACGAAGGAAATCCGGATACAGAAACGGTAGAATAGATTGCACCAGCGGTATTACAGAAAACAAATAGGTTATAATTACCAACAGCAATTGCTGGTGTTACTGCTCTAATTTGAGTTGAACTAACAAAAGTGTTACTGATTAAAGTATTATTGAAATATACCGATAAGTTTGCGCTAGTAAATCCTGTGCCATTAATCTTGATGTAACCACCATTACTATCAACAGAAGTATCATCCAAATTATTATATGAAGCATCAGTAACATTATAAGAAGTGATTGTTGGACCACCACTTACTGCACTGGTAGAATTAGCTTGAGTAACACCATCTGTTACAACTTCTTTAGTTAATGATTCATTTCCAATACCAGATCCAGAAACGGTAACTGTACCATCTCTATTATTATAAGCAACATAATTGCTAGAAACAGCACTATATGATTGAGTTCTTCTTGATCCGGTGGTTCTAATAGCCATTAAGTAATCTCACTTCCAAATGCGGAATAACTAACTGTGCTTGTTGATGAATTCGATTCAACAACATCATTTGCAGATAAAGTAAAACCAAGAGTTAATGTGATAGTATCATTTCCTGGTATAGGTGTATCGTAATTTATATAGTGTTTAGCATCCAGTGCTTCAGAAGTTGGTCGAACGGACAATTTAAAAGTTGCAGCATTAGCAGACTGATTGCAAACTGTAATTGTGCTAACAACGGTACTTGTTGCAATAGGTACAGAATAGACATTTGATGTATTGTTTGCAGTCGATAATACTTGACCAAGAATTTTATAAGTTATCGCCATTATTATTCCTTATGCACCCATTAACATGAATGGGCTTATAGTTGAAAATGTATTTGCATAATTGAATGCAGCATTTGCTGTATTTCTTGCAACTTGATCTAGATCAATTGTAGAATTAATTATTTTTACAACAAGGTCATCACCAGTTGCTGGTGCTTCGGACATTGTAATTTTGGTATTTGAACCAATAATTGTGTATGCACTATTTGGTTGAGTTAAACCATTAACCAAAACTATAACATTGTTTTGAATTGCTACAGTACCCATAGTGAATTCTACTGTCGAATTATCGCCAGTAAATGCAAATTCAGTTATAGGAGTATTTGAAAGTAGTGATGCAGTATTTGCTTTATCAAAGGCAGCATTTGCCGTATCTCTAGCATATTGGTCTGTGCTAGATCCGCCACCACCAGTATTTGCTTGATTGAAGGCTGCATTAGCGTGATTATATGCTGCGGTTACACTAACTTTTGCTGAATTGGCTGCAATGAATGCTCCGTTAGCGTAAATGCCAGATGAGGTTGCTTTATTGTCTGCGGTGTTTGCAGCGATAAAAGCACCGTTAGCATATGTACCTGCCGATACAGATTTACTATCAGCAGTATTTGCAGCGATAAAAGCACCATTAGCATATGTACCTGATGTAGTAGCTTTATCATCAGCAGTATTTGCTGCGATGAATGCGCCGTTAGCATATGTACCTGCTGCCATAGCATCTGATTCGGCGGTGTTTGCAGCAATAAATGCACCATTAGCATAGATTCCAGCTGATGTAGCTTTATCATCAGCAGTATTTGCAGCAATAAATGCACCGTTAGCATAGATGCCAGCACCTGAAGCATTTGTGTTTGCTGTGTTTGCTGCGATGAATGCACCGTTAGCATAGATGCCAGCAGAAGTTGCTTTGTTGTCGGCGGTATTTGCAGCAGCGAACGCACCATTGGCATAAGTTGAAGCGGAGTTGGCTACATCAAAAGATGCATTGGTTGTATCGCTGAATAATCTACCATAAACTTTTAATACCGATGTGTTTGCTCCATTTGGAGTCAAACGCATATTTTCATAGACTAATCCACCACCAGATGGATTGTGAGTCCATACAAAATATTCATTATCATTATCACCGGTCTGAAACTCTAATCTATTTTCTGCTCCTAAATCACCGGTGTTGAAGTAAATGATACTTGCAAAATCTGTATTGCCTGTCCAATATAATCCGTTGGCGCTCTTAGTCCAACTTATATTGCCTGTCATTACGCTACCAGTTTTTAATACTGCATTGTTAGCAGCAGCGAATGCACCATTAGC
>Ga0181344_1000193_pt1 | contig 25707 bp, 22 predicted proteins | sample Su13VDMLBDD_FD_130098 | JGI IMG/M metagenome (GOLD analysis project Ga0181344, IMG submission 130098) | Freshwater viral communities from Lake Michigan, USA - Su13.VD.MLB.D.D | ecosystem: Environmental > Aquatic > Freshwater > Lake | place: USA: Michigan | collected 2013-07-15
GGCCACAGCCAAGCAAGAAAAGCCTGAGTTTGAGGTCATGAAGCAGTTGATCGAGAAGCTCGACAAGCTGGACCGCCAAGAGCCGCCCATGAAGGTGGATGTTGAAGGAAACCGGGTCACTGTACAGCGCGGTGACGATGTGATCACCACAAGGAGCCAATAATGCTTTCTCTCATCTCCACCCTCGGTGGCCTGCTGATCAGCGGCCTACCCAAGCTTCTGGAGTTCTTCCAGAACAAGGCAGATCAAAGCCACGAGTTGGCCCTTGCAAGGCTCCAGAACGAGCGTGAACTGGCCCTGGCTGCTCAGGGCTTTGCTGCCCAGCAAAGGGTCGAGGAAATCCGCACTGATCAGGTCATGATGCAGGCAGAGGCGCAGATGACTGAGGCGGCGCTCAAGCATGACGAGAAGGTGCTTGAAAAGGCCAGCCAGTGGGTTGCCAATTTCGTTGGTACTGTGCGCCCAACGGTGACCTACATCTTCGTCCTTGAGTTGGTGGTGCTTAATGGCTTCATGGCCGCGTACCTGTGGAACCACCCAGAACTGATCAAAAGCATCGACGATGTGGTCAAGTATTCCAGCCTGATCTTCTCCAGCGACGAGATGGCCATGCTCGGGGGTATCATTGGATTCTGGTTTGGTTCTCGCCAGTGGAGCAAGAAGTGAAACTGAGCGGTGTCGGTGCGGCGCTGATGCACAAGTATGAGGGGTGCAAGAATCGCCCTTATCTGTGCCCGGCCCATATCTGGACCATTGGCTACGGCCATGTTCTTTACCAAGAGCAGATCAGGCTACCAATGGTGCGGCCCCCTGGCAAGACCAAGGCGGACATCCCGATGATTCGCAGCGAATACCCCCTCAAACCGGAGCATAACCGTGTCTGGACGAAGCAAGAAATTGATGATCTCTTCGATGGTGATGTCGCGTCTTTTGAACGTGGTGTTCTTCGACTTGTTCCCGGCAGTATTGGCAGTCAAGGCCGCTTTGACGCTTTGGTCAGCTTTTCATTTAACGTAGGGCTGGGCAATCTGCAAAACTCCAGCGTTCGCATTAAGGCAAACCGGGGCGAGTGGGAGGCTGCGGCTGATTCTTTCTTGCTATGGAACAAGGGCGGCGGTAAAGTACTGCCTGGGCTGGACAGGCGTCGGAAAGACGAACGCGCTCTATTTCTGTCGTAGGACTAATATGCCTCTCCAAAAACTTCAACTGCGTCCCGGTGTAAACCGCGAATCAACCTCGCTTGCTAACGAGGGCACTTGGTTTGAGATGGACAAAGTGCGGTTTCGTTCAGGGTACCCCGAAAAGATCGGTGGCTGGGTCAAGGACGGTGGCCCCAACACATCAACGCTTAAGCCCAGCACCGGCACGATGTGGGGCGTCTGCCGCTCGCTTTGGAACTGGTTAAACCTTGCTGGCTTCAACCTAATGGGGCTTGGCACCAACCTGAAGTACTACATCCAAAACGGTACAGGCGGCGGCTTCTACGACATCACCCCAATCAGGGATACCGCCACTGCGGTGGCCAACGCCTTCACGACCAACACCGCAACGAACTCTGGTGGCAGAACAACGCTTGTCATCAATGATCCGGGGCACGGCGCTCAAACGGGCGACTTTGTAACGATCTCCGCTACATCCGGGGACGTCAACGGCGTGCTTGTAGCCAACATCAATGGCGAGCACCAGATCACGTATATATCATCGAGTACGTACTCCATCGTTGTTACGGGTACGGCGTCAAGCAGCGGCACGCCAGCGGTCAGTGCCACATTCGCATACCAAACAACAACAGGCAGCGCCGTATACACATCAAATGTCGGCTGGGGCGCAGGCGGTTGGGGTGGTTTTGTCGGCAGTGGAACGCCGACTGGCTGGGGATCTCCATCTACGTCCGGTCTCGGTATCGGCCAGCAGCTTCGTCTGTGGAGTGAGTCCAACTTTGGCCAGAACCTTGTGCTCAACCCGCGTGGTGGCGCTCTGTACTACTGGGCTGTTGACGCAGCCCCGAGCACGTTTAATCGTGCGCAGATACTAAGCCCCACCAACACCAACACGCAAAACGGCATTCAGTATTGGCTGACTGACGCTTTCTGCCCGACGGTGTGCAACTTTGTGATGGTCTCTGACGCATCGCGTTTTGTGATCGCGTTTGGCTGCAACGACTATGGTTCCGCAGTACAAGACCCGCTTCTAATCCGATGGTCTGACGCAGAAAATATTTTGGTGTGGGAGCCGCTTGAGACTAATGATGCTGGCTCTTACCGCCTGAGCCACGGCTCAGAAATTATCGGTGCCATGCAGGCGCGGCAAGAGATATTGATCTGGACGGATGCGGCGCTGTATTCCATGCAGTTCACGGTTGAATGGGGCTTCCAAATTCTGGCGGACAACATTTCGATTGCCAGCCCCAATGCCATGACGACGGCGGCGAACATCACGTATTGGATGGGTCTGGATAAGTTCTACATGTACTCGGGCCGCGTTGAAACCCTGTACTGCCCGCTGCGCCAATACATCTTTGGTGACATCAACCTTCAGCAACAGTATCAGTTTTTTGCTGGAACCAACGAAGGCTTTAACGAGATTTGGTGGTTCTATTGCTCCGCCAACTCAACGACGATTGACCGCTACGTCATCTACAACCATTTAGAGCGCGTTTGGTCTTACGGTAACCTGACCCGTACAGCATGGTTGGATACCCCCCTGCGCACCTTCCCATCTGCGGCAGGCGCAGTTGATGGTAACGGCACGCTGATCTACCATGAGCAAGGTATTGATGATGCGTCGGTAAACCCACCTGTGGCAATCAGCTCGTACATCCAGTCAGCCGACTTCGACATCGGTGACGGCCACAACTATGGCTTTGGCTGGCGCATGATCCCCGACATCACGTTCGATGGCTCCACAGCCAACCAACCGTCGGTTGTGTTCACACTGCGTCCCCGACAGAACCCCGGCGCTCTCTACGGCCCTGCCGATACGCCGACCGTGACCAGCGCCCAGAACTATGCGGGACAGCGTAACTACACGGTGCAAGAGTTCACGCAGATTGTTTACACGCGCATTCGCGGCAGGCAGATGGCTTTTAAGGTCAGCTCCGACGGGCTGGGTGTGCAGTGGCAGTTGGGCGTGCCGTCGCTGGACATCAGACCTGATGGCAGACGTTGAATTATGACCTTCATCGTCACAACCGACTTACAGATTGACCGGGTTACTGCGCCGCGTCTACCGGCGGCTCCAGTGGAGTATGAAAGCCGGTATCACGATCAGTTTGCGGACATCCTGCGTCTATATTTCAACCGCCTTGACGGTGTACTGGCGCGGTTGAATGTTGGGTCGGGGGCAATTGACGGCTCAGGTCTTCGGCTTCCATACGGCGCGTTTCATGACAGCACAACGCAAACGCCAACTGCTGTTAACACCGCTAAAGCCATAACTTTTGATACTACTGATTACTCAAACGGCGTTGCACGGGGTACGCCAACATCAAGAATTGTTGTGACTTATCCGGGGTACTACAACTTCCAGTTTTCCACGCAGTTGGATAAGTCTTCTGGAGCGGCGGCGTCGGTTTGGATATGGCCTAGAGTAAATGGGGCCAACATCACACATTCAGCAAGCAAAGTGACAATCCAAGGTACTGCCGCTGAGTCTGTACCCGCGTGGAATTTTGTTCTGGCAATGAACGCAAACGACTATTTTGAGCTTTATTGGCTCACAGATGACACAAACGTGCAGCTCAAGTACGAGCCGGGGTTTGGTGTCGCGCCTAACAACGTGCCTGAAATCCCGTCCGTAATCCTCACCGCAACATTTGTCTCCGCGCTCCCCCCATGATAGACTCGATCAACCCCTTCTCCGTGAGGCAAACATGAGCCTTCAACTTGCCGCTAAGCACCTTGCCGATAAAGGTCGCGGACCTGATTCCACGCTTGTCCACATGTCAACGGACGAGCTTAACAGCTTGCAAGCACTTGCCAAAGCGCATGGTGGAGCCATCACAATCAACCCAGATACGGGTTTACCCGAGGCGGGCTTTTTATCCAAAATCCTTCCGATGGTCGCTGGCGCGGCTTTGATGGCCACGGGTGTCGGTGCTCCGGTTGCTGGTCTATTGGTTGGTGGCGGTATGACTGCTGCCACGGGCAGTTTGCAAAAAGGCATCATGGCTGGCCTTGGCGCGTATGGCGGCGCTGGACTGGGCGCGGGCTTGATGGGTGCAGGTTCTGCGGCAGCGGCAAACTCCGTAGGGGCTATGGCGGATGTTGGGATGGGCGCACCGGGGTTTGGAGCAAATATCTCCCAGATGGGACAAGGCTTAGGTGCCCTGGGGTCCGAGGCTGGGCGTAGCGGGTTTATGGGTGGAGTGGGTGGCATGAAAGGTCTGCTGACTTCCGGTGCAATGGGTCTTGCCCCTGTGCTTATGGGTCAACAACAAGCTCAAGCCCCTGGTATAAAACCCACGACCCCGACAACTCCACTGCAATTTGATCCGGGCCGCATCGGACCAACACCGGCTCCAGATGTCCCGGGATATGGCGACGGCATGGGACAGAATTTTGGCCGCGAGCAGCAGTACTTCAATCCATCATTTAGGCCCGTAGCTGCGATGCCTACCGTAACCCCTATGATGGCTGGCGGTGGTCCGGTTGAAGAAATGTCTTTGTCAAACGTCTATGACATGCAGAATGCTCGTGGCGGCGTCTCTGATATGGGTATTGATAACTCGACGGGTATGCAGCGTATGGCCCGTGGCGGTCTTTCCCACTTGGGTGACTATTCTGATGGCGGTCGATTGCTTCGCGGTCCCGGTGACGGTGTAAGTGATTCCATCCCCGCCATGATTGGGCGAAAGCAACCCGCTCGTCTGGCTGATGGTGAGTTTGTTGTACCTGCTCGCATCGTCTCTGAGTTAGGTAACGGCTCGACCGAGGCCGGTGCGCGTAAGCTCTACGCCATGATGGACCGAGTGCAGCGAGCTAGGGGCAAAACTGTGGGCAAGGGGCGCGTGGCAAAAAACAGCCGCGCTGACAGATATCTGCCAGCATGAACATATCGCTGGTCCCATACGGAGCGGTGTCGGGCGTTGTCCCGGCACTTTTGCCTTATCTGAATGAGTCACAAGGCTGGACCCGTGGACGGGCTACTGTTGATGATATTCTGCGTTTCATCTTGACTGGGCAGATGCAGTTGTGGGCAGTGCATGATGAGCAAAACATCTACGGGCACACCATCACCGAGATTAAACAATACCCTCAGTGCAAACTGCTCGCTATCCAGTACTGTGCAATGACGCCCGGAACGATGGAGCTTGTAGAAGACGAGATGCAAGACAAGGCTGCTCAGTTTGCTAAAGATATGGGCTGCGTAGGGATCGAATTCGTTGGACGCCCCGGTTGGCGAAAAACTGCAAACAAGTATGGCTACGAGGTACAGAGTGTGATGTACCAGAAATTCTTTGAGGTGTCCAAATGATCATCCCAAACAAGCATGATGGGTGGGTTAAGAACGTACGGCGCGTATACGACGGCGGCGGCAGTTCTGCTCCCTCTACTACAACGCAAACTACCGATCTACCTGATTGGGCTAAGCCGTATGCGCAGGAAACGCTGGAGAAAGCCAAGCAGCTATCTGAGCAGAAGTATCAGGTATATGACCAGCCGCGCATCGCTGGTTTTGATCCTGCCCAACAGAAAGCATATCAAGGCGTGTTCAACATGGGGACTTCGCCCCAATTAGGCACGGCAACAGACATTTCGCAACTTGCCGCCATGCGCGGGCTTACCGCAGGATATCAACCGGGGTACTTTGAGAATCAGTTTCAAGCACCAAGGCAGTATCGGCCCAGTCAGTTTGACATGATGTCGGCGCAGGCACCTGACCTGCGGCAGTACCAAATGGGCCCTGCGGAACGTGTGCGCGGGGGTCGGTATTACGCGCCGATGATGGACACGGCGCAGACGGGCTACAACCCTGAGTTGCAGCGGTACCAGATGGGGCCTGCCGAGCGCGTCACCACGCAAGACTACACGGGGCAAAATGTCGAACAGTACATGTCACCGTTCATGCAGAACGTGGTGGACAAGCAGACTCGGGAAGCAGAGCGCCAAGCAGGACTTGCAGCCAAACAAGAACGAGCGCAGTCCATTCAGCGTGGTGCGTTTGGTGGTGGCCGCACAGCGATCAGGGAAGCTGCTGCCGCACGCGACCTTGCCCAACTCAAGAGTGACATCTACGGCACCGGCCAACAGGCTGCGTTCCAGAACGCACAGCAGCAGTTCAACACTCAGCAGCAACGGGAGATGGCTGCACAGCAGGCCAATCAAGGGGCGGGGCTTACTGTCGGTGGGCAAAATCTTGCCGCTAATTTGGGCGTTCAGCAGCTCGGGACGCAGACTGGACTGCAAACTGCTATGGCCAACTTGTCTGCGCAGCAGCAAGCCAATGTGCAGAATCAAGCAGCTAAGCTCCAGGCACAGGGGTTGACTGCTGGTCAAGCAATGCAGGCGGCGCTGGCAAATCAGCAAGCCGGTCTTACTGTCGGCCAGCAGAATCTTGCTGCACAGCTTGGTACTCAGCAGCTCGGCGCTGGACAGAATTTACAAGCGCAGCTCGCCAACCAGCAAGCGTATCAAAACATGTTGCAGCAGCGCGAGGCATCGCGTCAGTTTGGCTATGGGCAAGACATGGCCGCTGCTGGTCAACGTGCTCAGTACGGTCAAGCTGCTCAACAGCTTGGAGAACAGTCGCGCCAGTTTGGCGCTGGCTATGGTATGCAGGGACTTGGCACCGCACTTCAAGGTGCGGGTCAGCTTGGCAATCTAGGCCAGCAAGAGTTTGGCCAACAGAAAGATATCTACGGCTTGCTCAGCCAGTTTGGCGGTCAGCGGCAGGCGCTCACTCAGCAGGGACTGTCTCAAGCCTATCAGGATTTTCTGAACCAGCAGAACTATCCGTACAAACAACTTGGGTACATGTCTGACATGATCCGTGGCTTGCCGATGGGTCAGCAGTCTACGGCGCAGATGTATCAGGCTCCCGGCAGCATGATGGGCCAGTTGGGCGGTATCGGTATGGGCCTGTACGGTATGAGTCGTATGGCTGGCGCTGAGGGTGGTGAGGTTAGAGAGTATGCTGATGGCGGTAGCGTTGACTCGTCACAGAACGTGGCCAATATTGTTGATAGCTTGTCTGATCAACAGTTAGCGCAAGCCAAACAGGCTGCTCAAGCGCGTGGCGACTATGAGCAGTTGCAAGCAATTACAGTTGAAGAAAGCATGCGGGCCTCCGAGCGCCGGGGTATGGCTGGTGCGTTCAACCAACTGTCGCAAGGCACTCAGCAAAAGATGATGGCCAATGGTGGCATCGTGGCGTTTGCTGGGGGCGGCGTTAGCCCAGAGTTTGGTGGAGATGCGGTAGAAGGTATAAGCGTTAACCCATTTGATTTGGGCCGCAGGGCGCGTGGCGGCAAGTCTATTGAAGAGTACTACGGCGAACCCGCTTTTAAAGCTTCTGCGGCGTCCGCCCCTGCCAGCGACCGTAGCTTTGATAAAGCCGAAGAAAAGCGCCTGAGTCAGCCCCGTACGTCTGCTCCTACAGCGTCAACAAAAGCAAAGCCCTCTGCCAAGCCCGCCAGTATGAATGCGTCAATTAGCAGTGCAGTTGCGCAGATGTCAAGGGAGTCGGGTGTTCCTGAAGAGTCCCTGCGTAGCATCTACGACGGGTACAAGAAATCTCTGCGCGACGAAAGCGCGGCAGATATGAAAGACCTGTTGGCGATGGTCAATAAGTCTACGGGCGGCTCCAAGGAGATTAAGGAACAGGCTCTTGGTAAAGCGCTTGCCGAATTTGGTTTCAAGTGGGCCGCGTCAGCAGCTCAACCCGGCGCTAAATTCCTTGGCAGCGCGGCTACGGCAGCACCGACGATTGCCGCATCGCAGGCAGAGAGCGCCAAGCTGGCCCGCGAGATGGACCAGAACGACATGAAGCTGCGGATGAATCTGAAGCAGTTTGAGATCGCACAACGCAAGGGTGATCTTGCAACCGCTGCTTCTCTGGCCGCGCAAGAACGTCAACTCATGCAGCAGGGCAAACAGCTTGAGCTGCAACGCAGCCAACTGGCTGAAACAGCGCGGTCCAACAGGGCGCGTGAAGGTATAGCGGCTCAGAGAGCCACCGCTGGTGGCGGCGCTATGCAGAAAGCGTACTTGGCCGGTATGTCAAAAGCGCAGGACCGTGCGGCGCGTATAGCTAAGGACAACTGGGGCAACATAGCAGTGCAGCAGGACTTGAAGAAACAAGGGTTCCAAAGCTTTGACCAGTACTATGATAGTTTAGTGAAGAAAGAGATGAAACGTGCCGTGCCCATTTACGGCGTGACTGCTGAAGCTGAAGCTGATGAGGATTGATCATGGCGCAGTACCGTGCAAAGGGGCCTGATGGACGCATGTACAAGTTCGAAGGTCCCGAGGGACTGTCGAACAAAGATGCGTCTTTTTTTCTTGGGCAGTATTTAAATATTGGCGCAGACGAAGAAGAGCCAGCGCCCATAGCGCCTGTAGCCAAGAAACCGGAAACTGGCTTCATCCCGTCAATCAAGCGTGGCGCAGCACAAACGGGAATGCTGCTGGGGGATGTTCTCCCGGCAATGGCTGCGCGTGCTGTGGGCGCAAACGAATACGCTGATCGTCAGCTTGCAGAAGCTGCCGCTACTCAGAAAGAAATTCAGGAGAAGTACCCGTCTGCGGTACCGTCATTTACGGACATCAAAGGTGGTGGTGATCTTGTCACGTACATCACTGAGGCAGTGGGCGAAGCCATCCCGTCTATCCTCCCCGGTTTGTTTACTGGTGGCGCAGCCTCAGTACTGGGGCGCGGCGCAGTAGCTGCTGCCAAAGAGGCCGCTAAAAAAGCGGCGATGAACACGATTGCAAAAGGCGTTGCCAAAGAAGAAGCCGAAAAGATTGCGATGCAGGCCGGTGTTCAGGCCGCACGTAGTACCGCGCTCAAGTATCAAGCGACAGGCGCTATTACAGGTTCTGCTGCTCAGAACGTACCCGAGGTGTACCAGAACATCCTTGACGAGACTGGCAAGGAAGACCTTGGCGCTGCGCTTGTAGCCGGTGGTTTCAACTCAGTACTGGACGCTATCCTGCCGATTCAGTTGCTGCGCAAAGCTAAGGTGTCAGGCATCCCTGAGAGCGAGATTATTGGTGCTTGGTATAAGCGCGGCGCGGCGGGACTTGGCAAGGGCTTCCTGACTGAAGGCGCAACTGAGGCTGTGCAGGAGATGTCTAGCGCAGCGGCTGTGAAGTTTGTTGACAACAACAAAGACTTCTTCACCAAAGAAAACTTCATCAGGTTTATTGATGCCGGTCTCAAAGGTGGTATTGGTGGTGGCGTTATCTCTGGGGCTTCAGACATTGCGTTTGGTCGTGCGCCCAGTGAAGCCGAAACAAAGGCAGCGGGTGTTCAGCCTACGCTTGAAGATGTTGCAGCGGTAGAGGGAGAGCTTGGTCTCAAACCCACCGCACCTGCCGCGCCCGAAGCACCGCCTGTGACTCAGACTGTTACTCCTCCCGCTGCGGTAGGTGAAGCGCCCAGCATCGCCCCTGGCGCTCTTGAACAGATTCAGACTACCGCGCCTACTGTGCAGGCAACCCCGGCTGTCGCCTCTCCTCCAATCAACATCGAAGGATTGATGGATGAGATTGCTGCGCTTGAGCAAGACAACAAAGATCGCGCAACAAAGATAGTTGATGCGACTACAAAGGGCGAGCGAGTGCCGCCTCAGCGTGTACAGAAATACCAAGCTACTCAAGCAAAAATTGAGCAGTTGAAGACCCAACTTGTCGAGCTACAGCAGAGTGTCACCCCGCCTACCCCGCCTATTGCAGAAGGAGCGCCAAATGTTGCAGCAACTGTCCCCACAGGCGGTGGAGCTAGCGTTCAAGTACCTCAGCCAACCGATACAGGAGTCGCCGCCCCCGGAGTTGGAGAAGCTGAACGAGCTGGAGTGGTTCCTGCTGGAGCGGATGTTGGACTCGCTGTTGAAGGAGAAAGCGAGCAGCCCGGTGCAGTAAAGCCCAATCCTCTTGCCCTAAACGACCCAAATTCATGGCAGGATTCAACGGGACACATCCACTATAAAGTGGACGCTTTTTTGGCTAACGGCAAATCTCGTATCACGGAGCTGATCGACCAAGAACAATCACAAAATATTGCTCTTAGATTTACGGATAGCAAAGGCAATCCGGACCGAATTTTAAGCGTAGGGTTTGACAATGCAGGTAGGCCGTACTGGTCTGCAAAAGACAGCTCTGAAGAGGTTATCCGGAAGAATCTGGGAGACGCGCTGTACAACTCTATCGGCACTGAGCCGGTAACGAATACAGATGAATATCAAGCGTTAGTTCAGCGGGTGAAGGCTGCGTTAGAGCAACCCGCTCCCGCTGCTGCGCCCACCGCCTTAGAAGAAACCGCAGCGCCCATTGAGAAAGCGCCCACCAAATCTACCGCAATCAAAGATGCGACAAAGCGAACAGTAGAGCCAGAAGAAGTCACTGATGAGGGACTGACTGAAGAAGAGCTTGCTGCGCCTGAACCGCGTGATCCGTTACTCGATGAGATCATGACAATTGTTCAGGGCGGAGATAGTGATCCAGCAGTGATTGCTGACACATATAGCATACCGCTCAACCGCGCCCAGGTTCTTGTAGATGAAGCCAAAGTAGAGTTGGCTGGTATGGGGCTGCTTGATGAGCAGATCAACGAAAAAGAAAACGAAGATCAGACTGCCCCAGCAGCTACGGCTACAACTGTCACGGAAGAAAAGCCGCTCAAAGGAGCGCCCAAGACAATCACTGCGGGGGGTCGTGAGACTCGCGGCGGCTATACCTCTGGTGGGGGAATGCCCGGTTACGTTGCGCGTGAGATCGCTGGCGGTAACAGCCGTGTGTTTTTGAACGTATTGCGCACCGGATCGGACAATCCTGTACACAGGGCAGTCGCCCAGCTCCTGTTTGCAAAGAAGTTGTTTCCGGAAGTCGTCGGGGTCAAGTCACTGCCCGGAGGGCGCGTAGCGCAATACGATCCCAAAGCCCGCAAGATCGAAGTCACGCCTCAAGCGCAAGACGATCCCGGTGTGCTGCTGCATGAGTACGTGCATGACGCCACGATCAAAGTCATCAATGCGTATCTGAATGGAGGACAGCTCACTCCTGAGCAGAAACGCGGCGCTCAGCACTTGCAATACTTGATGAAGCAGTCACGCTCCGCGCTCTCGGGTACGTTCCCCCGCGCCTACGATAGCCTGTACGAGTTTGTCAGCTACGGCATGACAAACGAGCGGTTCATGCAGGCGTTGTCTAAGTTGCAAGTTCCTGCTGACCAATCCTACACGCGCAACCCCGGTATGTGGGATAACTTCGTCTCCGCAATCGCTAAGCTGCTCGGGTTCAAAGGCACTGATACAGCCGCCTTTGCGGAAAAGCTTGGTCTGAAGCCTGAAGAAGCGACCAACGAGCGCATTGCGCGGCGTGCTGGCTTGATGCCTAATCAAATGAACACAGAGATGTTTGCTGCGTTCATGGACATTGTGGCTCCGCCTCCTGCCGCCGGTATCGAGATGGCCCCGATGCCTGCAACGGTGCAGGCTGAACCCGTTGATACGTCTGATGCTGGGCGCATGGCTCAGTTTGAAAAAGAGACGGAGATCAAAGAGCGCGGTTTTAAAAAGACTCTGAAGAATTGGTTCACCAAGAAAGGCGCTATTGCAGCTACGGTGAATTTCCAGAATGACCGTTACTTCCTCAAGCGGTGGGAGGATCGGCTTGCGCGTCTTGACCTGATTGATCGCATCACCGATAAGCTCAACAACGTCTACGGACAGATCACTCGCGCTGGCGGTATGGGTGTTGACATCTTCAACACCAACATGAAGTTTCTTACTCAAGAAGTGCAAGACGCTGCGCAAGCGTACGCTACCGCCACGGGTACTGACATCCGCAAAGCGTTGGCCAGACTGCACTTGATCTTTGAGGCGCGGCATGAGCCTGAGCGCCGCCGGGTGAAGTTCCTGCTGAACGTACCGCTTGACCCCTTAGGGCAAAAGATTGTGATCAATGACTTGATCACTGATCCTGACCTTCAGGCGCTTTTCCCGTCTGCAACTTATTCACCATCGGCATTCCGTGAACAAGTCCTGAAGATTCTGTCTACCCCTGTACCCGGCATAGACGATGTGGCCCGTGCTGCCCGTGCCCGTGAACTGCGCTTTGTGTTGGATAAGGTTGTTGATGACCCAGCAAATCACGACACACTGACAAAGACACGCAGGGACAAGAGAGGTAAGGTTATCAAGCTGGAAGACCCGTTCAATGAGCAGGGTCCTGACTATAGTGTGATCGGTAGCCGCACACCGCAAGACATTGCGTTGATCACCCGCATGTTGGACACCGCCGAGAACAAAGCGGCGATTGATCGCGTTGCCAAAGCCATGAGGGCGGTTTCAGACAAAACCATTGAGCTGAACAAACAGGCAAACTACTTCTCGCAGCCCAGTGCCAACATCATCGACTTCTACGGGTTCAACAACTATATCCCGTTCAAAGGACGCCCCGGCGCTACGCAGGTTGATGAAGAGCTGGAGATCGGCTCCAAGCGGATTGGTGGTGAACTGCAAGAGGGGCAGGACCGCATGGAAGGCCGTCTGTCTGAGTCTGAGAACTCTGTTCTGCAAGTGCTTGCAGATGGCGCGTCATCTGCCCTTCGCGCTGGGCGCAAAGACCTGACCTTGGCAATTAAGAATGCGGTTGACCAGAAGCGGATGCGCGGCGGTAGCGAGAAGATCAGCTTTGAGGATCGCTTCTTGGATCGTGTGTCCAAAGAAACGCTGGGTGGTCCCAACAAGATATTCCACTACAACGCTGACGGGACGATTGATGTTGTCAAGATTGACGACAAGCAGTTGAGCGAAGCGATTCGTAGGCAGTATCGTGAGAGCAGCCCGATTATTGATGTTGCGAACAACATCACGAGTTTCGTTGGGATGATGCACACACGGTACAACCCGTCGTTTGCGCCGATGAACTTCGTGCGTGACGCGCTGACCAATGCCTTTACTCTGGGCGCAGAGCTTGGCCCCGCGCAGTCTATGCGCCTGCTGTCGCAGGTGGCATCTGATGTCGCTAGCGGGGGCATGGCCAAGGCGCTGCGCTACTCAGTCCTCTATGCCAACGGCAAGTTTGATGAGATTGACAAGCTGGCTGCAAAAGACTCCTACTACAAGGACATGCAGGACTACGTCAAGATGGGTGGGCGCGTGTCCTACCTTCAAGGCGTTGCCGCTAAAGGCGCTCTGGATCAGTTGATTGAAGAGGTCGGTGTGCGTCAGGTTGGCGCAAACAAGATTGCCACTCTCTTGAAGAAGCAGCAGATCGACAAGTTCCTTGATATCTACAACGACATGTTTGAGCTTTCGAGCCGTGTCGCTACGTACAGAATCATGCGTGACAACCTCGCGCAGAAGAATACTGCTCGCGGTATGGGCAAGGAAGAGGCTGCAAAAGACGCGCAGATTCAAGCGGTTGAGTACGCCAAAAACCTCGCCAACTTTGAGCAGGTAGGCAAGTACGGCAAGGAAGCGGGTTCTCTGTTCATGTTCTTCCGTCCCGCTGCCACTGGCGCAGTGCGAGCGATTGAGGCGTTGGCTCCTGCGTTTATGCCGTTCGACAAGAAAGAGTTTGAGCTTGAAGCCAAGCAGATGGGCGCATCGGACGCGCAGATTGCAAACGCTGTCAAGGAGATGCAACAGCGCAAAGCCAGCGCACGGCGCATGTCGATGGCTCTGATGGGCATGGGCGCTATGGCCTTCTACATGGCTGTCATGATGTCTGGCGACGACGAGGAAGGCCGCAACCGTGTGCTCACGGATGACATGGCTCGGTGGTCTCGCTATGCACGGTTCCACATCCCTGGCACGGATATGTTCTTGCAGATTCCGTGGGGCTTCGGTCTGGGCTGGTTTGCCTCTACTGGCGCTCAGCTTGCATCGGTGCTCACAGGCACGAACAGTCTCCAAGGGGCGTTTGGCAACATGCTCACGACCTATATGGACTCGTTCCTGCCGTTGCCGGTATCGCGTATTAACCCATTTGAGAACCCCGGTGCGTTCGTCATCGACTCTGCTCTGCCCTCCGTTGCGCGTCCCATCGTTGAGTACATGATGAACATCGACGGTCTTGGGCGCGAGATATACAACAACAAACAGAATCGCTTCGGTGACGCCTATACTGGTGGTGACAACATCCCAGAGGCATACAAGCTGACCGCTCGCAAGATATTTGATATGACCAACGGCGCGATTGACGTAAGTCCAAACTCGCTGTACTTCTTTGCCAGCAACTACGTTGATGGTATTGCCAAGGTCATGACAAACTCAGCGAATCTGGCGATGACTGCGACGGGATACAAAGACCCAGACATCCGCAGCGATGTCGCACTGTTGGCCAGCTTCTTTGGCACGAAGTCAAACTTTGATGCGCGAGAGTTCAGCAAGGTGGAGAAAGACATCCTTGCAATGGATCAACGAATCAAGGCGCTTAAGAACCGTCCGGAGATGCTGCAAGAATATCTTCAGGACCATGCCTCAGACTACGCCTTGGTTCAGTTCTACAACCAAGCGGTCAATGGCACACTGCGGCAGCTTAGGGCGCAAGCAAACGTGATTCGCGCAAACCCAGAGCTGTCGATGAAAGAGCGCAAGGCTCAACTCGATGAGATTGTGAAGCTGCAAAATCTTGTTAAGCGCGACCTCCTCAACGGGTTTGAGGCAGTCGGCGGCATCAAGCCCTAAGCAATACGCCAAGCGCGGACACCAAGGACACTGTCCTTGGTTGTCACGAACACCTTGACTTTGATACCCGCCTTCTTTGCTGTTGTGTCAACCACATAGCAGAAGTACGACGGCTTCATTGTCGGTATGAAGAAGCTGTCCCCGACATCCATCGCGTGGAACGGGAACACCCACTCAGGCTCTTCATACGGCAGTGGGGGCGGGTTCTTCTTGCTCATTGAACAGGTGGCTGATGTCCATAGCGATTTGATACGCCTGCACGTTGTGCGCACCGAGCGCGGCTTTCCAGCCCCCGGCCATTTGTTTACGTACCTTGCCGATCAGTACTCCTTCACCAAGCAGTCGCTTCTCAAACTGCCGGGTGTCGGCCTTGATTTCACGAAGGTACAGCTTGATCGGCGTGGTGGCAATGTAGATCATCCCCGACTCGACCTCGGCTCTGATATTGAGTACGTTGCGCGGCTCCATCACGACCTTGCCATCCTTCACAACTAAACAGTTCTGGATGTTCTTGTTGATAAAGTCACCAAGGATATCAGCCCGGCTGTTCTCATCATCCTTCTTCTTACCAGACACTAAATCAGCCATCTCCTTGCCGACCACATTGAAGATACGATCCAACTCAAACTTGAGGATGCCCATCTCGTTGATGATCTCGCCAGCGACTCGTGTCACGGAAAGCAGGTTGGACAGGAAACGATACTCGCTGCTCTTGGTGTAGGCATCTGCCACTTTGATGTACTCAAGGTCAATCGAACGCCGCACGTTCTCAAGGCCAATCTTGTACAAGTACTGCACGTACTCTGGCCCTGCCCATCCGTAGTTGGTCTTCAGCGGATCAAACATGATCTTGCCGCGCTCGGAGGTCAACTCATACCCCGGAGCAGTAGGCATTGAGATTTCAGGCTCAAGCACTCGGACGCTCTCGGCGCTTGTATTGGACTTGTACTCCTCCATCATGGAGCGCAGGCGCTTATTGGACGTAATGACCGCGATCAATCGAGTATTAAACTGAGTCTCACGCTCCTGATTGCTCGATGCCATCATGCGCAGCTTCGGTGTTCCTGAGCTGACGTTGTAGAGCAGGTTGGAGATGACTTCGCCCTTGTTGTTGGTCTGCTCGTCCAGTCCGAACGGAATGTTCTTGCTGGTGATCATGCGCTGATTGAGCGCGTTGGGTGTGGCCTCGTTGACGGTCAGCGAGTCAGGCTTGCCCCAGATGCTGAGGTTGGCGTACAGAGCGCCTGTTTTACCTGTGCCTGGACCCTCACTGAACAGTGAGAGCGTTGCGCCGTTTACGTTGGTCAGCTCCATCAGAGGAGAAGCGAAGCCGCACAGCACAGAGAACGCATGCCACTCGTACCCTGGGTCGTTGAACATCTGTACGCATTTCTTCCATTGATCATAGCTGCCAGCACTCTTAATGTGCTTGACGATGTTCTTCGACATTGGAGACGACGGGCAATGCTGAACATCTCCGTCGGGCAGGTACTCAGAGGTACCGAGCACAAACGATTTGCAATCTTCTGTCCATCCTTGTTGAATTCTCATAACGTCCGCCTGTTGTGTGTTGATTAAATAGGTCATCCACTTGGTCAAGTAACTTGCGATGCGTGGTGCATGCGCTGGCTCATACGTAACGCCATGCTCTGACAGTTTTGCTTTGAGCCTATCAACCGCAGTCACATCGCGCATCGGCAAGAGGAACTCTCGCAGTGGGTCTTTGGGAAGAACCAGCCGCATCACAAGGCACTCGCCATCGTGCGGGCTGTAGAGTCGTTTGATCGGGAACAGATCAGTGTGGATGATCAGCTCTGGGTCGTCTTGAATAACGTGACCTTTTTTGTCTCGTCTGGGTGATGGGGTGTAGTAGATACCGCCATTGATTGCGCGGGAGTAGGGGTGCAGGAATTCGGGGAAGACAGGAACCTCTTTGGAATTCGTGTCGGGCCGAACTGATTGCGCTTCATCTTCTGTGTCGTCATTGCTTTCCTCCGTAAGCATTTCTGCCATTGGTTCTTCGGGTACTATCTTGAGAACTTTGCCAAGCGCGATTGGACCTACTTTGCCGATACGCGCCCTATGTGGGCACCCGGCGCATCCTGAGTTGTTTTCTTTCTCAAACGCATCGCAGCTATGCGCCCACTTGGCACTGCTCAGAGACTGGGCTGCTTTGCGCTCAGTCTCTTCGGGCGAGTAATTGGCGTAGTCCTCTGACATAAGATGAACGGCGGTGCCGCCATCGACGCACCGCACAGCCACCGATATGCCTGCATACCACAAAGGCTCTGGGCATGCGGATGCGTTTTCAAGGATATGCTTGATCTGCGCACAGCCCTGTCCTTCAAGACTCAGCTCAGCGATCTTCTGAAACTGAAATTCAAAGTTACCGTTGAGCTTGTCGTAGATAGCTTGCGTGTCGGTATCCAACCCCTTGTCCACATCCGACAACTCAAAGGGCTTCTCGACCGCGCCAAACTTCTCTACCCAGTAGCTAAAGTCTACGGCGTCACTGTCGTAAATAATCTCTACAGGAAGCGGATCGCCCTTGAGGTTGCGCGTACCGGGTGCTCGCATAATCCGCGCTGCGTCAGCAGTGACTGACTCGTCAATCAACAGTCCGTTGTTGATGCAGTACTTCTTGAACAGCTCTGCGTACGGCTTCCACTGCTCAGCAGGGATGTCCTCTGTAAACGGCCAGTACGCATGTACGCCGCGCCCCGAGTTGACAACGATGGGCTTTGGTAGCTCGTGCGTATCTACGAAGTTGAGAAGCGCAACAAGACCATCTTCCCACAGCGTGTAGGGCTTGCCGTCGCCGCAATCAATGTCTACAAAAAACGACCGCTGAAAAATGCAGGATACGGCTTTGCGTTGGTAGCCCTCAAAAGTCCCTGTTGCGAAAAATGTGTTGAAGTCTCCTCTATCGAATGCGTTGATCTGCTCAAGGGCTTCGTCAATGTTGTCTGAGAACTTAGGGCGCACAATGTCGCCCTTGATCCCCACTACACATATGTTGCCCTGCGTTGGCAATACTTTCTCAAAAAATTGTTTCATGTTCGCAGAGACGAAAACGACGGGAAGTTACCCCCGTCATGGCAAGACTTTTCAGTCCGGTTTACTTTGACGCTTTTACTGGGCGTCCTATCATGTCCCCCAGATAGGCCCGTGCGTCACGGAGATTCTTCGCTGGTAGAAGTCCCTTTTTTGTGTCCTCTTCTACAAGGCGAATGAATGTTTCAATCTTCTCACGGCGCGAAAAGCGGATTGTGCCGCCCCTGAACCATGTATGGATTGATGCACGTGTAACGTCCAACACATCGGCCACATACACGGCGGGAAGATTGGCATTGATGCATGTCGCAGCCAGATCAATCCCGAGCCGGTATGTGTTTGCGTTCTGTACAGTCTCAATCAACTTTGCACTGTACTTGGCGACCATTACTTCTTAGTCCACTTCTTGACGATGTCGCTCACATCCTCTGCCTTTGCAGGGGCCACCTTAGCGGTCTCGCGCTTGACGGGTTCAGGAACGCCTTCGGTAGCGGGAGCTTCTTCGCTCTCAGCATCGGTCTTGTAGACGGTCAGCTTAACAGCGTTCTCCGCAGCGGGGGTCTTGCTCTGGCGCACGATGGTCTCACGCGCTTCGTTTGGTACAGCACCCACAGGAGAGAACAGAAGACGGGGCACAGGAGAGTTGATGTCAAACTCCATCTTGGTCACAACGCGCCCTGCTGACACATTGTTATTGGCCAGCATCTGGATATAGGGACGGAACGGCCAGCGACCATTCTCTTCCTTACCGAATGCGCTGGTTGCTGGGAGCACCAACTGATACACATCGCCACCCGGATCATTGGGCAACACGACAGCGGTGCGCCACGACAGGCGGCAAGCGGTACCCTGACCGCCTTGGCCTGAGCCTTTGACGGAGTTGGGGCATTCGGCACAAGACGATGCAGCGGGAGTCTTAACTTCCGGGTCCGGGGTCTTGGAGTCGTTCGACCAGCAAGTGGGAGCCAGCTTGACGCCCTTCTTGTAGCTCGATGAGTAGAACGTACGCGAGGCATCGTGTGCCAGCTTGACGAAGACAACACTCATGGAGTTGTCAGTATTGACGCTCTGCTCTTTGCCGCCCACGATCTTGCGGAACACTCGACCTTCAATCGAGATACGCTTGTTGCCCTTAGTTGCACCGCCTGCTACTGCAAGGGTGTCTTCATCGAGACCCAGCTCAACAAGGTTGTTTACGCCGAGGAGGGTTGCGAGTTCATTAGCCATGATGTTTCCTTAAACTGAAGTTTCACTAGTTGATGCTTTGCGCACGACGATGTCGAATTCACGCAAGCTATTCACACCGGGAGGAAGCCCTTTGCCTTCTCTACCAGCCATGAATTCTTTGAAGTTGCGCTGATGGATGCGGCGCTCCAAGAGATCGAGCGAGCCTTCCAGCTCGACAAACTTTTTGAAGTTGTCCCAGTCAGTGCAGAAGAATCTGTCCTTGATTTGGCGCGTTACCGTGCCATGCCTAGTTTTGAGTCCGTTGGTGTTGGTTTGATTGCACAGGTCCAAGAGAGCAGCTTCAATACGCTCCATCTGCTCCTTCATCGCTGCGTCGTCTTTTTCGAAAGAAGCTTTCAGGTTCTCACGTTCTCGACGGATTGTCAAATAGGTTTCTACTAACGCCTCGGCATCAGTCATTGGTTTCCTCCATTTCATCGCGGTACAGGTCAACAAGCCGCTCGTGCATGTCCACTTTGCTTTGCAGCATCTTGTACATGCGCTTCTCCACCTCTGACCCTTGAAGGTGGATGACGGTCATCTTGTTTGTCTGGCCAACACGGTCGATACGCGCCACGCACTGTAAGTAAGTCTCCACAGACATCACCGGAGACCAGAACACAATTGTGTCGGCAGCGGTCAGCGTGACACCGTGTGATGCAGCTTGAGGCTGAATCAACAGCACCTTGGGGTCAGACGTTGTTTGAAAACGGTTGAATATGTTTGCGCGCTGTGATGCGCTTACGTCTCCTGAGATTGTTTCGTTGGCGATCCCTTCGTTGTTCAAAAAGTTTTTCAACAGCTCCAGCGTGTGCTTGTACGGAACGAACACAAGAACTTTGTGTGCCGCCTCATCAAGAACTTCTTTGAGTACATTCAAGCGCGGTGAGATGTCGAACTCCACCACGTTGCCATCATCCGTATATACAGCGCCGCCAGACAACTGAAGCAGACGGGACAGTGCTGCGGCTGCGTTGACTGTGCTGATGGTTTCGCCCGCTGTCTTGATCTGCATCTCCTTGACCAAGTCCTTGTAGTACTTGATTGCTTGAGGAGTCAGGGACACATGACGGTCTTGGTACAGCACATCAGGCAGGTCTAGACACTGTGCCTTCTCGTACCGAATAGCGGGTTGCAGAGCGTTGAACACCGTAGCCTGCGCGTCCTTCTTCGGTGCCCAGCGGAAGCGGCTGGCTTGGAACATCACTATGTCACGCCACGCTGTCTTGTACTTGGGTACACCATCAGGGTTGATCATGCGAGCCAGACCGAATGCATCTTCGGGCGACTGCGATGCAGGGGTACCCGTCATCATCCATAGATAAGTGTTGGGCTGAACCAGCTTGGCAAGGGTGCGCCAGCGCACGGTGCTTGTGTTCTTGTATGCGTTGGCTTCATCAACGATGATCAAGTCAAAGCCACCCTTGGCGATCTCATTCTGTACGACGTTCACACCGTCATAGTTGATGATGACAAACTCATAGCTACCACTGATGATCTTCTGCCGCTTGCTTGTGGTGCCGTGCGCTACACCGCAGGAACGATGCATTGCTGTCTTGAACAAGTCAGCTTGCCATGCGCTTTGCATGATCGACAGAGGGCAGATCACTAAAACGCGAGTCACTTCCCCCTGACGCATTAGATAGTCAGCGGCCCATATGGCAGCGGATGTCTTGCCTGTGCCTGCTTCGTTGAAGCAGAACGCACGTCTGTGCAGGGTGAGGAATCTGGCGGTATCTCGTTGATGCTCAAACGGCTTGAACATCCCTGGCCAGTCATAGTCACGCTCAATCGGTGACGGTACTTTAATAGTGCTGGGTGCGATGCGAGCCAGCCGCTGCATCTCTTCTATGCCCCAGTACACAACCACCTTGGCGAGACCGCCGCCTTGCGCAACAGCCTCACTCTTCTCGATGTATCGTGTGATAGTCCCCGCGATGGAAGTCGGGCACTCAAATACGATTGCACTGTCTTCAACTACTTGCATACTGCCTCTTTTACTAAATGGTTGTTGGTACTCGCTGCGTCTGACTGGCCGCCTAGTTGCAACCCCCTGTATCAGCATCCGCTTTCCCAACACGGCTGGGGACTGAACTCCAAGCGATGTGCTTGTTTGGTCGCCGCCACGTTTCGCGGCTCGCCAGTCCCCATGCGTTTTGGCCCCGTCTTTCCGGGGTGTCCGTTGGTCCTGCCGTGGTGAAAGGGGAGGTGAACGCCACCGACCAACTGATGTGGTTTACGGGAAAAACTAGGGAAACCCGATTTGTCGCCGTGCGACTGGCCCACTCACACCTTATGGCCACCCACCAATTATGGTGACGGCCCCAAAGATGTCAAGTTATTTCTTCCGCTCGCGCTTGCTTGTCTCTGACACCAAGGCACCGCTTGAGTTGCGCTTGAATGATCTGTTAGCGCTTACTGATTGGATCGTGTACCCATCATTATTTGACCCGCCCTTTGACAGTGCTTTGCGATGCGCAATGTCTTTGCCTTCGCGTGAATCAGCCGTACCGTCACCGTCAGCATCCTTGCCCTTCTTGTCCACAGCGCGACGGGCGCGTTGGCGCTCCATACGGGCAGCGAGTTCCCCGCGAGCCTTCTGCTGCTGGTACTCCTTCTTGTAGGGTCTGGGTTTATTTACGTAGGGCATCGTGTTGCTCCTTCATGTGCTTGATCGAGTTGAGCGCCATTCTTGCTTCAGTTATTGCCAATAACATCTGCTCAATAGCTTTATCGTGTTCCTTGTTCAGCATGTGGATGTGGGCTTCTTTCATGGCGTTCTCAGCCATCATCATCGGATAAGCGTAGTCAATCAGGTTTGTCTCTTCAGCCATTTTATTTATGGAAGTCACAGGTTGTTACAGGGCACCAGCCGCACAACGGCGTGGGGTTAGGTTGCCATTCATCTTTCTCGTGGGACAGACGCAGGCGCTCAAGAGGCCCATAAAAATCTTCCCACAGCTTGTTTTCGTCTTCGCGCTTGTACTCGGTGGTGACAAAGTTGTTCTTGGCCATAAACAGCAACCCTGCATTGATGTGCTGGAGTTGTTCAAAATGAGCGAAGGCCATTAACGCCATGAGCTGCAACTGCTTGAGGTCAGCGTACTTGTCGTTACCCGTCTTGTAGTCAACGATGTACCCAGTCTCGCCATCCACCACCAGCAAGTCAACGATGCCCCGCACCCAGTACTTGCCCCAAGAACACGGCTTACGATCAAAGTCAAGCGCCATGCGATGCTCGGGATACTTGATGCCGTCCATGTCCCTCAGCGGGTCCAACTGCGCTGCGTAACGTTTGTAGTCATCTGGCAGGGGAGTCCCCAAGCCTACGTAGTCCTCCACCGCCTTGTGTACTTGAGTCCCGTACAGCATCTGCTGCGTGGGTCTTTTCTCAAAGCGTTTGAGTACCTTGATCTCCATGTACTGCCGTGGGCAGTTCACGTAATCCTTGAGGCTAGAAAACGACCATTTGACTTCTTGCGGCTTCATCAGCAATCCCCGTATGTTCTCCCCGATTTGCATTCACAGGCGACGGGTAAACCGTCAGCCCATGATGGCGCTTTGCTCATGATACCAGTCACCAGCTCTGTTGCGCTAGTTATTTCATCTTCGGGGACAACGACCACCGCTGCGTCATGAACCGTGAGAACAACGGGGTAATGGTTTTTTATCTCAAGCATCTGCACACCCACGATGATCCTGGCCAAAGCTTGCACCACGTTCTCTACGACAGTACCACCCCATATGCTGACTGGTCCTTTGCGGGAGTCATAGACGATGCGAGACTTGCCATCCTCCCACTCTCGGCGTAGATTGGGATAACGAATGCGCAGGCCGTTGGGCAGGATCACGCCATCAGAGTCGTAGCTCAAACAGCCGTGCTTGCCCAGTGACAGTGGGGTCTTGATGTCCTCACTCATCATGGTCTCAAGCATCTGATCTGCCTCGCCCCATAGCTCAATGACCTTGTTGTTGCGCTCACGGTAAACGCCCACGATGCGCTTGGCTTCGTCCTCATCAACCTGCACTGACACAGGCTGAGACGTAGCAAGGGTGTGACGAAGCTTCGCAGCCCCGGTGCCGTAGCCCAGACCCAGAATGCATGTCTTACCCACAAACCGTTCGGTGGGGTTCTCCTTGGTGATCGGCTTCTCGTACACCGCTGTAGCAAAGACAGAGTACACATCCTCACCGCTGGCAAACTGCGCCACGACATCGTCCTGTCCAGCCAACCAGACAAGCACTCGTGCCTCGATCTGCGATGAGTCGGAGTTCATCACCATGTATCCCTCGGGCGGGATGATGGCCCGCTTGAGCGCCTTCTTTTTCTTGTCTCGGCTAGGCAAGTTCTGGAAGTTCACCTTGTCCACGCCTGACCAGCGTCCAGTGTGTGCGCCGTAGTATCTCAACGGGATAGGCAGCATGCCGCGATTGCGCTTGCCTATGTCAATGAACCTCTGAATGCGCTTAGTCTCCATCGTTGACTTAGTGCCAAGACGCACAGCGCACAGATGTTGGATGAACGGGTCTTCGTGTTCAGTCAGCGCAATGAAGCCCTCGTCCTTCTTAGCAAGAGCAGGCACATCTTTGCCCTGTTTCTCACTCATCTTCAGTGGTACCTCAATGTTGAAGGACTTCAACACTTCAGCGAACTGTTTATTGCTAGACAACTTTTTGCGGACATCTTCTTCGTTGTCGCATTTGAGCTGGCTCATGAGTGATCCAAGTAGCTCAGACCTCTCTTTGTTCAAGTCATCCAGTCGCTCATTGAGTATGTCCTCATCAACGCACAGTATCGGATGCGTGAACATCCGCAGCGTCATGTCAATCAGTTGCAGCTCTTCTTCCGGGAAGCCCACTACCATGCGCCTGAACAACTCATAGCACAGCTTGACATCATTGGCGCAGTAGCGTCCGTATTGCTCAAGGTCTTCTGGCGTAAAGTCCAGCCGACGTTTGTTGATAGCAGCCACCACCTCTTCGCCCTTGACGCCCACCTCGTAACGCTCGGCCAGCGCCTTGAGTGAGCCCCCTGCATCTACGCCGTGCAGGGCACGGGCCATAGACAACGTATCGAGCCAGCCCATAGGCTTGATGTTGAAGAACCATGAAAGAATCGCGCCATCAAACATGGTGTTGTGAGCCAGCACCACGCTGTTCTTCCAGTCGTACTGCTTGAGCCATTTGCGCATCTGCTCGTGTGTACCAGAGAACCATACTGGTTCACCGTCGTTCTCCTGCACAGCGATGCCAATAACTTCAAACGCAGGGTCGCGGATGTATTCTTCTGTCGTCTGGGTCTTGAAGCCCAGACCCTTGTCGGTGTAGTACGTCTCAAAATCGAGAGTAAGCAAACTCATCCTGTTTCCCTAGTTGGTGTGTCAGGGGGCCGTGGCCCCCTGTTTAGTTATGCGCCGATTTCACGCTTGAGGTACCACATAGCCTTCTCTAAGTCCTGCTTGCGGTTGCCCTTGAGGTCGGAGCGGGTGACGTACTTGACCACGTTGCCGAGGTTGTAGTTCAACTTCTTTGCTTCGATGAAGTCAATGGTCTCGATGCCCCCAGCCTTGTAGTGCGCAGGCTGATTGACCGGGTCGATTGTGATAGTGTTTACTTCAGGCATGGGCAGCATTGTTGGCGGTTGCCATGTGACTGTGTTGGTCGGCGCAATTTTCTTGAGGTTGATCTTGCTGCGCTCAACATAGACCTGCGCGACATTAACCTTGAGTACATCCGCTACATCTCTGGGCTTAGCGTTCGGATTCGCTGCCATGTAGTTGCGGATTTTTGCTGCGTTGGATAATTTCTTAGCCATGTTTTTCCTAGAAAGGTGCCTCTTCGGCGGTTGATAAGTCAGGCTTTTTTACGGCCTGTCTGTGTGCTCTTTCGAGCAACTTCGGGTCTACCCTCGTGAACGGCCACGCTTTTGCCATACGTTCGCTTAGGTTTGGGTTCGCTGATCGGAACCTCTTTTGTGTAGAAACTGTGATCGTTGAAACAGTGCCTGCGTCTGATGGGAGTGCCATTGTCGTCCTTGGTGTGTTTGACTTCAGTCGGCGCTCTGCATAGAGGGCACTTCACCTACCATCCTCGTACATCTCCGTCATACGGGCCAGCTTGGCTTCAAGAAAGGCGATGACTCCCTTTTGCTGTTGCAGGATTTCATTGCCGCGCTTGTTGGCCTCTTCCAGCTTTTTGATGTGTTCACGCATGTTGCTGTTCTGAACCATAAGCTCAACGCCATAGCTCTCCATGTTCTCAACAAAGTCTGCCAGTGCTTCAAGTTTCTTGCTCATCTTTCTTCTCCTTCAGTTTATCGACGGCATAGGCCATCACTTGCTCAAACGTCCAACGGTTGTCAGGCTCGATCTGATTGACCGCGCTGTATATCTGCTTCACATAGCCCCACAGTTCATCTCTTTGCCTCATCGCGCAGTCAGGGCTTTGGCAGTGGAAGCTGCATGAATGTACGTCAGTCATTTCTTCTCCTTTGAAAAGTCATCCACAGCAATACATCCACGGGTGCGACAGCCCTCGTCCATGTCAGGCAGGTACTCGTCGAGGGCCGTGTA
>Ga0181344_1000195_pt1 | contig 25601 bp, 40 predicted proteins | sample Su13VDMLBDD_FD_130098 | JGI IMG/M metagenome (GOLD analysis project Ga0181344, IMG submission 130098) | Freshwater viral communities from Lake Michigan, USA - Su13.VD.MLB.D.D | ecosystem: Environmental > Aquatic > Freshwater > Lake | place: USA: Michigan | collected 2013-07-15
CGAGATGATGTTGTAGCGTTCGTCAGTCATTTCTTGTTATCCCAATTGTGTAGAATCCAACTTGAGGAGTTCTTTTTGTCTTCTCCTCCTACTCCAAATATGAATGAGATATTTTTATCATCAATACTCATTTCAGGAATATTATCCTTAGTCCTATCACCTCCATTAGCGAAAACAATATGCCAATCGGGGTACATCCTGCGAACTTTCAGAATAGCATCTTTTGCGCTACCGTCATCATCATTAAAAGAAATCACTCCATCCACACCCTTCATAGCGTTTACGATAGTATCCCTCTCATGGAATGGAAGGAAGAATTTTCCTTTCTTTCTGACAAGCCATGCATCAGAATTCAAACCAACGACGAGACGATCTCCCAATTGCTTTGCAGCACGGAGATACCCTATATGTCCACTGTGAATAGGATCAAATCCACCTGTAATCAAAACTACTTTATTTACTTCATTCATGAATTGAGTTCCTTCTTGACCTCTTGCCAGTACTTGGTTGTATTATTCCAAGCCTTCTTCTCTTTGATCTTAGTGCTATTCTTCTTCTTGAGGATTGAAGGCCCACCATTGTGGATTCGGGCCAAATCCTCTAAAGTAGCATCATCAGGTGCATATCGATCAAGATATGCACGAACAATCTTCTCTGCGTAAACAGGATCGAAGCAGTCCTTGTAAGATCCGCCAATAGAAGGGTCGTGTTCAACTGCATCCTGCCAATACGCTCGTTGAATCTGATAAGCACCAATGGACTTACCCGCGTCACCTACAGCGTTGTTCTTTCCCCCACTCTCTACTTGTCGAATAGCAGGAAGAAGTCGATCTAACTTCTCAGAGAGTGCTTCGGTTGCGAACGCAGCAGGAGTGAGACTGAGAACCAATAGGAGTAAACCCATTATGGTCAACAAAGTGATCTTTGTTCGAAGCAGATTCGGCTTTGACTTTTTCTTTGCCATTTTCATTCTCCTGTAAGAAGATTTTTCCCTTGTCAATATCGTCCGTCGATACTGGCCAGTTGAAATAAATCCGACAGTTTTTGTCTCCTTGCTTGTCTTGGAGATAGGCATATAGTAACACAGAGTAGTTGATCATGTCAAGTACTGTGTCCTGAAGAGATTCATCTTTTACCTTGAATTCTCCCGATTCCATGAATGACGAGAGACGAGACATCTTATCGGTCATGCGAACAAGCATTCCTCGTTCAGTAGAACATATGCCCATGGCTTCGGTACGAGTAAAGTTGGCAAATGGTTCGGTGCCTCCGCGACCTGCGTAGTCCGCGTTCTTCTTACGCATCAGTTCTTGCGCCTTAGTGCAGAGTTGAGTATGGGTTTGTAGGAGTTCGTCGCGAGTCATAATATTCTCCTTAGATACCTGTTGAGCCGAATCCGCCCTTGCGGTCAGTCTTCTGTAAGATCTCATCATTAGTTGCTTCGATGTCGTATCGTAACAAGGAAACAAGTTCTCCCTGAGCGATACGGTCGCCGTGATTTATTTTCAGATATACATCACTGATATTGTAAACAGAAATGAAAACCTCGTTGATATAGTCAGAATCCACGATACCCTCTGCATTAGACATCGTGAGTCCACCCTTTGTGGCGAGTCCCGATCTAGCATGGATGCGAACACTGTATCCTTCAGGAATATCAAAAATCAAACCAGTAGGAACAAGTACGCGAGAGTACGGAGGAATCAGATAGTGCTTACTGCCGTCGCCATCTCTTGTGGGCATCAATTTGATGTTTTTACTGTCTGAGGTCCATGCATTGATGAAATCTGCATCCTTACCTGCGTAAGCACAGATATCAAAACAAGCGGATTGCGAGGTGCCAAACTTAGGAGATGCCGTGTCAAAATGCAACGGCTTGTACTTGAGTTTCAGATTGTTCATAGTGTAGGTTGGATGTATCTATCCAAGTCAAATCTAACTCAGGCGTATCAGGTGATCTTTTTTCTTCCAATGTTGTATTTTGGAATGAGATCCCATCCTGTCTTTTCATTGAACGGTAAGATCTTGAGATAGTTTATCGGAACTGTAGGTTCCTTGGTTTGAGAAGGATTCACAATCGAAATCAGACCCCATTCGCTTAGAAGATTAGCGATAGTATTCCTTCTTGCAATATCGCTTTCGGGAATGTCATCTGCAAGTCCGTCTAGTGCAAATAGTTCCTTGAAATGTACAATGTAGTATTTGCCCTTTTTATGGAGGATGTGACAAGATTGATAAAGTTTGTTCTCTGTCTTGGAAGAGACACCAATTCTCGTAAGAGTCTCTTTGACTTTCAGAAAGTTGTCGGGGGAAGGCAAAGTCACTTCCACGAAGTTTTCAATAATAGACATGATCTTCTCCTGAAAAGTGAATCTTGTCAGGAGTTATTTAGAAATCGTTATCGTTTGCCTCCAATATCCATACTCTTACGAATGTCAGCAAGATCTTCAGGTGAAATAAGATTCAGATACTCCTTAGCCCGTCTCCGACTGACATTATACCTAGCCATGATTAGGTCCTCATCTTGATTACTCTCAGGCTTGAGCCACTTTGAATAGCGTTTTCCCTTCTTCACGGAATTGTAGTAGTACTCGTACTGCAATCGTCTGTCTAGGTGAGGAAAGCCATTCATGGTGTTAGAATGAAGTAGGGTATCTGCCTTGTAGGAGAAAGCCTTATTGATGATGAATGAGTTGTAAGACTTTTCAACATCAGGAGAAACCTCCATGATGTTCCCTGTCTTGTCGTTGATGCTGTTGATGAAGTCAAATGGGTTCATAATAAATTTGAAATTCAGTAATAGTCTGGATTATCCTTGTTCTTCAGATCAGTGTCATCATCGTCATCTTCAACATCTTCTGTTTTGCTAGGAAGTCCGCGAGACTTTTTAGATTCATCATCAAGCATAGAATCAAATTCTTCGCTACACTCAAGTTTTATGATCAACCTTATAGGTATAAGCACCCACCTACCGTGTAGCGAGGAATAGAAAGATCTCAGCAAGAATGAATCATAGGCATTTAGCCCGTGATGTCTGTCGATTAGTCTAGTCTCTATACTTCCATCTTTGTGGAACAATATCTCAGGATGGTGTCGGATGTGATCTCTGATTGTTTTGCCGTTGAGATCCTCGTAAATTATCTGAATCGAATTACCCTTTAGTCTTTGCAGGATCTTATCAATCCAATCCGCAAGCAGATAGTCCGTGGTCGCACTGAGATCAAAGATATTCAAAGACTCATCTTTCCGATCAGGTTTATTCAAAACCTTTGCAGAAAAGTAGTCTGATCTATCTTTCAAAAACGATCCACGGGCATTCTCACACTCCGTCAAGTATCTCGTATAGTCATACTTGATGTTTAGTTTTTCACAAACATCAATCATACGATCAAGATCGCCATCAGGGACAACCTTGCTCAATTCTAAAATTCTTCTGACAGGATTGATGAGACCATCGTTCCCAGACAGTCCTGTCATCAACAGGTCGCTGAGACTACCCATCTCTCGTTTGCACTCATCAACAAAATCGTTGATGTTATAGTGCTTGTTAATCTCATGAATAGTGATACTGAGATCGTTGAGGCTTTCTATCTTCTTCATACGGGTAACCCTCCGTGCTGAGAAGCCTCTCTATTTATCCAAAGTTACAGTCCGAAGCAAGCATCAAACAACAAGCCACTAGGTTGATTTCCTGATCTGCAACAAAAGCCGCCTTATACTGATACTCTGCTATGATGATGATTGCTTGAGCCAATGCAGATGACTGCAATGTCTCACTGAGTCCATCATAAATAGACCTATAAACTGCGGAAATATCCTTATCGCAATTGTCCGCAGCCCACTTGCGAATGCCTGAGAAGTCTTTCTTCTTCATCGATTCGATCAGGTTAGCAACAGTAACATCACTAGACAACACAGATGATGTAACTTCACCCGATACAGAGTGACGCTGTATTGTATTCAGAACCCTACGAAAATCAGGGAATTGTTTTAGGATGACACCTGCGATGATCTTCTCATCATACTTGATGCCCTCCTGATCCATGATATATTTCGCCCGTTGAAGAAATTCGGAAGCCATCCTTGGCTTCTCTTTCGACGGGATCTTGAAATCAACCACGCTACAACGAGAGTGAAGAGGATCGATAATCCTACTCTTGAAGTTACAGGTCAGAATAAATCTACAGTTTGCTGCAAACTCTTCGATGAATCCACGAAGAGCGGGTTGAGTTGACTGTGGATTGAGGTAATCAGCCTCATCAAGGATCACAACCTTTTTCCCACCATTCAGAGAAACGGTTGAAGCGAAGTTTCGAATCTTGGTTCTGAGCGTATCGATACCGCCATCTTCCGATGCGTTGATGAACATGCAATCAAGACCAAGTTCACCACACATGGCCTTAGCCACGGTAGTCTTTCCGCATCCTGCACCTCCCGACAGAATCATATTTGGAACCTCGCCCGTGCGGACGATGTCTTCAAATGTCTTCTTGATTTCTGTCGGGAGGATGCAGTCCGATATCTTTGTTGGACGATACTTTTCAACGAGTGGTAGCATGAGTCTTCTTCCCCGCAGTGTATGTACTTTCAGTCTCAAGCGAGATCCAATACACCACATCGGTAGATTGCGACTCAAACTGAGCAACCTTCTTGTCGCTCACGCTCACACTGTAGTCGCCAGGAAGCAATCGAAGATTCTCCACCTTGAACAAGAACTGAAACTCTGAGCCAGTTTCGTTCGGTCCAACATCGATGCAATAATCGTGTCCTGTTGGATCCTTGCGGTTGAACACACGAAGAACCATACGCTCATCAGCAGTGGACTCAAGTGCAAGATCTGGAACGCCAAGAACTGAAGCAGCCTTAGTAAGTTCGTTCAAATCCTTCATAGAAAGATCGAAGTTAACCTTTGCGGCTGGCATGTTCAACTTCTTATCACTGCTTACAAGCAATTCAGGCGATGAGTAGTAGTATTTGACGCTTGCCTTGGTGTTTGCAGAACGAATCACTACATGATTTTGTCGGAAGTCGAAATCAGGATCCTTGAAAAGACTGACTGCGGCAAGAAACTGCGAGAGATCGAAGATACCGAATTCGGTGTCGAATGTTTCCGCTACTGTTGCCTCTGCAAGAATGTTCTTGCCAGGACTGATTGTGCGGATAGTGTTTCCAACCTTCACGATAAGGTTGGAGTTGATCGATGCAAAATTTTTGAAGACAGAAAGTGTATCGGGGGAAATCTTCATTGCGAAACTCCTTTAGATTTGGGAGATTATATCTGACTGAGGTAGATCTGTCAAGAGTCACCTATCGGATTCGAACCGATGACCTGTGCTTTACAAAAGCACGGCACTGCCGCTGTGCTAAGGTGACAAATCAAACTATCAATGCACCATGCAGGATTCGAACCTGCGACATTTGCTGTGTAAAAGCAACTTTCTAGCCACTGAAATAATGGTGCTTAGTAGCCAAGTTTCTTGAGTTGAGAAATTGTGGTTTCTGTGCTTGTGTGGTGAATGCCAATACCTCCTGCATTTCTCCACTCTACGATGTTCTTCTCGTAATCATCAATCAGAATATTCTTCTTCTCTCCGCTTACCGCATACTGCTTCTTCTGATCAGATCCACGAACAACCACAACTTTACTTCCTACAAGTCCAAGATTATTCTTGACCCACTTCTTCTTATCTTCCATAGCATTAGGTTGCCAACGACGCGGAGCAGAGGAAAGAATGTGAGCGTTATACTTTGAGATGAAAGACCAAAGTTTCTTACCATCAGCCTTCCAAGGTAGATCCAAAAAGAAATGAGGATTGTTAGAGTCTAGATCATCTTTGAACTTGGCTAAGTAGGTATCAAAGTTATTGTCGTTGAGATCAGGTATGTTGTACAACTTGGAAACTTCTCCAAGCATGTTGACAAGCACACCATCTAGATCACAATAAACAACTCCGTGGGTTGATGGTTTCATTAGTTCGTTTAGTTCTTTCATAGTACGGTTCCTAGTACCGAAGGCGGGAATCGAACCCGCAAGTCATTTCTGACGGTAGAACCTAAATCTACTGCGGTTGCCGTTTCGCCACTTCGGTTTTGTTTGATTTCTTCTTCGTTGTCTTCTTCGGAGTTTCCGTTTCTAAGACAACATTAGTATTCACTTCTTTGGTTTTGAGGTATTCCAACAAACCCGCTCGACAATCCTGTTCTGTAAAGTAAACGCGAGAATGAGTAGCCCAATCTTCAAACCAAAAGATCCAACCCTGCTTGCTAGGGCTGTACTCAACAGGATCATATCGACCGATAGCGATGTATCCCTTCTTCTCTGCCTCTGGCTTACCCCATTCTGTCATGACCTTCTGATATACAGAGATCATATGTTCCATCTCCATATCCATAGGGAGATGCTTCATTGCACCCCGCACTCGCTTACGGAGTTTTTCGTCAACCCTAATCTTTTTAGTTGCAATTATTTCTGACATAACTGCGCGAGTGTTTTTGATCGCAATAAGCCATTCATAGGGAAGAGTCATCGTGAGCCTCCATAACGACAAGGTATCTATTTGGTGCGGATGTTTTACCGCGTGTTCTTTTGCGACTTTCCTAACAAACCCATGACAATGTGGATTTTGCTTTTCGTTTCGGGCTTGATGCATCCCCAAATCCAAACCCTTGTTTCAGGATGGATACGAGCATAGCAGCCTGACATCTTACCATCTATTGTCTTTAGAACAAGAGGGTCTGTGGTATGTCCGCACTTTTGACAACGAGTTTCTTTCACATAGTATATTCATTTTTATGAAAATGGGAGCGATGGGATTCGAACCCACACTTTAGGGATTTTAAGTCCCCTGCCTCATACCGTTGGGCTACGCTCCCCACGGCCACGCTCAATAATGTGTCTAATCCATTTACCCATGAAAGACTCTGCTTCCTCATAAGATTCAAACACGAATGGTCTACCCTTCATCTTACTGTAGAACTGACCAATCTTCATAGGTTGGAATGTACCGACAGAAAACTCTACACCCAATCCAGGAAATTCAACTGAGTTTCCTTCCTCATCCTTGGACTGAGTGCCGATCAGTGCAGCCTTATCATCGAATGACTTGTACAAAATAGAATCTTGATTGTACTTAGATCCCATTCGCTTCAAGAAGCCCTTGAGTCTACCTGCGTCTTGTCCTTTATCGCCAATAACAAGGAAAGCCTCTTCGTGGACATCTTTTGATTGTTCTGAACCATATCCTTCGATGTAGTGACCTTCAACTTTGTAAAAGCCAAAACCAGCAGATCGAATGTCGTTCTGTAGTTGGGAATTTCGCTTACGGTTTTCTTGAATAGTATATCGCCCACGGAATGCGGTCACGATTCCTATGTTACGCTCTTGTGTGTGCTTCCATAGACGAGCAATAGATGCTTCGTTGAGTGGCTGTTTCGTTGTCATGACTTCTCCTTGCCTTCTATGTATCCCTCAGTAGGACGCTTACGGGCGCGTACACGCGAGAGATCATCAGGTAGTGAATTTTTGTTTTTTGGCTTTCTTTCGGCTCTAGGCTTCTTGCCTTTCTTCTTTCCAAAAATTCTGTCCCAATTTTCCGACCACTTCCTCTGATCTACTGGTCTATACGAGTCGCCTTTGCCTGCCTGTCCATTCATAGTGACTCCAAGGGGATTCGAACCCCTGTTACCTCCGTGAAAGGGAGGTGTCCTAGACCTATCTAGACGATGAAGCCTTAGTGGTTGCGGAGGGACTCGAACCCCCGAAGTCTAAGACAAGAGATTTACAGTCTCTCCTCGTTGCCGCTTGAGTACACAACCAAACTGGTCTGATAGGATTCGAACCTATAACCGATCCTTATTGTTCGTCATGTTCTTCTGCATGACAATTAGCACACAAAGGAAGACTATTTAGAGTCAAATCATCAATTCTATCCAATGACTTTCTCCAATATTCTTGATTGAGTTCAGAACCAACAAATTTTCTACCACTATTCTTCGCTGCTATTGCTGTAGATCCACTTCCGCTGAAACAATCTAAAACTACATCTCCTTCGTTTGTAAATGCTCTTATCAAACGATCAAGAAGAATGATTGGTTTCTGTGTAGGGTGCCAAGGACAATATTCTTTGCTTGTAGTATGATTGTTCTTTTCCCAAACATCGGTAGGAATTTTTCCTAGCGGATTGTTTACTGCACCCTTTCGTACATTAGTCTTTACTTTGTAAGGAATACGAATGGAATCTGCATTGAACAAAAACTCAGAATCTTTGCTATAAATTAGGAGATCTTCGTGCTTTCTTGCAAAAGATTTCTTGCTTCTGCCACCCCAATCATAAGACCAAATGATCCAATTCTGATAATCCATGCCTGTAGAATTCAATACTTCCAACTTATATCGTAGGAATGTATCTGTCTTGGTTGTTCCCCATACACAGAAGCATCGATTAGGCTTGAGAACACGATGGCACTCATGTGTCCACTTTTCACACCATCTTAGATATTCGTCTTCATCTTTCCACTGATTATCCCAATCATTCTTAACTATTTCAAAATAGGGAGGATCGACGATAATCAGATCTATTGATTCCGAAGGAATTTCTCTAAGTAAAGCAAGACAATCTATGTTTTTCAAATCAATCATATCATGCTCTAATTAGACTAAGAAAATCTTCTTTCGTTCTAATTTGATTCATCCAAGATGTAGTGCTAGGAAATCCCGACCACCACAAAACATCACCTTTCCCTGCCTTGCCGCCGTGCTGTTGATATAACCACTTACCACTACCATCTTGTATCTCAAGATTTTGTTTTACAGTTTCTTTAGTACATGCATGTATTTGAATATGATCAGGATATACGGAAACAAAAACTATCAAATCATAATCCTGATTAACTCTAATTTGTTGAAATTTGAATCCCTGAGAACCTTCCCATAAAAAAGAACCTTTGACTTCTATTTTTAGTTCATGTAAAACAAAATCGTGGTTAGATGATTTTGGATCAGATACATCAAATCCAAGTTTTTTAGTAAACCATTCTCTTACGATTCTTTCGAAAAACTTACCCTTCTTTCTACTGCTCATCTGCTTCAATGGTAAAAAAACAGAATTGATGTAAATGCAGTTAGTATGATCATTTAGAATATCAGAGTAAACATCCATACTAATGTAATCTTCGTTATAAATCATGTTCAATTCAATTTTGAGACAACGGATTGCACGACCGTTGTGCTACAGACCAATCAAACAAAACTCATGCACTTTTTCCAACAATTGGAGTTTCGTTTTTCTCAATTTCTTCTTGTTGCTTCCTTCTCTGTTGAAGTTCTGCCTCTCTCTGTGCATCTAGAGTAGAGTCAATCTTGTCAAAAATCTTACCAAGATCCTTCATGTAGATCACGGTTTCTGCATTTGCATTCTTTGCTGAGTTATAAAACTGCTCACGCATCTGCTCATACTTCCATCTAATATGGTCGAGTTGAAGGAATACCTTGAAGTCTTCGGAAGTAATTTCTTTGGCTTCAACCATATGCTTACCGATGGTTTGCATCTTTTCATCACCAATTTCTGTGAATGGGAGAATTGGTGGTGCGAAGGTTACTGCGGCACACACGGATGAGATCAATAAATATGCATTCATTCTTGACTCCTTATAAAGCGAACGAAGGGATTCGAACCCTCGACCATCGGTTTGGAAAACCGAGACTCTACCGCTGAGTTACATTCGCACCAAAGCGCGTTATTGCAGATTTTCGCGCCCCTCTGCCACGGTTTTTAGGTCATGGACACCTTACATCTCTTCGATGATCAGCCGCCAACCTTGGCAGCGAGTGCGTTCCATGCACCAACCACGGCGTTCACAAGGAACGCAGCACCATTCCATGAGAACGGAAGGAGAGCGAGTGTGATGAGGAGTGAACGAGTGATTCCGACCTTGCCAAGAACGCAAGCAACCTTATCGCAACCACCACTCACCGGACACGAACTCACACTATCATTCTTATTGCTCATGATGTTCTCCTTATAATAAACACGACGAGGGAATCCCGTCGATTGAGCCAAATCATTTCGACAAGTCTATCATTTGTCGGCACAAAGTCAAGCACTACTGAAGACGAAGTAAGTATTTTGTTTGATTGAGTGTCGAAAGCATTTCGTCACGAATATTCAAAAGATCGCTATCGCCTTCTTTCAGGATCAATGGCAAATCTTTGGACAGATAAGCAATCGCGTTATCAATAACAGACATAGGATTTGTGTCTTTGTAGTTCAAAACGCTAAACTCAAACTTGGTCTTAGCCAAGGTATTGCCGTACTTACCTGCATGTACCTCCACAAATGAATCCATCAATCCATCAAGGGTATCGTATGCCTTACCTAGTGCCTTATGTTCAGCATATGACTTTGTTTGCCAATGAAGCACTTTGAGTTGAGACTGTATTGCCAAAAAATTAGTGATGTGCATGATTGTATCTCCCTAAGACAAGTATCTATGTAACGGAGCGGGAGGGAGTCGAACCCCCAAGCCCTGCGGAGCAAGGTCACGCTGATTTCAAGTCAGGTTCCGTCGCCAATCGGATTGCCGCTCCTAGCAAATTTCAATCGTTCAGAAACTGCTTAGTGTCATTTCTAGACTGCTCCTGAATCTTTGCTTGAGCATCTGCCCATCCCTTGTCATAATCATTCCAAGGAGAATTAGCCAAACGAAACGACATCGACGGTGCGCGATAAGAATGACCGTTGATGCGGTCACGATAGCCATCCATGTAAAATTCACTCTGTTCCATGTGTGTTTTCTCCGTGCTTGTCCTCTGTCATATCAACTGAAAGAAACTTGACAACGCTACCCTTGGTGTAGTCCTTAGCGAAATCGGAAGCACGATTCCACAGTGCGGGATCTGTTTCTTTGACATAGTTCGCAAAGACCATACCGAATCGTATGATGTCTCTATAAATCTCAAGCAAAACGATAGGATCGGTGATCGGTTTTCCTTCCGAATCACTGAAGGACCAGTCGATGTCATCTGGGTCTGTTGGGGGCATCACTTTACACTCTTACTGCGCGGCAAAGACTTTTGAAGTTCAACTGAAAGAAGTCGATTATCAATCTGAATCATGTCTTTATGAATGACATCAATATCGCGAGTCAAGTCTTCGATGTCACACTTGATCATAGCAGAATCTTCAGAGGATTTCTTATCAATGAACTGATACACCTTATCAATTTGCTGATACAGTTCATCGATTTGTGTTTGTTGTTCCTTATTTCGTTTCTGTTCCTTGAGGATAGAAGTTTGAGTTCGATAGTAGAACGCAACAAATCCTGAAACAATTGAGATAAACGAAAGAGCGAGAAGGATCATATCACTAGACATATCAAGTTCTCCTTTTGAACAAGGTTTATGTAGGTGCTTCGGGCGGGACTTGAACCCGCGACTCTCAGATTAAAAGTCTGATACTCTACCAACTGAGTTACCAAAGCGTTTATTGAAGCATCCCCGACAGGACTCGAACCTGTGACTAACGGTTTAGAAAACCGATACTCTATCCAACTGAGTTACGGGGATATAGAAGGGTTGAGTGACGGCTAGAGTAGAACCCCAAACTGTCTAGCCCATGGCGCGGTTATCTCTTGTTCTGTGCGGATGACCGCTAACCCACAGAATCAATCGAAGGTTTTACATGCTTCCGAAGCATCTTATAATAGCCACACATATTACTAAAAACTGCAACTGTCTAGTTAGATACTCTCCACGGTAACCTCCTTGAGACTATCAATTCGGAACGAACGCCATGCACTCTGGTCGAGATCCCAAACAATCACAACATTCTCGTTGACTTTTCGTTTGGTTTTAGTTTCGGTGATTTCTTCTGTGGGTTCTACAGTAACAGGAAGAGCGTCTTCACGCAAAGTGAAAAGACCAGTTCGTTCTGATCCATCAACTTTTGTGAATGTGATCTTGCAGTTATGGTTCTTCAGAAGTTCCAACAGTTCATTTCGATCAATCATGGTCTGACTCATTGTGTTATTTCCTAAGAAGACTTTCGCGGTTTCTTTGCTCTCTTTGCACGATCAAGAGACGCGGACTTTGTTGAACGCTGAGACGCAGTTGAAGGTTTTGACTTCCTGACCCCATTCTTTGGTGGTCTTGCCATCAGTTGTTTCTCCAAGAATCATCTCGGTAGAAAACATCCCACTTCGTTATGTCCTCAATTGAATCATCATCATCGTCGGTTTCGATCAGTTCAGATAGAGGAAGGTTTACATGATCCTTCTTCAGGTAAGACGAAAACGAATTACCTCCCTCCGAAATCTCTTTCAGAAGACACTCTACATAATCGGGATCGGATTCAATTTCGTTCTCCAACAACAGATCATCTGCGTAATCTAGAAGAGAATAAAGCATGTTGATTGCTTTACCTTGATTCTCTACCACGCGATCTCGTTCAACGAGAGCCTGTCGATACATCTCTAGAGTTTCGATTGCCTTATTCAAGGCATCACTCAACTTCTGTTCGTTGCTCATAATGAAAATCTCCGAAAGTTTTGAACAGTCTAACTAGTTTCGATGTCTATGTCAAGTGCAATCTGATCAGATTCTTTTAGCGAGAGCATCACCTCTAGTGATCATAGGAATGTTTTTACGAGCAGCCTGTCCTAGTGCTTTCGCAGCAAGTTCATATGCCTTACGAATAGCGATAAGATCGTTTCGGCTGGTAGTAGTTCCTACTCCCGTTTCAGTCTTCTTACCTCGTTTACCTTCGACACCTGCAATCCAACCCTGCTTTGATCGACCTTTAGTGTCTTTCAGTTTAGCAACAGTTCCATGATACTTACGAGTTCCTGTTGGTTCTTTGATCGTGAAGTCGAATGACTCATCTCCTCGCTTATATCCTGTATGCTTTGCAAACATAACAGTTAGAGCATTAGGAGTTTTGTGTCTTCCATCGAACGCACGAATCTTCACTTGCTTAGAGCGAGGAAGTGGATCAGATCGTTCTGATAGGTAATCACTGAACCGTTTCATGTATCAGGTATTTAGTAAACCTAGTTCTGAAAGGGCGACACCGAAAGAATAGCGTATACTTTCGTCCTTGTCAAGGGGGGGGTCTTAGCGAATGTATGATTGCCACACAGGAATTGGTTCAAGGCTCTTTTTGTCGAACGCCTTCTTGCTCTTGGCTCCTGCTGCCTTCAGGAACTTTTTGACTTCGTTGCGCCGTTTGTTGGCCCCGATGGAGTTTTGAATTTCCCATGGCTTCTTATCGTCGCTAATTGGGTAGTCCTCGACATCGAAGTCAGTAGCCACCCTATCGACCGTGAATCCAAAGCCATCATCTTCAGGCCCAGGACCATAGGTCAGGATCGCTGTGCTGTTCAATTCGTTGATGTATGCCTTGAAGGACTTCATTTTGATTATGTAGACAAAGAAAAACCCACCCCGTCGCACAGGGTGGGTCTCGCATCGAGGAGGTTTATTAGTTGTAGGGGGGATCGAACCAACCGTCTACAGAAACCTCGTAATGGTCTAGATCGACCCGATGAATCTTGGTGATTTTCGTGAGACCCTTTTGTACCTTATCCATCTCAGCGGCGAGAACATTTGCGTATTCCGCCGCCTCACTATATGTGCCGTAGAATTGATTAGGGGTTCCCTTGTAGTCTGGTTGTCGTTGGTTACTCATGGTACTTACTTCTATCTATCGACAATTTACATCGGATTCTATAAATTGCAAATCTAAAAGGGAGAAAAGTTATCCAGATTTTGTCCACATACTGATTCCTATAAAATCGATCCCGTAGTACTTTTTTGGAATTTTTTCAAAGAATCGGGTAAGGGTATTGACTCAGTCACCGATATTGATAAAGTACCCAAGTAAGAAGTTCCTCACTCACTCGCACTCACCACTAGGAGATACCATGAGTCGCAAAGAGCAAAAAGTCGCATTCCTTCACGCAGCCTACGCTATCACGGGAGGTTCCCGCGAGATTACGCGAGAGCAAGTGGCTTCTGCTGCCACTGTCGCGAATGTGAAGTTTCCTGCATGGTTTACCAACGATCCGATCTACCGTGTTCGTTGGGGTGTCTATGCTCTTCCAACTGTCGCAGAAATCTTGGGCGCACCTGGCCGAACTCCTCGCGAGACGGTCGCTGCTGAAGTTGTTTCTGCTCCCGTTTCATCTGCTCCTGTTGCGGTTGCGGTTGCTGCACCAAAGACCGATCACGATGCGTTCATCGACTTCGCCATGATTGGCGGAGATACGATTGTTCCTCTCACTGACTCCAACTATGTTGCATGGGGAAACCATGACAAGGTGTTCCGCATTCTCAAGAGTCAGTTGTTCCACCCGATCTATATCACGGGTCACAGTGGTTGCGGTAAGACTTTCATGGTCGAACAAGTTTGTGCCGCACTGAACCGCGAGTTCTATCGCGTGAATATCACGGCTGAGACGAGTGAGGATGACCTGCTTGGTGGCTTCCGTCTCGTCAATGGTGAAACGAAGTTCCACTACGGTCCTGTGACTCTCGCCATGGTTCGCGGTGGAGTGTTGCTCCTTGACGAAGTCGATCTTGGTACGAACAAGATCCTCTGCCTTCAGCCAGTCCTTGAAGGCAAGCCTGTCTACCTGAAGAAGATCAACAAGTGGGTCACTCCTGCTAAGGGGTTCACTGTTGTTTTGACGGGCAACACTAAGGGATTGGGCGACAACACGGGTAAGTTCATCGGTACGAGTCCGATGAATGAAGCGTTCCTTGAGCGTATCAATGTGACCCTTGAGCAAGATTACCCTGCGGTCTCTGTTGAACGAAAGATGATCACGCGACTCATGAATTCCATCGGTAAGGTGGATGAGGAGTTTGCTGAAGTCCTCTGCAAGTGGGCGGAAGGTACTCGCAAGGTGTACAAGGAAGGTGGATCCTTGGATCTCATCACCACTCGTCGGTTGACTCAGATTGTCAAGAACTGGTTGATCTACAACGACCGTCTTGAAGCGGTGACCGATGCGATCTCGCGATTTGATGAAGTGACTCGCGAAGGATTCCTCAATGGCTACAAGGCCATCGATGCCTCAATCAATGGAACGGAAGCCAAGGCAGATACGATGGGTTCTGCTCCCTCGCTTGGTGAACCACCGTTCTGAGTTGGAACGGGGGTCGAGAGAAAAACAAAGAAAATCTCTCGACCCCCTTGACAGTGACAGAGAATTCGTTATACTTACTCAAACCACAACAGAAGGAGAAACTTGAAATGAAGATCAATCTCACAGCGCGTCAGGCTAATTTTCTTGGCGCATTCGAAGCCAGTTATGGCCGTCCTAGCACAGTGGATCGTGCGACTCTTCTCGCGTTCAAAACCTCATGGAGTTCGGGACAACAGGGTCCTTTGGGATTCACTCTCCGCTATCCTGCCTGGCTGACCAACAGTGGCACCTTCACCTCAAAACGCGCAAACTATACCCTTCCTTGGGATGCGTATGATGAGTGGCTCTCCTCCAAGGGAGCAGCACCAATTCAAGTCGCAAACATCGAAGCCTAATCGTCTACTAACCGAGTTTGCCATCAGGGCGATGGAAACTCACAACAATCAACAAGGAGTAATTATGCCCACTACTACCGTTCGTCAGAATCGCAAGTCAACTAGCCGTCGTTCAAACAACTCTCGTCGCTCATATGTCTTCGCACAGAACCTCATGGAGGGAGATGAGTTTGTCATGCGCGGCGAACCGAACACCTTCGTCGCGGCCATCCGTCGTAACGAAACCAAGGGTACGGTGAATGTCACCTTCACGAATGGCAACAAGCGTCGTTATTCGTGGAACAACCGTGCGCTCATCATGGAAACGAATGATCGCAATCTTTACCGTCGCAATTCGTTGCGCCGAAACGGTTATCGAAACTACTTTGATGTTCTTGATGCCAAGATCGCAAAGACTTCAACGAAAGCCTGATCTTTTCCTCTGTTTGAGATCGGTTGGCGGATAGAAGTGGTCATGTGGTCTCCTGTGAGTGGCCGCTAACCTTGAACTCAAACATTATGCGAACAGCCCCTACGAAAGTGGGGGTTGTTTGTTTACTTACGAAACATCCCAATCGTAATCTATAGTCTTGTAGGTTTCTTTTGGACTGTAAACCATCTTTGACTTTAAGTTCATGAAATGACCTGAGTACAAGATACTATCGTATGAATAGCGACAACGCTCAATTGATTTGGTCCACTCAGTAGATGATGGAACTTTTCCTTTTTCCACACCTGCAATAAAATCATCCATCTGTTTACGGAGTTCCTTGCTAACTCCATAGAACCTAGACAGTGCCTTCTTTGCTATCTTGTCGTTTTTGTTCCAAGCGTCCCATACCATTGCTCCTAGATTACGATGCGAGATGTGAGCAATAAGACCTAGGAAGGGATCCTTATCCTTCATCGAAGCGAACGGTCCCATCCATGTTGGCAAGAATTCAGTTTTCAGTTGATCCAATTTTCTTCGAACAATCACTTCTGCTCTGTTGGCAACCAACTTATTTTTCATCAACTTAGGATCATTGAAAACCTTTTCCACATCTTCAGTTGTCATCCGTGGATTTTGTTTTCTAAGAAGAGCGAGTGCTTCGTATGCTGTAGCGTCACTTATGGAAGCGACAAGTAGATCATTTAGTCCCGATCTAGCAACTCCCTCTACCTGAGACAGTCGAGCATTCACCTCATTTTCAGAGGTGTAGTAAGCGGTCTTGTCTTGCTTTGACTTGTCCCAAAAAGTTACAGCGGACTGAGTTATGGTTTTAGAAGGTTTACCTTTGTATCGGATCTCGTCCAAGTAATGCGTGTATTCGTGAATGTAGACAGACTTGTATGCATCAAACATCACTGAGATGCTTAGGGAATAATTCTTGATCAACGCAGATGCTTTGTTCCGTCCTCCGCTAGTAATAACTCTAAATGCCATCGATCCTAGTTGCCTGATGTCAAGAGGATTGCCACTTCCGTCTAATGAGATATTGATGGTAGCGTCTTGACAACCGTGCCGTACACCACAGAAAGTTCCACCGGCACCATCAATCTTATTGTGCAACTTCACCATGAGAAAACTACCACCGACAGACTTTTCCATGTTCGACTTGTCGATAAACGAAGGTATGATCGCCAAATCTTTGATTATCTTGTTGTGAAAAATGAAGATCGGACCATTAGGTGAGTTAAGATGCGAAATACCAGAGTTGGAAAGAAACAGATTCTGTGCCTTTTGTGTTGGGTTTTCACCTTGAGCATAAGCGAATATGTCTCTTCCTCCCTTATTTTCAGAATCATAGAACTTCCATAACCGCATCAAACCTTCAGTAACTGCGGAAGTGAAGTGCTTCTTCAAAGCGAAGAATGAACGCAGAGCAGCATCTTGCATTTGCTGCCCCTGTACTCGCTCGTACAGATATTGCTCGTCTAAGATGTACGATTGAAAATGTTTCATGAATCAAGAAGCGTAAGGCATACCCATCTCATCACCCTTGGCAGACTGAAACTCTCTCCACATCTTTTCTGCTTCAGGTCCAGAGTAAATCTTCTTTCCGTTTGGATAGTACAAGACTTCTTCGCCCTTCTTGAAAGGACGGCCCTTGGCATCGGTTCCTGCGTATTTCGCCGTGATCCATCGGGGGTCGCCCGAGTATGAGGATGAACGGAAGCCTGAGCGGCGGTAGTACTCGTTGACCTCGACTGATTCCTCAACGCTCTCGGTCTGAATGTTGGGCAACTTGTCCGTGTGCTTCTTCACGGTCACTTTCGATCCACCGAGCGTCTTCTTGTAGATGGCGACGATGGCTTGCATGTCCGATTCGTTCTTGCACTCAAACCCATGGTCACGCATCTTGCTAGCCATGTTGAATCCCGAACCCAACATCATGTTCGCAAGACGCTTGGGGAGTGCTTGGTATGCAGCCTCCATGCCGTCATAGTCCTTCGACATGATGCTGAACTCGACTGTCTTCGCCTCGGTCAGCGGATCGGCGGACTCATCCAACGATTCAAACAGTCCCTTCAGTTTTGGACTATTGAGATCTCCAGGCTTTAGAAATTTCTTTACCCCTGCGATAATGTGCGCGATGGTATTCTTGGGTTCTCCTCTCAAGAATTGCTTCAGTCCACTGAGCATTTCCCACACTGGTCCTGAGTCGCCATTGGGAATCTGCATGGTTCCATTGAGACCGCCCTTCTTGTATGCGCTTTCCAGATCATCAAGTAATGAATCCGCTTCTTGTTTGGAAAGAGGACCGTCCCCCTTCCACCAAACCTCAGTAATTTCAGTTTCCTTAGATGCATACTTGGCGGCTTCTTCTAGCAATCTTCTTTGGTAGTAGTACATGAAATCTCCAATTATTCTAAACTGATAGGATTATTTATGATTTGCACTTATTACAAAATCTTCGTCTTGGTGGGGACAAATGGTAGTCCGCAGTTTGGTGGATAGGTCTTTGGCATACCTTGTCTTGACATGTTTGCAGGTCTTCTCTTCCGTTGACCGCCCTTGCAAAGTGATCTTCTTACTCTTCCCATAATGGAGCCTCCTCAGTAATCTATGAGTTGATTGTCCATGATGAACTTGGCAACTAACTTTCCTGCCTCACAATCGCTTGGAAAGTGAACACCTAATATGATCCTAGAGTCGCTAACTTTCTTAGCGATTGCTTCAAACTTCGTAGATAAATGTGGATGCTTCTTGCTCAAAACATATGCAAACACCCAAGCATCGGCAGCATGACCTGACGGATAGGACGGAGTTCCTATATCCCCGACAAGGGAACGAACTCCATGTTGGTACGGGCGTTCACGCGCGTATGCGTACTTGTAATGAAGAACAAGTCCATCAATATTTGTCGAGATCCTTGAAAAGAAATCGGAATCGTAGAGTTTACCTGTTATGCGAGTCGCTTCAGATGCCCACATTTGATAGTGCAGTTTGCTACGATCTATCCCCACACCAAAATCTCTTTCCTGCTTACTTGAGCGATCCGCGATATTCTGAACTATTTCAATTTCAGAATTTATTGGAGGTGGTGCGTCAAGGGGAATAGAGATGCCTCGCTCTCTCCATCTACCAAGTGCAGTCTCTGTATTAGTCCACTGAGTGATAAGCGTCTGTATCGTTTTTTCCGATACTTTTGTGTAGGCTTCTTTGATGTGATTTTTGAACTTTAGCAAAATTACACCTTTAGTTTTGGATCTCTGCTAAGGAAGTCTCTCTTCTTCATTGCGGTCTGCATCACCATCTTTTTCAACCTTCCATCCCATGTTAGAGTGAACGGCATGTTCAAATTTTTACCAACATCGTTTATGATCGCTCTCCAATCCGCTGGATGTTTTCTGATCTCGTTTGCATACCTTGCATATGTCTTTCGGAAGGCATCTTGGATCTCAGGCAAACTTACTGTTCCTCCATACCCACGGCTACCGTTAATTCGTTCAAGAAAATGTTTAGTGAAAGCGATATCTAAACCTGCGCCTATAAACATGGCATCAAGTAAACTCTCAAGTTTTTTCAGTTCAGGCCATGAAACAGAGGATGCACCTGCGCCTCTTGTCATAACAGTCGTTTCTAATATGTGGTTCTTGAATGTTTTCATGGTTTGTTTTTTGTTGTTATATTGAAATGATTCCTATACCATTTTGATGACCGAATCATTTCTGCGTTTTCCTTACCTACTGTATCTTCAAGAGTTTTCCCTCTGAACCTTTTAGGCACAAGCATCGAATCATCCAGTGCAAAGAGAATTGCTAAGTTAATAGCCACTGTCACCTTTTTAGTATCAGGAATAGAAATCACTACTTCTCTTTCTGAAGGCATAGGGCTTACCAACTCAGTAAACTGTGATCCAAATATGACTTCTTCTGCTGAAGGCTTGAATGACATTATCCATTGAAGTGAACCTATCCAATCTACTGATGGATCTGAACCTCTGAACAAAAATGCTCGTTCTCGATCTCTCGTCCAAGATTGAACCCTGTGCTTAGGGTTGTAAATAACTGTCCCTAGAATGTATGAATCTATCGTCGTGCTAGAAAGTTTTACGCGACGAATATCCTCGACAGATCTACTGATCCCCCGATAGACTCTAGGATAAGAAACATGAGTGACCCAAGAATTTCTACCTTTGCATTCTTTTGTTTTTTCCAAATACGAGGATATGATGTTTTTTTGAGAAACACTAGCAGAGGGATAATCTGTAAACCACTCTCTCATCCTAACGAAGAATAAAGAAATCTCTGTATCATCGTCTTCAACATATTGTCTCTTATAATAATACTTGAACACCTCTTCAAATTCGGAAATGCTTAGTTTCAACAAATCACAAACACTAGAGACTCTTTTACCTCCGCGCAAAACATACCCTTTTTTATTAGATGGCGAAATTTCCATGCAAGTTTCCTTTACGATAGATCTATAAGTTTCCGAAAAGGAACAGAGAGAATGACTTTTTCGTAACTTGATCCTAGTAGTTTCTTTGCTTTGTCTCTTCCCTTATCTTTTGCATCTGTTATTTGATTTACGATGTCCTCAAGATCAACATAAACCTTAACCTGAATGTTTGCGCTAGAGGAAAGAATCACTTCATGTTCCTTGCCCATACGAGGAAACGGATCAACAAAGAGCGTGTTATCAGATGGCTTCATATCCATCTCAAGGATCATGCCAATCTTTTTTCTAGTTTTCTGCATCATTCCTGGAGCGTAGCCTGTGGCAAAGTCATGAGCCACTTCTATCATGGTTGACCATGATTGATTTTTGTAAGCAGACTTATAGACTCCCGTTGCAACTAATGCGATATATGGTGGTCTGTTAGGAACGGTTATGTTTATAACTTGACCTGTATAGTTGAGTTTGTACTTAGTAATATCTGTCGATGTTTTCTGAAGACCACGATACGCCCTACCGATATGCTTTGTCCATGCCGCTCGTTTAGCGGGGTCGCATATCATGATGTTTTCGGACGCATAGGAATCGTATTCACCTCTTAGTTTTTTGTTTGGAGATCCCTGCTTCCAATGACTGAGAGAATTCAAAAATCTAGGGATGCTCAAGTGCATCCCCTTGGTGGAATTCGGTTGATTTGGATTGTTGACAAGATCGCTTCTCAGAACATCAAACGATGGCTGTTGGAGATACCAACAAATGTCCCTGTCCCCAAAAGCAGGGGACGATTCTGAAAATACATGTTTCTTGAAATCTTTCATCTTTTTTATGTATGGGTACTTGAATATTCCCTTACCGAAAGTACAATTAGGTCATGAAACAAGGAAAGTATCTCATCATTCGGAGTGGGATCTTCGGCACTGAAACCAAGTTTTTTGACTCGCTTCCAAAGGCAAGGAAGTGGGTCAATGGGCTTGAGAGGGCTGAGTACAGGGTCTTCAAGGTCAATAACGGTAAGATTCAACAGTCAAATCTTGCGGGTAGGTAGTTGACAGCCGCACCACTAATTGGTAAAATACACGCATGGACACAGAAAAAACAAACATCATCTATGCCCTCAACGAAATGCTGAATGAACTCAGCAATGATGAATACTTTCAGGTCGAGGACTTCATTGTGAACAACTGTGCGGATGAGGGTGATCCAAAGTCAAATTTCTTTCGGCTTTTGCTTCTCAACCGTTGACCAACCACACCACAAAAGGTAGAATACTTATATGAGTATCATTTCACGATACGGCAAGAAGCGATTCATTACCGACAATGGGCATGGAGTCTTCACCATTCATGGTGAGGCTCATTACACCCGTGTAGGAATGAATGAAGACAATACGGAGATTGCCTACTTCGACCCTGATGGTGGGCCATTCATTTCTGTTGGGGATAATCTTGGTTTCGGTGAGATCAAGTCCATTCGTATCGAAGAAAGTGGTAAGAAAGACTACTTCAAGATCCTTGTGGAAACGCTATGATGACTTCTATAAGCAACAAAAACTTCACGCTCTCATACAGCAAATGGGGAGAAGAAGAATTGGTTGCTCATTTTGTCGTATTCGAAAATGAAGTTAGGGTCAGGGTATATCGTGTAGGTGAGTACCTAAACCCATATGATTACTCCTATATCGGTAATCATGTTTTACATCGTGATCAGTATATCGATATTGAGTCAGCAAGAAATGTATGGAGAGAGGCGATAAGACAAGGTTGGCAGGAGTGAATGCTTTCAAATTCTCGGCAATGACTCTCTATAATATTTCATGTTCATGAGAGTTTTAGCATTTGCACCACCTAAAAGTTTTGACAATCGCTCTACCCTATCCTCTTCAGAAAGAATCAGCCTTTTTCCTTTAGGGGGTAGAGGATTAATATTTTGCTCTATTGAGTAGAACAGGTTTAGAGCAGAGATCATAACTGTTATTTCTCTGCCCTTCTTGGGAGCAATTATGGCTTCTTGTTCCGATGTTATCATCATACCTTGACCAGAAACCTGACTGAAATGATTGCCAAACACTATTTCGTTTTTCGATGGTTTGAAAGACAGGATCCATTGATTTCTAGGAACCCCTGAACTTCTAAGTTTTAGAGGCACGAAGGAGAACCCTAAAGCAATACTTTTAGATATTGACCAAGATTGTACCTCGTATCTTGGATCGTAGGCAACTTTACCGACGATATACAAATCTCCACCCGCTGAAGTCAAAGTTACCATCTTGTCGGAAAGAGAGATCTTCTTGACATCAGTTACTGGTCTAACGATTCCACGATAAACTCTTTCAGATCCTATCTGTGTGTGCCAAGGTAGTCTATTAGGACAGTCTGCCAATACTTTTAGGCTTTCTATAGCATCCTTTTTTGCGCTTTCTCCGCCTTCATACCAAGAAGTTAGAGACTTTAGTACATACAATATGGGTGATTTTTTGCCTGATGGAATAACAAATCTGATTTTGACATTTTGGTAAGGCCACTCAAAAACATCAGCAAAGTCACCACCAACATCCTTATCTTTTTTCCAAATAACATCATGAGGATCGGGGGCGATAGCCCAAAGGCTTTTAGAAAATCCTTTTATTCCGCCAAGAGACCACCAATGTTTCTCCGTGAGGTTCATAAGATCGCAGACAGATGATATCGTGATAACCTCTTTAGGCTTGTGTCCGATTTCAGATAAGAGAGAACTGACAGTTTTCATACGAATCGTATTTATAAAGGAAAGCAAAACATGGCAGCAGACTACTCTGTAGATGGACTCATCCGTTATTTTGAGATGGCACACAAAGTAATGGGATACCGTGACACGGATAATTCATATGAATACCACGCGGCAGAAATGCTCAAGAAGTTGCGAAAAGAACGAGACGAAGCGCGGTTACTGGCTGCTCGAGGTTGGAGCATGCATATGTCTCGTAAAGAGATCAAGTCAGAGTTGAAGAAGCAAGGTTGGGAAGGAATCAATGTAGACTGACGGACAGCGACAAGTTATCCCCAAGGATTTGCCTTACCATAGTCTATCGTCTTGGTTTTACTGATGCCACGATAGACTGCCTTCAGTTTTCTTTCCTTGGCTTTTACCTCAAGCATCTTTTTCACTTCTTGGTTTTTCCTGGCTGCTTCTCTTTCTCTATTTGAAACATTCCATGAATCACCGGCACTTGTTTGAACTTGCTGATCGAAAATTGCCTCTAGTGCCTTCACGATGCCTTCGTCCGTAGAGATATCATAGTAATAACCGTCACCAAGGAAGTTATAGACAACGACCCTTTGTTCTGTGAGGTTATTCTTCTTTCGGTTGATCCCGTCCCAATTTTCGTTGAAATTATTGCTGAATGGCTTCATGGCTGTTGATCTTTCCGTGTTGGCGTGTATACCGACGCTGTGTTTATTTATATAAACGGATTGACAGATTACTCTAGTCTGAAGTTCAGGAACCCATAGGCACCCGATGTATCCTTGAGGGTTGCCTTGCCTGGATCAATGAGAATTCGGTTCACCCGTGAGGTTCCACCCGTGAAACTCTTCATCGTGAATCTCACACTACCCGTACTCATGAACGCACTCTTGTTCAGGTTCAGTTGGTGGTAATCGAACATTCGCAGAACGAACAACATGGGCTTCTGGCTCTTGGGGTCATTGTTGATCGCATCCGCAACAATGTACCGTACCGCTATCGACAACGCACATAGGTTGCCAGAGACCAGTTCCTTGAAAGCAGAGAGTGTAGAGAGACGGCTGTTTGTGGCAAGGTACTTACGAACCTTGGTCAGCAACTCCTCCTTCTTTGCCACAGGAATGCTCGACTGATCACAAGTCTGAGACGATGTCTTGCCGATCCAAAATTCGACATCGTCTAGGTCCATGAGAGAGAAGGCATGGACATACACCGACTCCTTGATCTTCTTCGGACCCCGTGCCTTCATGATATTGATGAGTTCACCGATGCGAGTTCCACTCATCAGTACTCTGGTTGCCTTGTGAACAAACGAAGAAGGGCTAGACTCAAACACAGCCCACTTCAACCGTGGACCGAATGCCGCCGATGCTCCCTCCTCGACCTTGGACGAGAATTTCAAAATGTTCCCGTTTCGCATCTTGATAACAAAGTCGATGGTTGCCAAGGAACTTTTTACAGGTAGGTAGAATGTATCCGCGACATCATTGAACGGAGCCTTGTCCTTCAGACTGAAGGATGTATTTTTCAAAAGGCAGATCCCGATGATGATCTCCGAAAGAACCTGTGCCATGGCAACCTTCATGACATCCGTGGTGTCAGGTGGCCAGTTCATATGATCACACCCACGCTTCAGGAACGAGATGACCGCCCCGACCATGTTTTTGTCAGACAACGCCTTTTCCAGGTTTTTTGCGATCAGATCGATCATCACATCCGCATCTTGGAACGCATAGAACTGCTCAACAATCTCTGCTCCTGGTCTCCCGATATTGAGACTCACCACAGGCGCACCCGCTAGAATGGAGGAAACGGTGATCTTTGAGGAGGAAGAAGTTGACCGTTTCAGGCCAACCTTCTCTCTGAATTCCTCGTTGGTGATGCCTCCGTCATGGGAAGAGAGGTACTTAGAAACAGTGATAGGCTCTCTTCTTGGGGAGTGGAGAACGAGATTCATGAGAAAGTTCTTAGAGACATTCCTCTTATTGATCAGAATGGTCTTGGATGGCAACGGAGAAGAAGCAGGGACGATCTCTGGTGCAGCATTGGGAGACCATGACACTCCCTGACCATCTATGAATGCCTTGTTCCAAACCGTGGCTGTGAGGGTATGTCGCCTAGAGATAGCGTCCGACTTCTCTGAGATGTATGAAAGGAAAGATCTCATGTGTGATGCGAGAAGTATTTAGGAATTTTGACTCGACCTGTTTTGGGCTGGAGGTACCAGAAGTTATAGAGGGGGGTGGGGGAAATCCAAGTGAACAAGGTGGAATAAAGGGGGGGTCTGTTTTTTATTGGGAAGATGGGGGTAGGAACTGGTAGGAACTGGTGGCTTTTTGGTTGACTCTTTTGGTTGACTCTTTTGGTTGACTCTTTTGGTTGACTCTCCCGCCCTTTGGTTTTTCTTTTTGCAGCGACCTAGGGGGGTGGTTCCGATAATCTTTGCCAGACTAAAACAGGGGGGTCATTTTTTTCAA
>Ga0181344_1000196_pt1 | contig 25587 bp, 21 predicted proteins | sample Su13VDMLBDD_FD_130098 | JGI IMG/M metagenome (GOLD analysis project Ga0181344, IMG submission 130098) | Freshwater viral communities from Lake Michigan, USA - Su13.VD.MLB.D.D | ecosystem: Environmental > Aquatic > Freshwater > Lake | place: USA: Michigan | collected 2013-07-15
CTTAAAGATAAATTATTTCTTAGATGATTTCTCTAAGCAATTACTTACTGTAGATGCAGACCTTTTAGATAACTCAACATATGGTATATTTGTTTCTAACTCTACTAAGGCATTTGAGGTTAAGGAACTTGTATCTCAATTAGCACATGCAGCAATGCAGGCTCAGAAAATTGATCTATCTGATGTTATTAAGATTGTAAGAGCTGATGGAGTACAAGAGGCAGAGGAGATGTTGTTAGCTTCTGAATCTAAGAAGAGAGAAGATATGCAGAGAGAGCAAATGATGCAGTTACAAAAACAACAGGAAATGCAACAACAAGCTTTTGCTCATGAAAAAGAACTAAGAGAATTTGATAGAGAAACAGACTTGATGAGAGAAGAGATTAAGAATAAGAGAGAGATACAGAAACAAACTATTTTATCAATGGGATTCTCTGAAGATAAGGATGTTGATAAGGATGGCAAGTTAGATGTTCTTGAGGTAGCTAAGCAAGGAGTTGATATAGACATCAAACAAAGAAGACAAACTTTAGAAGAACAAAAATTTAAACATCAAACAGAAGTAGATAAAGAAAAAGTAGAGTTGGATAAAAAGAAGAATAACAAAAAATAATAAAACGTAATTTAGAAACAATCAATTAGTATAACCAATTTTTAAGAATCAAACTTAAAAATATTTAATTTTCAAACTTAAATTTGTAAAATGTATGAGTACAGAAAAAGAAGTAAGCTTAGCAGATTTTAATTGGGATAACGGAGATGATTTTTTTGGTGCTACAACAATAGAAAGTAAAGAGGATAACTCTGCTTCTTTTGGGGAAGAACAAAGTAAACCATCAAAGTTAAGTCAAGTAGAAGAGGAAGAAGAACCTGAAAAGTTAGGTCCACAAAAAGAAGAAAAAGAAAGTCAGGAAGATTTCTTTGATGCAGCAGAAACAGAAGAAGAAACTTCATCAAAATCTTCACAATGGTCTAGTATTTACAAGGAACTTAAAAGCAAGGGTGTTATTAGTATTGAGGTAGAAGATGAGGAAATAGATGCTGATAGGTTTGTTGAAATTCAAGAAGAAGAAATTGAAGCTAGACTAGATGAAACAATACAAGCTTTCATGAGTGAACTTGATGATGATGCAAAAGCATTTCTAAAGTTTAAAAGAGAAGGCGGAGATACAAAACAGTTCTTTGATATATACTCCAAATTAAGTGAAATACCTGTACCATCTGTTGATGATGAGAGATCTCAGGAAAGATTTTTAGAATACTATTATTCTAATTATGAAGACCTGGATATAGATGATGTTGATGATAAGATTCAATGGTTAAAAGAAACAGGTAAACTTGGTAAATATGCTGAAAAGATTTATGATCAATTACAAGATGATGAAGAGCAGATGAAAGCTGAAGTCTTAGAAAGACAAAAAAGAGTAGCTGCTCAACAAGAAGAACAAAGAAAGCAACTTGTAAAAGACCTTAAACATACTATAGATACTACTGGTGCAATTAAGGATTGGAATATAACTCAGAAGGATAAAAAAGAACTTCATGGGTATATGACAAAGCCAGCAGTTAAAGTAGGACCTAATCAGTTTTTAACTCAGTTTCAGAATGATTTACAAGGAGTATTTAAAGACAAAGAAAAAATGATTCTTTTGGCTAAAATTATTAGTTCTGATTTTGATGCTACTGACTTGAAAGAAAAAGCAAAAACTGAAGTCATCAGAGAAACAAGACAAAAAATAAATAACCAAAAAGCAAATCCATCAATTAGCACAAAAGGTTCTCGCAATAAAGGGTTAGCAGATTACTTTTAATTTTAAACAAATTTTTTAAAAATGGCACAATTAAATAATAAGTTAGTAACCAAGCAAATGCCTTGGCATGCAAACATGACAGACCTAAATCACTTGGGTGCTGCTCTTATTGCAAAGCCACATGTATTTGAATCAGTAATGACTAAGCTATTTACAGCTACACGTTATTCTGATAATCCAATGACTTACATTTTATCTTCTACTGCAAAAGAAGAAGAAATCACTTCCAATGAATGGGAATGGGGTTTAAGAACAGGTTCAACTAGACCATTGGTAGTAGTTGAAAATGTAGAGCTAGCAGCTAATACAACTCCTGGTAAACTTAAGCAAACATTCAAAATCAAACTTGATGAAAACTGGTTTGTTCCAGGTGATATTATCCACCCAGGTACAACTAACAAAAAGTATCAAGTTCGTATTCAAGAAGAACCTTACAGACATGGTAAAGGTTGGGTTTACACAGTAAGATTGATGTCAGACAATGGTGCTGATTTCCTTCCTGTTACTTACCTTTCTCCAGGTACTCAATGGGCAAAGTTATTCTCTCAATATGAAGAAGCTGGAGAACAATCAGGTTCAACTCAGTACTCTCTTCCTATCACATTGAGAAATAGACTTTCTCGTTTTAGAAAGAAATACCAAATTACAGGTGATGCTCACAATCAGGTTTTGGCTGTTAAAGTTCCAGATCCTAATGGTAAAATGCATGACACTTGGATTAAATATGCTGAGGTTGAATACTGGATGCAATGGTACAAAGAATTAGAAAGAGGTTACTGGTATTCTCGTAGTACAGACTCTGTACTAGGTGCTAATGGCAGACCTATCTATTCTGGTCCTGGTATCCAAGAGCAACTTGAAGATTCTCACATTCATCGTTATACTCACCTAACTGCTACTCTAATTGAAGAGTACTTGATGGACATTTTCTACTCTCGTGTTAAGCCTGGTGGACAACGTAAAATCAAAGCATTTACTGGTGAATATGGTATGATCATTTTCCATCGTGCAATCCAAGATTGGATGGAGAAGAAAGGATTTATCCAAGTTGTAGACCAATTGTTCATTGACAAAACTACATCTCCTTACAATGACCAAGCTTTAGTTGCTGGTTATCAGTTTGTGAAATATAGAATGGCCAATGGTGCTGAACTAGAACTTATCCATAATCCTCTATATGATGATCGTGAAATCAACTTTGAAATTGATCCTGTTACAGGTTATCCTACAGAATCAATGAGGTTTACATTCCTTGACTTCTCTGGTGAGAAAGGTGAATCTAACATCAAGCGTATTAAGAAAAAAGGTGGTATGTCTTTGATCTATACTGCTGGTTTGATTACTCCTTATGGTCCTGTAAACAACAAACTTGCTTCTCACTCAGGTGACTACTATGAAATGCATGTTAAAGACCAATGTGGTATCCACATGGAAGATGTATCTCGTTGTGGTGAACTTATCCTTGCTCGTAACTAAAATCCAATATAGGAGAGGGGTTATTCCCCTCTCCTTATAATACTTCACTTCATTCCAATTTTTTTAACTAAATAGAATTTTATGTCAGAACGTAATCCAAATTTTGTAGAATTAAGACCTATAGAAACAAGTAAGTGGCATGGTAAAACAGGTAAAGATGACTTTAGTCAAGACCAATCTTCACAAGTTTTATATGATGCAACAACAGGTAAATATGCAACTGGCTTAACAGAAGAAGAAGCAGAGAAATATGGTAAGCTAATGGGTTTAGATTTAAGTGATACTTTTAATCCTAATAAACCTCATGAGTTTTGGTCAACTAAAGTAGCACAGTTAAAGTTTCCTAACAGAACACTTGTGTTAGATATATCAAGACCATTAGACTATATTAAAGTTAAAAACTACAAAGCTTCTGTATATGTAGCTAATTCAGAAAAAGAATATCAGGAAGGTAGATGGCCTTTAGCAACACATATTCTTTATGATGAAGGAGAACATGTTGAGATTGAAGCACACAAGTTAAATAAGAAGAAAGAAGCTTATAAGATTATTGATAAGCTTACTAAAGAACAAAAAGTTTCTTTGATACAGATCATCTTAGATATTTCAGTAAGAAAACAATCCAATGAATTCATTGAGGTTAAGATTTCTGAAATTATTGAAGGAGAATATATAAATGAATTTTTGAAATATTCTAAAATGGATAAAAACCAACTATACATTAAGGGTATGGTGGTTGAAGCTTTATACAAGAATATTTTAACTAAAGAAGGTGCAGGTATTTATTACATGGGTGATATACTTGGACATAGCATAGAAGATGTTACAGAGTACTTTGCTAACCCTCAGAATCAAGAGATTAAAGCAAGAATATTAGAAAAACTAAACTAATAAATAAATAGTGGGACATGGATGCTAGAGCAATGCATTATGATTTAAAATTTAAACTTAACAAAGTTGATTCTCAACAATTCAGAAACTTAAAGGTTCCTGAAATTGACTGGGCACTTAATGAAGCACAAGAAGTTTTTATCAAAAACATTGCTGAACCAAGAACCAAAAACGGTTATGGATTTGAAGTGAATCAGAGGAGTATAGATGACATCAGAACTATAGTTGTGAATAATCTAACTCCTCTTCCTACTATCCCATTTGATACAAAGTCTGATACAGTAACATTACCTGTAGACTATTTGTATTTCTTATCAGGCTATGCCTGTATTACAAAAGGAAAATGTGAAACTAAAGCTAGACTTTATTTAAAGCAGCATGATGATTTACATGAAGAGAGTCCTTTTGACTGTAGTTCATTTGAATGGGGAGAAGTCAATATAAGATTTTTCGAAAATGGACTACGAGTATTTAATGATGCAACCTTTATTGTCGATTCCATATGTGAGTTTAATTACATTAGGAAACCTAAATATATACAAAATGCTCAAGATTATGTTGGTGGAACTTATAAGTTACCTAATGGTACTATACTATCAGGTTTCCAAAATTGTGAGTTATCAGAACATACTCATAGAGAGATTGTAGATATTGCTGTACTTATCCTAACTGGACAAATGCAGATTCCTGATTATCAGATTAAACAAGCAAAAATTAGTCTTTTAAACAATTAAATTAATTTAAAAAAATGAGTGCAAATAACCCAGTTTTTCAAGTACTTGTACCTACTGGAAATCAAGGAATACTAGCAGCAGGTTCTGCTGTGACTTCTTTAGCAGTTGGTCAAATTGGTGTATTTTCTGCTACTACAGGTTTATCTCAAGATGCTACCACTATTGTTAATGAAAGAGCTATCTTTTTGGCAGTAGGTGTAGATACAACTGGAGGTACTACTTTAAATAGTGTTAACACATCAGCAGGTCAAAACATTCCTAGAAATGACATTGATGCTTATAGCTTCAGATGTTATAACCCTGAACAACCAAACATTGTAGACATTACAAACTTTACTAATGTTGAGTGTGAAACTACCTACTCTTTCAAAATTGAATTTAGAGGTAATTCTCAAGCATACCAAATGTATGGTTTCAATCAGTTTACTAAAGTTTTCTCTGTAACAACTCCTTGTTGTGGTGCAGGTTGTGATTGCCCAAGTGGTGATTGTAACAAGCTAGCAGAACTATTTGTTAATGCAGTTAATGCTGATACAGATGGTATTGTATTTGCTAACTACCTTGACTACACTACAACTCCAGGTTCTCCTGTTGTAGTTCCTGCTGTTGACGTTGCTGCATGGATTGCTGCTAACCCTGGTAAGTGTTTAGGAGTTCGTTTAACAGACATTCCTTCTAAAGTTTATACTTACTGCCAAATTCCTCTAAGATACTACAAGATGGTACAATTCTTAATGATTGTTTCATTGATTGATGATCTTAGTTGTGAAGCACTTACTAACACTTTCCAAATTCCTTCATTTGGTGAAGGTCAAGGTAAAGACATTGGATGGTTAGAGTATGAAGCAGGTGGATACAATGGTAAACCTGGTCCTTACAGAGTTGGTGAAATGGCTGGTACAGCTATTGGTAACTTTGAAAGATACTCTACTAATTCAGGTAAGTACAATCAATTAAACCTTCACTATTCTCCTCAAATTGTAGGTGGATGGGATGAGTACAAAAACAAAATGAATACTATAGTAGTTGCTGAGTGTACTACAGGTGTTAATGCCAATAGAACATTTGATCAATTACTTCCTGTTCTTGATGCTTACTTTGGTACTCAAGGATTCAAACCATTAGAAGATGCTCTTGCAAATTGTGACTGTTCTACAGTTCAATTTACTGATGAGTTTGCTGCTGATGAAAATGGTTTAGGATAATTCTAATTTATATAAAAAGAGAGAGAAACACTCTCTCTCTTTTTTATTTTTTTCATTCTTTAAAATTAAATAAAATGGGAATCCCTAAATATTTAGAAGAAAAAATTAAATCTATTATTCATTGTTGTATATCTGCTATCCAAGCTGCTATAGCTCCTAATACTCCTACTTTTATCTTAAGAAGACCTAATGATGAGCCTTTTGTAATTGATGGTCCTAATAATGATCAAGCTACTGTAGGTATGGCAGATTATGCTTTAGTTGGTACTCCTGTAATTACAGGTAAGCAATATAATGGAATTGATGTTTATGAAGCTAGATTTGATACTGTTCTTTCAACTACTGGTGGCACTATTACTTTAGAAACTGGTGTTGATAGATTATTTGAAGCTGATTTAGTTTTTCTTTCAGCTGGCATTCAATATTATCTTAATGGTACAATAGATACTGTTTGTGATGCTCATGTAATAGTTGATGGAACAGATTTAAAACTTGTATGGACTACTGCTCATACTACTGATAGAGTATACTCTATTGTAAGATTTATTTATGATTAATAAAAATCAAAAATGCTAACATTATCTAAAACAACAGATTGTGGGTATATAAAAATAGAGTCCGATATTTTATCGGACTTTATTTCTAATCCTCAAAACTATACTAGTTTTACAGTTACTGGAAAAGTTAATTGTTGCACAGAGTCTAACCATACTCAAACTATAATTGGAGATCAAATAGGTCTTAGTGAATGGACTATAAAATTTCCAACTACTACTACATCTTATATCAATGGTATTTGGTTTGAAAACATTTATACTAATGCTAGTTTTAATGTATTGACAACTCCATTACTTGTAGGAAATTATAGTTGTTCAATAGGAACTATTACTGCTTTATTTCCAATTGTTGAACAATACTTTGTAGATAACTTTGCTATAGTTCCTACTCAAAGTTATACTTATGATTCTTTAACTGGAGAATGTATATATACTATTTCTGATTTACCTTCATCAATTAAACCTAAGTATTTTGAAGTAGAAACTAGTTCTATAGTTACCTATACTTATTTTAGTTTCTTACCTATAAATAATGGATTCTTTGATGGTGCAGCATTGTTATTGAGTCCTATGTTTTTTGCTCAAGGTAACACTTTTCAAGATGGGGTATATACTATAACATTGAATTACATTAATTCAGAAGGTAACATCATTACAGAAACCAATTGTTTCTTTTTAGATTGTAATACTGGTTGTACAGTATCAACAAAGATAAAAGAATTACAAGAAGCTAGTAATGAAAAAAATGCTACTAATATCTTTTTATTACATTACACTCTAGTTGAAGGTTCTAATTGTGGTTGTAATTGTGATGAACTTTGTGAAATATTTCGGAAATTGTGTACTAATTTAAATTCATCTTCTTGCCTTTGTGGTTGTGTATGAAAACAAACTGTAACATAGTTAAAAACATGTATGACAGAGTAATCCGAAGAAAACTTGGATTACTCTGTACTGATGACTTATCTAATGAAATATATTTAGAATCTTACAGAAATAGATTAGACTGTGAGATAGTTGATACATCTTGTTATGGTGATAACAAACCATGTGAAACTACTACTTATATACCTTGTGGTTTTACTGTAAATATTACCTATGAACAAATAAATGGTAACTATGTATTTACTGCAACTCCTACTGGCAATGTTGGTGCTGTAACTTATACTTGGGATTTTAATCCTTTTGCATGGAATGTAGTAAGTATTATAGGAAATGTAATGACATTAGAGCCAGCATATCCTATAGGTGGATCTTTTATTTCTGTTACAGGGTTAGACACTAGAGAGTGTCCTGCAGTAGATTATATTAGAAATGTACAATACTATACTGCTTTAGCTTTGACTACAGATTATAAATGTAAGATAGGTGACATAGGAGATTTCTGTATTACAGTTGTAGGTGGATATCCTCCTTATACTTTAGTAGGATCTCCAGGTGGTGGAGAAGTTATAACTTCAAGTGGAGGTTCATATTGTGAATCTCTTTTAAATGGAACTTCTTGGAGTGTGTATGCTATAGATTCCCAATCTAATGTAACTCCAATTAATTCAGGAACTATAGTTTGTCCTTTTGATTGTGATAGTGTTACTATTAATTCTGATGTAACTATAGATTGTTTAGTAGATGGATTAGGAAACTCAACAGGTCAAGCTCAAGTATCTGCTAATCCTACAGGTGGTACTGCACCTTATATTACTACAATATCAGTTAATGGTGGTCTTCCAGTTACTTTTGTAAATGGATCTATATACAATCATGATGATGATATTGAAATATTTGTAGTAGATGCTAATAATTGTGAAGGATACTTTATGGATAAGATATCTTGTCCTCCTACAGTTCCTGGTGGTTTATTTGATGATTGTGAAGCCTTAGCTGGATATTTAAAAGATAATGGTGGTGTATTTGCAATACAAGTTTCTATTCTTAATGCTGCACTTGCAGTAGGTGGTGGCTACTTTGTAGACTATAAAGTTGAATGGGTTAGTACTATTCCTGCTCCTTTAACTATTGCTAACTTTCCTGTAGTACAAGCTACTATTACAAATAATACAATTACTAATTTAGGTAGTCAAACTGTATTACCTTCTTTTGCACCAATAGGTAATCCATATGTATATAATGGTGGAATAGTTACTAATAACCAAGTAACTATACAAGCAGGTTATACTACAAATTTAATTTGTGGTCCTTCACTTAGAGCTTTTGTTCCAGGAGTTCCTAACTTAAGTTTAAAAGTTGATTTAGATTTTACTGTAGTATTACCTAGTGGATTAGTTTGCCATTTGTGTGATTCAGCATTGTTTAGTTTAGATTATGATCCTTGTGATTTTATTCCTACAGATCAAATTGAATTTCTTTTATTAACTGTTTGCCCATAATTTATTAAACTTAAAATATTATAATGAGATGTTTACTGATCCCCTTATTTCTAAACTTATAATTTATATTTTAACTTTTTTATTTGCATCACTAATAGGAGTGTTAACTTGGGTTGGTAAATCTATAATTTCTAAGATTAATATTATAGTGCAAAACCAAGAGCATGATGCTATAGATAGAACAAGTATTAAAAAGGATATAGATTCAATTAAATGTGATATAAGTGAAGTTAAATCAGAACTTAAAGATATCACAGAAATAAAACAAAAACTTGTTAAGCTTGAAACCAATGAAGTACACCTTATCTCTAATGTATCTAGCATTATAAATAACATGGGTGATGTTCAAAAAAAACTTACTGAGTTATCTGAAAAGGTTTCTGTCCATGAACAAATAATAATTAAACCTAAATAATATGCAATTATTAGAATTATTAAAAAAATACCAAAGACCTGTTAGAACTGTTCTTTGGACTTTATTGATTACTCTTTCATATCTTACTTGTTTATATAGTTCAAAACCTTGTCCTGATGGATTTGTAGTTGAAACTATTCTTATAGCAATGTTTATAGATATGGGTATTTATACTATAACAAGAACATTTGAAAAAACTAAAAACATAAATAACAATGACAACTAGAGATGATATCCATAAAATTAAACAATCATTAGAGTGTGCTTGTCAAAATAATGCTGCTAATCTTGTAGTATTAGGAGATATATTAGATACTTTAGAAAGTATTAACACTACAACTCTTAATGCTAATTGGACTAGCATTGTAGGAAACTCAATTGATTATACTTATGATGCTAATAATAATGTAACTGTTGCTGAATACTATACTGGTGCTACACTTATATTTACTCAGACATTTACATATGATGCAAATAACAATTGTACTAATATAACTACAACGTAATAATATGTATAGAATTAACCCCTATACTGGAAGACTAGATAATGTTGGTAGCTATCAAAATATTGGTTTTTCAGACTCCCCCAACTTTGACGCATTTAGTAGATTAAGAATTTCAAATCCTCTTACTTTATTTAATGCACAACTAACTTATGATCTTGCTCCTTTATTATTTGAACAAATAACAAATGGAACAGGTGCTGCAATTACACATGATGCAACAAACAGATATGCAAATATGGCATTTTCATCTACCCCTACAGGTGGAAAAGCAATAATGCAATCATTTGAATATTTACCATATCAACCAGGTAAATCACAGTTGATATTTGTTACATTTAACTTTGTTGAAGGTGTTCCAAATGTTTTAAAATTTGCAGGTTACTCTGATGGTATTAATGGTGTTGAATATCAATTAAATGGTACACAAAAACAATTTACTTTATATTCATCAACATCACAAGGTAATCTTACAATTACTCAAAATAATTGGAACTTAGATAAATTAGATGGTACAGGACCTAGTGGTGTTACACTAGCAACAGATAAAGTTCAAATATTGGTAATTGATTTACAAGCTTTGTATGCAGGTAGAGTTAGAATAGGTTTTGATATTGATGGAGTAATAATATATGCACATGAATTTTTACATGCTAATATAATTTCACCACCTTATTTAGCTTATGCAAGTTTACCTGTAAGATGTGGAATGACATCTACTGCAACAGTAACTACATCAATGTATTTTCTTTGTTCTGTTGTAATATCAGAAGGTGGAGGAGATGATGTTAGTCAGTTTGGATTTACATTTCAACAAATGAGTGGATCAACAAATGTTTTAACATCGCTTACACATGTTTTAAGTTTAAGACCTAAGCTTACCTTTAATGGTCTTACTAATAGATCAAGGGTATCATTTATTGATGTTGAAGTTTATAATGGAGGAAATCAACCTATAGAATGGCATCTAGTAGTTGGTCAAGCTTTAACAGGTACTACTACATTTAATGATGTTAGTACTGCTTATTCAAGTACAGAATATAATACTGCAGGAACTCTTAGTGGAGCATATGCTGTAAAAATAGATGGTGGTTGGGTTCCAGCAAGTGGTAGTGTTAAATCTGTTACAAATACAGCTATCAATTCAAGATATCCAATTACTTTAAATGCAGCAGGTGCACATAGAACATTAGGTACAATCAGTTTACTTATGACAAGTTTAAGTGGAACACAAGCATGTAGGGGAGCAATAAAATTTAGAGAAATCAGATAATTAAAATTATAACAAGATGTATAAATTAAATCCTATAACTACTAAGCTTGATTATTATGAACCAAGTAATAATTCAATAGAAATACAAGTTGCTGCAAGTGATGAAACTACAGCAATAACTGCTGGAACTGCTAAAGTAACTTTTAGGTTACCTTGTGCTTTTACTTTAACTGAAGTAAGAGCATCATTAACTACAGCACAAACAAGTGGTAGTATTTTTACAATAGATATAAATTTAAGTGGAGCATCTGTTTTAGGTACTAAATTAACTATTGACAACACAGAAAAAACAAGTGTAACTGCTACAACTCCTGCAACATTAGTTACTACATCAATGACAGATGATGGAGAAATAACAATTGATGTTGATCAAATTGGTGATGGAACTGCAAAAGGTTTAAAAATAACTTTAATAGGTACAAGATGATAATTAATCCATATATATTTAGTAGTGTTAGTTATGACCCTGATGCACAAGCATTCTTTAATGCTACAGGTATAACTAATACTGTTCAAATGAATGCAGTAAATCAATTGGTAATTGATTTAAAAGGCTATAATATATGGACTAAATGTATTGCTATATATCCATATGTAGGAGGTACTGCTACAACTCATAAGTTTAATTTAGTTAATCCTTTAGATACTAATGCGGCATTTAGGATTCTTTGGGCAGGTGGTGTTACTCATAATGCTAATGGTGTAACAGGTAATGGCACTAATGGTTATGGTGAAACTTATATACAACCATCAACACATTTAACTCAAAACTCAACTCATATATCATTTTGGAGTAAAACAAATAGTCAAAATACAAATGCTGAAATGGGTATTCAAGATGGAGCATTAAATGCTTCATTGAGAGTAGTAACAAGAAATGCATCTAATCAAAGTATATATTCAGTTAATGATAATACTGGTAGTGTAGCAACTTCTATTACTGATTCATCAGGATTTTGGGTTATATCAAGAACTGCATCTAATAGTAGAAAGTTATACAGAAATGGTACTTCATTATTAACTAATACAACTGTTTCAGTTGCAAGATCTACAGCTACAATTCCAGTATTAGGGCAAAAAGGTGCTACTAATACAATGGGTGCTTACTTAGCAAAGAATCATAGTTTTGCATCTATAGGAACAGGTTTAACTGATACTGATGTAACTAATTTAAATACAGCAGTATCAGCATTTCAAACAGCATTAGGTAGATAAAAATATTATTATGATAGAAGTAGGTTTATTAACAGATTTACAAAAAGATGATTTAGTAGGACAATGGTATGCACCTGATTCCTACTTTAATCCTATTCAAGATTTTAATGATGATTGGGTTATTTCTACAGAAGAAATTGACCAATGTATAAATCCTGATTTTTTGTGGGTAAAGAATTTACCCCTAATTGAATATATCCCTAAAGAATAAAAATGAAAATATTCAGACCCCAATTTACAATTAAATCAGAGTCAGAAAAAGAAAAGATACAAAGAGAGTTAGATGAGATAAGACAAAGGTTATCAAATAAGATTAACACTAAAATGCAAAAGTGGTTAGTGTTATCTGACATTCACAGACCTTTCCATAATCAAGTATTATGGTCTAAGGTTTTACAGTTAATTAAAGATTTAGGTAGTTCACTATATGGAGTTATACTAGCAGGAGATTACCTTGACCTATACACACTTGGCAGTTATAATGCAGAATCACTTGCTAATTTGTCAGGCCTTACATTACAAGATGAATACATAGATGGATTACAAGGTATTGATGAATTAAATTCAGTACTACATAAAGATGCTAAGAAGTTATTTTTATTTGGTAATCATGAGGATAGATATTTCAGACATGTAAAAGAAAAGGATAATGCCAAATATGGTGGAGCATTATTAAATCCTATTGAAGCATTGTACTTACATGAACATAACTGGGAAGTTAAAACAGATTGGCAATCAGATTACTTTACTCTTGGTAAACATTTAGATGTAATACATGGAGTATATACTAGTATCAATGCAGCTAAAGCACATCTTGATAAAACTCAACATTCAGTAATGTTTGGCCACACACATAGAGTACAATGTTTTCATACTGGAAACAAAGCTGCTTATAATATTGGTGGATTATATGACATTAAGAGTAAAGGATTTTCATATATGCCTAGGTTACAAAGAGAAACATGGGCAAATGGATTTGCTATTGTAAATATAAATGATGATGGAGAGTTTTATGTAGAACAGGTAAATGTATGGAAGGATAAATTTTTTGCAGATAGTAAAATGTATTAAAACTATTTGTTGATTAAGTGATAATTTTTTAAGATATTTGTTATGAAAAAACAAATATCTTTTTATATGAATAAAGTAGAAGTTCTTTTAATCAATATTGATGAAGCTTTTCATGATTTACAATTTGAACCTGAAAGGCATATATACAGAATAGGTAATAAAACATTACCTTCAGTATCATCAATGATTAAAAAACATGTAGAACCTTTTGATGAAATATATTGGGCAAACAAAGTTGCCAATAAAAGAAAATGTTCTGTAGCAGAAGTATTAAAAGAGTGGGAAGATAAGAGAAATAAATCTACAACTAATGGGACTAGTGTTCACTTATTTGCAGAAAAATGGTGGGAAGATAAAACTAAAGTTGCTACAACAATACAAGAACAAGGGTTAGAAAAATTCCTAAAGTATATAACAGAAGAAAAAGGATATGAATTAGTTTGTACTGAAATACAAATGTATTCTAAAATATATAACTATGCAGGTACTTGTGATTTATTAGTTTATGATCCTATAAATGACAAAGTTATCTTATTAGATTACAAAACAAATTTTGAATTAGATAAACAATATAATTATTTATTAGAACCATTTAATTACTTACCTGATACTCAATCAAATAAATATCAAATACAGTTGAGTTATTATCAGATAATGTTAGAAGAAGCAGGAATAAAAGTAGATGAGAGATATGTAGTTTGGTTAAAACATAATGGTGAATATGAAATGAGGTATTGTAATGATTTTACTGATACACTTAAAAACTATTTAAATGAAAATAATTGAAGCTATACAAAGAGTGCAATCTCTATACTCTAAAGGTGTTGCTGCTGATGATAGAAGATTAACTAATAGACATATTTACAGTAAACTAAGAACTGTAAGATCTAGATTGTTATATGAAAAAATAAATAAAAGACAATATATATCAAGTGTAAATTATCAGGTGTTAGGTTGTGTAGAGTTAGTTAAGGCACCATTATCTGAGTGCCCTTGTCTTCCACCTTTAGGATGCTGTATATATAAAACTAAACAACCTCTTCCTACTCCAATTAGTGGGATTAATGGACACATTATTAGAAGTGTTACATCTTTAGATGGTAATATAGTTTATTCTGAAATTACATGGCAGGATAAGAAGTATAAGCAATATGATAAATATACTGCTACAAAACCTGACTATTTTATTTCTAATGAGTATTTGTATGTAACTGCAAAAAATGAAACTGAAGTTATCAGAATTGAGTTATTGTTAGATGATCCTTTAGAAGCTTATTCATTTCCTTCTTATTGTCCTGTAGTACAACAAGATTGTACTTCACTATATGAGAGAGAATTTAACTTGGATAACTCTATGATTGATGCTTTACTTGAACTTACAGTACAATCATTGTTAGTACCATTTAATGCAGGTGTAGAAGATTCATCTAATAATGCTAAGGATAATCTAGAGAATACAACTAAATAATAGAATATGAGTAAAGGAAAGAAATTAGAAACATTTATCACAGCATATAAGAATTATAGAAAGAATAATAAAGCAGTAACAAGAAAAGAATACTTAGATATAGTTAATGGATTTGCTGAGTTTTTAATGGATTGTATATTGAATGCAGAAACAGTATATCTTCCAGAGAAGTTAGGAGTAATACAAGTTATAGGTAAAAAACTACAACCTAAAGTTACTGATGATGGAATACAAGGATTAAGTATAAACTGGGGAGCTACTGTTAAACTGTGGAAAACATGTGAACCTTGTAAGGATAAGCAACAAAAGGTATATTATTTTAATGAGCATAGTGATGGAATAAGGTATAGATTTATGTGGTCAAGGACTGCTATGTTGATGACAAACAAGTATTTATACACTTATGTTCCTAATAGAAGAAGTAAATATAAGTTACATGAAAAGGTAAATGAGGGTAAAGAGTATCAGTTATTAGAAGGAAGATATGCTCCATTTACTAAGTCAAAAAATAAAATTAAAAATACAGAGATATGAGTAATGAAGTTACACCTTATGTATCTATAAATAGAATCTTAGGAAAACTAAGAAGAGATTATGGTACTGTACAAAATATAAGTGAATCTGATATGATAGAGTGGGCAGCAGAAGCTTTAGAAGCTATTGGTGCCATTACTCTTTATGAGGAAGCTGTTGCTTTTATTGAAGTTAGAAATCATCAGGCAGAGTTACCTAATGGACTTCATGCTATTGTTCAGATAGCTAGAAATACTTGTTGGGATGATGTTACAGGATGTGGTGCTTGCCCTTCAGATGTAATTCAGTCTGCTATTGAAAGTAATCAAACTACTTCTCAAAATACTACTCCTATTCCTGTTGCACTTAACTGTGATGGTGAACCTATAGATGCTTATGAGTTAGCATACTATAGACCTTACTATGATATGAGAAATGAAACAGGATACTACTCTAACTCTTATCTTTTTAATAATTGTTTTTCAGTAGTGAGGTTATCTAATCATTCATTTTTTAATTCATTGGTATGTCAACATCCTGAAGGAGAAAAACTTTACTCTGAAGGATCAGGTATGTTTAATGAATACACTATTATAAATGGAGATACTTTAAGATTAAGTTTTGAAAAAGGACAAGTAGCAGTATCTTATGTTAGAGTACAAGTTGATGATGATGGTTATCCTATGATGCCTGACCATTATTCTTATACTACTGCAGTAACCAAGTATATTATATATAAATTAATGGAAAGAGAGTTTTATGCTAACAGAGAAGGGGCAGTATCTAAGTTACAAAAAGCAGAACAAGACTGGCATTGGTATTGTAAACAAGCTCGTAATAGAGCTATGATGCCTAAAGGTGTTGACCAATGGCAAAACATTCTTGAACAAAGACAATACTTGTTACCAAGAAATACAAGATACTATGGATACTTTGGTAAAATGTCAAGACCTGAATCTCGTAAATTTGATGATCCAGATTTCAGAAACTATTTCAGAGGTTATTATAACAGATATATATAATGGATAAAAATACAAATAGACCACATAAGGGTATGCTACAGGATAACAATCCTGTAGATCAACCCAAAGAAAGTTATAGATATGCACTTAATGCTGTCAATGAAACTAATGATGGTAATAGAACTCTTTTATCTAATGAAAAGAGTAATGAGTTATGCTGGTCATTACCTGCTGGGTATTTACCTATTGGTCAAGTATATACTGTAAATAATGAAGTAGTAATATTTTCTACTGATGGTATTGATAGTGAAATAGGTATAGTTAGAGATTGTATTTATGAATCTATAGTTAGTTCTTCATGTTTTAACTTTACTGTTCAATATCAGATAGATGCTATATACAGACTTAGAAATGGTTGTGAAAGAGTAATTTATTTTACTGATGGATATAATCCTGTAAGACAAATAAATTTAGACAAGTTAAGCTTTTATTATACTGATGCTTATAAAGCATGGTTAGAAAATCCTGTAGGGCCTTGGGTTGGAGAAAAATATAATTGTGATTTATTTGCAATTATTCCTCCTTATCAGATACCATGTTTTTCTGAAGCTCAAGTTATAAATGGAGGTAAATTATTATCAGGTTCATATAACTTTGCTATACAATATTTAGATTCTGATTTTAATCCTACTCCTTGGATTACTGTATCTAGACCTATAAATATTTATACTGATAGTATTAATATAGGATATTTAAACATTGATGGTTCATCAAATATAGAATCTGATGCTTTAGGTGGAACTGCTATTCCATCTAATAAAGCTATACAATTAACTCTTACTAATCTTGATGAAAACTTTACCTATTATAGAATAGCAGCAATTCAAGCTACATCATTTAATGGAACAGTTACTTCTGTTATTGCATCTGATACAGTACCAATAAGTCAAATTACATTTATATTTGATGGTAACCCCTCATCTTATACTGAAATATCAATTAATGATATTTATCCTAGTAGATTAAATCTTGAATATGCTCAACATATAGAACAATTAGAGAATAGATTAATCTTAGCTAACACTAAAGGTAAACAAGTAAACTTTTGTGAATTTCAAAAATATGCTTCTAAGATTGCATCCCATTATATTATTAAAGATGTAGAAGATACTAATGTAAGAGCTGAAGGTAATCCTAAAAATCCATTATCACCTTTTGAATGTGTAGGATTTATGGGTGGTGAAGTATATGCTTTTGGTATAGTATATGTTTTTAAAGATGGATTTGAATCTCCTGCATATCATATTCCTGGACCACCAGTAAATAAAAGATGGGATTGGAATACTAATACTTGTAAAGATGTAGTTACTGATTATGGTAAATTACGTGATAATAGAGATATTACTTCTTGGAATACAAATATAGAACATATTGTTCCTCAATCATTAGCAGGATTATATGATGCAGGAGCAATTTTACCTTATGTACAAAGATGGAGAGTAAATGAAACTGCTATTGCAACAAGTCCTGGTGTTGAAGGACATATGGCATTTTGGGAATGTTCTACTTCTATGTATGATAAAAGAGAATCTTGTTTAGATGAAGATTATTGGGGAGTAGATTTTTGTGGTGACCCATTAGAAGGTACTAAAGTTAGACATCATAGATTTCCATCAAGAACTTTAGAACCTCATGTAAATAATAATGGAGGTATTAATACTTTTTATAATATTGTAGCTAAGGTTAAACTTATAAGTGGACCATGGCCAGATCCAGGAAATCCTGTAGATTTATATACTGATTATCTTTTAAATGCAATACCTCAAACTACTGTAATATCTCCTATTAATGAATCAGATTTAGATCCTACTACTTTAGAATATACATTTACTGTAGCAACAGAGCTTGCAAATGCTCCTATGTTAATAACTAATATTGTTTGTAATCTTGATCCAGCAAGTCTTTGTGTTGCATATTCTTCTAATTTTGAAGTAACATATACAGTAGAGTTTGCATATCAAACTTCTTATAATTATTCATCATTAAAATTATTAGGTGTACAATTTGACAATATAGAGTACCCTCATCCTGATATTGTAGGACATTACTTTGTTAGAGCTGAAAGAGATGAATTTAATAGAACAATATTAGATTCAGCTATAGGAAATAAAATGAGAGAAGTAAATACTGATTCTTTTAACTATATTACTTTCTCTTATTTTACTCAAGAAAATACTGATGGGTCATATCATAATTATTTTTTTGCTCCTAAGTTTATGTATCAAAGACAAGACTTATCTCCTCAATATATAAAGTCAGAATTACTATTTGATGCTAATAGTGTAAGTTTAGGTGATATAATAGAAGATGCTGTTGGTAACTGGGTAGTAGATGTTGATACTGTAGTAGAATACAGAATCCAAAACTATAGTGGAACTAGTAATGCAGCATGTGGAAATAATCATACTCCTTTAGCTTTTATGACTTTAAATGGAGCATCTTATGATGATAATTTTACTCCAGGTAGAAGAGTTTATAATAACTCATTAGTTAATAATATTCAAGTAGGTAGATTAGGTAGCCAATTACCAATTAATCCTAGTGAACAACGTGATTTACCTTATGTTACTTATAGAGTAGAAAGAGATGTACATTGTAATCTTGATGGTATTAAGTATTACAAGATGCATAATTGTATGATTGAAAATGAAGTTAGTCCAAGATTATTTGCAGGAGATGTATATATAACTCAATTAAAATTATCTAATACTTTATTTAGAGAATTTTTTGATGGCCCTGAAGATATGATAGTTAATGCTTTAGGATTATTTGCAATAGCAGTTTCTACAATATTAACCTTAGTAACTTTTGGTGCTGCTACTCCATTGTTAATTGGTGTAGTAGTATTGTATAGTATAGGTATTACTGCAATAGGTATTACTGCATTAGTACAAGCAATGAAAGAATCTGATTTAGATCAAACAGTTACAGATCCTGAATTAGATGGAATAGATACTTATTATAGGTCTTTTGTAGCTTATGCTAATGAATATATCAGAGGTGTATATGTAGAATCTGAAATCAATACAGCATTAAGACAAGAAACTAATAATGAGTGTGGAACTTATTATAAAGAAAATAGACCTATAGTACAACATTATAGAGATAAGATAATGTTCTTTAATTATGATGAAGAAAAATGGGTTCCTAAAGCTGCACCATGTCCTGAACCTTATCATTATAATGTAGACTTTTCTAGAATGGCTAAAGAGAAAATTTATTTTCCTTTACTTAGATCTTATGATTGTTGTTCAGAATGTTTAGAAAGTTTTCCAACAAGAGTATATTACTCTGAACAAAGTTTTTCAGAAGAAAATGGAGATAACTTTAGAGTTATCCTTTCTAACAACTATAGAGATATAGAAGCTGAACATGGTTCTATAACTGACTTAGTTAGAAAGAATAATAGTTTATTTATACTTACTGAAGAATGTTTATGGTACTTACCACAAAATGTACAACAATCAGTAGTTAGTGATATAGTTACCTTTTTGGGAACTGGTAGTTATTTCTCTATACCTCCTAGAAAGGTAGTAGATTCTGATATGGGTAGTGCAGGTACTAGACATAAATGGTCAGTAGTTAAAACTCCAATAGGTATAGTATATATATCTGAAATAGAAAAAGCAGTTTATATTACAGCAGGAGAAGGATTGCAAAAGATTTCTAATCAAGGAATGTATAATTGGTTTTTTGAAAATGTAGAATCTTATTTAGGTAATCAGTTTTTACAATTAACTGGTCAAGAGTTTCCATATTTGAATAACCCTAATAATCCTAATGCTGTAGGTATCCATAGTGTATATGACCCTAGACATCAAAGAATACTTATAACTAAAAGAGATTATAAACTTTTACCTCCTTATTCTGAAAGTATTACAATTGTAACTGATCCATTATTTACAGGATATGTAGAAGATCAAATATATTACATTGAGTTTTTAGAATTGTTTGCTGTTGGAGATGATGAAGGTGGAGCAACTCCTATATTCTTTACTAATGAAGAATACTTTGAGAACAAATCATTTACAATAAGTTTTTCACTATTGTCAAATACATGGGTATCATTCCATTCTTATTTACCATTATTTTATTATAGTGACCAACATAATTTTTATTCTTCTGTAGGTACTACTAACTTATATAAACATAATATAATAGGTAACCATCAAAAGTTTTATGGTGTAGATTATCCATATATTCTTGAAACAGTATCTGTATCTAATCCATTAACTACAAGACTATGGGAAGATATTACATTAGAAACTTATGCAAGAACTTGGGATGCTATCAATAAAGATTACTATGATGTAAGATGGAAAACATTTAATTATGTTACACTATATAATAGTAGACAAACTACAGGTGAATTAGAGATGATTGTTAAAGATACTCAAGCTGATCCTGAAGATTATTATAAGCAACAAACTACTAACTCTAATACATCTATTGTAGTAGATAGAAAAGAAAGAGATTGGCATGTAAATGATTTTAGAGATATGAGAATTGATTATACAATTCCTATGTTTACTAAAGACTGGACTGCTTTAGCACCTGAGTATCCTATTGATAAAGTAATTAATCCTGCAGTTATTGACATAGATAAAGACTGGTCTGATCAAGAAAGTTTCAGAGATAAATATTTAATTATAAGACTCAGATTTGCTAACTTTGAAGAAGTAGAATTGACTACAAACTTTGTTATTGAAACTGAACAACAATCTTTCAGATAATGGCTAAAAGAAAAAAATATAAAAATGGTGGAAATGTAAATCCAACAGATCCATCAATAGATTTTTTAAAACAAATGATAAATAGTCCTTTGTTTAATGAAAGATATGCTAGTATGGTAAATAAACCTATGAGTGATATAGGTGATGAAGCAAGTAAGTATAGAGAATTTTTAAACAATAATTTAAATACAGTTAAGATTGGAGATTGGGAAAATTCTAACAAAGGAAATTGGAATGGATTATATAATCTTCAATATAGTGATGATGAAAAAAATACATTAAATAATAAGTTACAATCTTATCAAAAACAAAAACAAGATTTTATATCTAATCATGGATTAAGTAATATAAATACTAATTCATATCTTAAAGATGAACTTAAAGGTTTTTCTCAAAAAATAAATAATTATAAAAATAAATTAGATAATCCTCATACTGTATTTATAAATCAAAATCAAGATTTACCAGCAACAAAAATACATGAGTTATCACATGCATCTACAATAGGTCATAAAGGATTAAACACTAATAATAAGTTTAATATAGATCTTAATAATATACCTGATAATTTTAAACAAATATATTCTGATAAAGAATATTATGAAAATCCTACAGAAATAAAAGCAAGAGTAGATGCTGTTAGGAAATGGATGATGGATAATAAACTATATGATCCAGTTAATGAAAAATTTGAAAAAAAACATTATGATGAGTTAAAAAAATATTCGCCTTCTTCTCCTATTTATGATACAAATAAAGAGAATGGATTTCAATCACAAATGCAAGATTTAATGATTCCATTTAAAGAAGAAGATGTAATTAAAATGTTTAATTCTTTTGTTAAAAATGATAATCTTTCTTCAGTTCAAACTGCAGCTTTAGGCGGTAAAATAACTAACAATATGAAAAAGAAAAAAAATAAAAAATTATCTATAGATAATGGATTACCTAAATATCTTCCTGGTGGATTTATTAATGCATTACCAGTTATTGGTGCTTCTGTAAATGAAGTAAATAAATTATTTGGATTACCTGTATCTAATATGTCATCAGATAATAATAGTAGTGCAAATGGATTAAGTAAAGCTGCAGAAGGATTAGCAGAAGCTGCTAAAGGATCAAGTACAGCTAATGCTTCAGGTGCTGGAGGAGGATTAGGTTCTTTAGGTAAAGGAGCAGGTAAAGGATTACAATCTTTAGGAAGTAAAGCTGCAGGTTCATTACAAGGAAATTTAGGTAACTCAAGTAATTTAGCATCAGGGATGGGAGCTTTATCTCCATTAATTGGAGCAACTGGAAAAGCAGTTTCTGAAATGGTTAATTCATTTATTGAACCTGAAGAAAATTATAGAACTACACTTAGAAATATAGGAGCTCATTATGCTAATGGTGGTAAGATAAATATTAAACCATCTAAGAGAGGTACATTTACTGCAGCTGCAACAAAGAGAGGTAAAGGTGTTCAAGAGTTTGCTAGACAAGTATTAGCTAATAAAGATAACTATTCTCCTGCTATGGTTAAAAAAGCTAACTTTGCTAGAAATGCAGCTAAGTGGAAAAAAGCTATGGGAGGTTTAGTAGAACCTGAGATATTTGAAATGGGTGGTAATATTACTCCTGTAAATATGGGAAATTCTACATCTCTTGATTCTGATATGATGGAAGGTAAAGTTCCTTCTAAAAAAGAATTGATGAATTATTTAAGAAATTTTTCTGATGAATCTCTTCAGCAAAGATTAAATAAATCTTTACAAAAACAAAACTTTAATAGTAACTTAAAAGGTACATCATCTGGTAAAAACAATATTGGATTAAATTATAAAGCAGGTCCTTTTACTCAATCAACAAGTATAACTAATGATCGTAGATTAGCTCCTATTGATAAGTTTACATTTGCTAGTGATAACCCTACTAATTCACAATTAAATCTCAATACAAGGTTAGGATATAAAGATAAGTATGGATTTAAAGGTAGTGCAGATTATTCAAATTCTACAGCTAAAGATAACCCTAATGCAAAATTTAATCTTGGATTTAATAAATATGGATTTACTGGTGATTATAATTATAATTATGATAGAGATAATCCCAATTTTAATTTTGGTGGAGGCTATTCAGGTAATGGAGTTGATGCAAATTTTAAAGCATCAAAAAGTAAAGATACTCCTTATGATTATGATACTAATATTAATTATGATAATAATGGTATAACAGGAAACTTTGGATTTACTGGTAACAAAACTAATCCTAATTATAACTTTGGATTAGGTTATACCAATAATGGATTTAGTGGTAATTTTGCAGCATCAAAAAGTAATGAAGATCCTTTTAATTATGAAGCTAGTTTAGGTTATGATAATAATGGTGTAACTACTGGAGTTAAATTTACTGGAAACAAACTTGATCCTAAGTATAATTATAATTTTAATTACTCTCCAGAAAAAGGAGGATTTGGTACTAATACAAATATTGATTTTAGTAAAGATAATATTGATGCTGAATTAGGACTTAATTATAAAAATAAAAAATTTAATACTGGTGTAAATTATAAAACATCTGTTAATCCTGAAGAAGAAACTCAAACAAATAGTTTAGATGCTAGACTTGGGTATAGAGGTAAAAACTTTAATGCTGGGGTTGATTATGAAAGACAATTTGCAACAGAAGGAAATCCTGCTACAAATAAAGTAGGTGTTAATGTTGGATATAATAAAAATGGTTTTGGTGTTAATGCTGGAGTTAATTATAAAACTTTAAGTGAAGCTCAAAAAGAAATGGATAAAGCATCACCATTTGAAGTTAAAGCAGGAGTAACATATACTCCTAAACGTAAGGCAAAAGAAAAAACTACACCTTGGAAATTGCCTTCAGAATTAATTAAAAAAGTTGAGCCTATGAAACCATTAATAAATGAAAAACAATTAAGTAAAAAACAAAAAGCTATTAATGACCTTAATAAAGCAATTGCTTTATCTAAAGAATTAAAACTTAAAGCATATGGTGGATACATGGATGCATTTGATGCTATGGCATTAGGTGGGGTAACTAATAATAATCCTACATTTCCACCACTAAGAGCAACTGCATCTGATAGCTTAGATGTATATAAATCAGCAATTGATTTTGAAAATAAAATGAAAGGTTTAGGTTATGAAAAACAAGGTACCTTTGATATGTTTGATGCTTATAATCAATTTATAGATACTGATGAATTTGGATTAACTAATGGAAAACTTAAAGTTAAATCACCTGATAGAAAATTAGAACAAGTTAAATTAACAGGAACTGCAGCAGCTAAAAATCCTAACAAACAAGTTAAAGATGTAGGAGATTTTTATTCTAATAAAAAAGTTAATGATTATAAGTATAATGTAGCTGAGTTACTTTCTCCTTTAGGTTATAATACAGATCTTCCTTATCAAGTATTAGATGAAAGAATAGCTCCTCAAGGAGCTGCAAAATATACTTTAAGTAATCCACTTAACCCTAAAGCTGAAGATGCTGCAATAATGTTAAACTATGACCCAATTGCAGTTAAACCATATGCAATGAGAACTCCTGCTGAACAAGCTGAGTATGAAAAAAGATATGGTAAACTTCAACCTGCTGTTAATGTTTCACCAACAAGTAATGTAGTACCTGTATCTGACCTTAGACCTGGTGCTAAAAAATATTTTGAAAATTATAGAAAAGAAGGTAACCCTGAATTAGCAGATAGAGATGAAGCTTTATATAGAAAAATTTTAAGATCAGGAGTTGTAACTGGTGAAGAAGCTGTTAACTTAGGAGTTCCTGGAGTTCTTCAAAGATTTGGATCTCAAAAAGCTATGGGTGGAATGATAGATCCTTTAATGGCATTTGGTGGTATGATAGACCCATCAATGTATATGGAACAAATGATGTATGGTTCTTATGCTGGTGGTGGACAAGTTCCTCAAAACATTCCTGTTGAAGTAGAAGGTGAAGAAATGTATGAATTACCTAATGGACAAACAGGAGAGTTTCAAGGTCCTAAACATGAAAATGGAGGAATACCTATTGCTCTTCCTGAAGGTACTAAAATCTATTCTGACAGATTAAAAGTAGATGGTAAAACTATGGCTCAAAGAAAAGAAAAAAGAGATAACAATATTAAGAAGTTAGAAAAGCTTCTTACTAAAAATCCTAGTGATAGGTTTATAAAAGAAGCAATTAAAAGACAACAAGAAACTGCATCTTTAGAAGAGCAAGGTGATATGCAAATGCAAGAGCAAGCTAATCAACAACAAGCTATGCAAGAGCAGATGATGGAAGAAATGTTAATGGGTGCTGCACAA
>Ga0181344_1000197_pt1 | contig 25518 bp, 26 predicted proteins | sample Su13VDMLBDD_FD_130098 | JGI IMG/M metagenome (GOLD analysis project Ga0181344, IMG submission 130098) | Freshwater viral communities from Lake Michigan, USA - Su13.VD.MLB.D.D | ecosystem: Environmental > Aquatic > Freshwater > Lake | place: USA: Michigan | collected 2013-07-15
CCCCAAACAACCTGAACCAGTTATAGAAGAACAACCAAATATTCAAATGGATATTCAAGAAGTTAATAAAAAAATAGGAAGACCAACAAAATATATAACAGCAGAAGAAAAAGCAAAGAAAAAGAGAGAACAAACATTAGCATCAAATAAAAAGAAAAGAGCAGAAAAGAAAGCATTAAAACAAGGAACAGGTTTATTTAGTCCTAGTATATTAACGAAAGGTTTATTAAATACAGATTTATCAAATCAAGGTTTATTAAATCAATTAGACCAAACAAAAAATGTTGTTTTTGGAAATGAAGGACTACCTACAAAAGTGAAAACTATGTTAAAGAAATATGGAGATGAGAAAATCAAATCAATATATGTAATTAGAACTCCTGTTCCAAAATATATTACGGAATTATTAAATGTTGCGTCTTTTGGAGAATTCAATAAAAAATTAAAAGAAGCAGATTATGATAAGTTATTTCATTTAGCAATTGTATTTCGAACTCAAAAAGGGGAAGTATTATTAGAAAAGAATGAAAGCATAAATATGTCAGAAACGATACCAACTGGTGAAGGAACAGAGAAAAAAGATATTAATTTGTCACAAGATCTAACAATAAATGGAATATTACAAAAAACAAAAGAACGAATGGGTGATGATCGTTTTTTAAAATATGACGCATACGATAATAATTGTCAGAACTTTATATTGAATATTTTAAAAGCAAATGGTTTAGGAACGGAATCAGATTACGCATTTGTGAAACAAGATACAGAAGAATTATTTAAGTCCAGTCCTCATTTGAGAACATTAGCAAAAAGTGTAACAGACATAGCAGGTAGATTTACAGGATCAGGAATGGAGAACTACAAAATCCAATCTGTAATATTTGATAAAAAAAAGTATTCAATTGATAATGCTAAAAAATGGTTAAGAAAAAATGGTTATTTATCTCCAAAGGTAGATGAAACCGAAAACCAATTAAGATTCCGTCAAAAAGATCCTGACCTTTTAGAAAGTGTTGGATTTTCTCAATACAGAACCGTACCATTAGGTAAGTCAGGTATTCAATTAATTATAGCATATTACAATTCAAATATGGAAGGAGGAGGAATGTTTACAGATATGGCGGTTGATTATTTACAAGAAAGACAAAGACAAAAAGAAGAGGAACAAAGAAAAACATTTGGTTTTTCTCCAGTAGGAGATACAATAGGAAGAATTAAATTTGGTTCAGGTTTAACAGCAGGTTATTTATCATCATTATCAGATAAAGATTTTAAGAAAAAAATAGAAGAGTTTACAAAAAAGTATATGGAGAACGAGAATATGTATAAACAATTAAGGGCAGAACGCATAAAAAACAATAAGGATAGAGAAACAAAGTATTATGAATTATTAGCGGAAGAAACTAGATTAAACGGTAGACAAGCACACTTTTTAAATAAAGAAAATGAGAAAAAATATAAAGAGTTTGAATCAATAATTGATAAAAAAAATGAAGACTTATTAGAGAAACAATACGCAGTTATGGCAGAAAAGGACGAGTTGGAGAAAGAACAGGACTTATTAATAAAAGAAGAAAATAGAAGAAAAAATAATAATGAGAAAGCGGAAACAACTAATGAGAAAGCGAAAACAAGTTGGTTATAATTAATTAATTGTTAAGCATTCGCTTTTGGGATTGTTTAAAATAGAATATTTAACTAATCGTTAAGAATATGATATATTTATATAAGCATAATCCAATTATTAAGATTAATAAGCATTTTTTATTGTTTAAATGCTATTATGGTCTTAAATAAATTAATTTTATTACGCAAACCCTTTTATAATATGAAAAAAAATGAATATTTATATTAATATTCATATTATGAGTTGTTTAATGCGTTCTATTCTTAACTTTCGTTTAAACATATGGGTTCTTTAAGTTGTTTTAATATATATTTAATCCAACCAAATGATATCTCTCTCTAAATTCATTTTATAACAGTAATAGAAGCAGTCAAAATTACAAGCATTCTTCCAACCTTTCGGTTTTTCTCCGTTAATCTGTTTTTCAAAATGTATTCTTTTTTTTGGTATAATGATTTGGATCTTATTTTTCCATTCTCGGAAATAAGAAGTGTTTATTTTTGATGACGGAAATAATAATATAAATGGTTTATCTAACTGCGTTAATCGTTTCATTATTTCTTTTGATTTACTGAATGGAGGATTTGATACAATTATATCTCCTAAATCATTTTCAAAGAAATCAACTGGTTTATGTATTACATTAAAACCAAGTTCCGTTAAATATTCACCACTTTTACCATCTCCAAAAAAACTTTCCCAAATTATTTTATCCTTTGGAATAAGATGTGCTATATTTTCCCAAGCATATTTGGGTGTCATATAATCGTCATATTTTAAAAACGATTTAGTATTAAATGTTGCCATTATATATCTTTAATGAGATTATTAATTTGTTTATTATCTTTAAAAATCCGTATCTACCGTAAATAAATTCTCCTTCCCTTGTCTTGATGCCAAAGCATAATCGCTCACCTTACATTCAAAGAAATTAGATTTCCGCTCAACGCTAATGGTTTCCATAAATTGAAAAGGATTAAGTACATTATATATTTTTTTTGATCCTAATTGTAATGCTAATCTATCAGCAACAAATTGGATATATTGTGTCATTAAATTACTATTCATTCCAATAAGACGACAGGGTAATGCTTCACAAATAAATTCTGTTTCAATTTCAACTGATGTTTTTATGATATTGTGAATTTGTTGATCTGTTAATTTTCCTTTTAAATGATGATATAAAGCAACCGCAAATTCCGTATGTAATGCTTCATCTCTACTTATCAACTCATTAGAAAAACATAGACCCTGTAATAGATTGCGTTTTTTGAACCAAAATATAGCACAAAATGCTCCTGAAAAATGTATACCTTCAACACAAGCAAACGCAACTAATCGTTCAGCAAAACTACTGTTAGATTGAATATATTGTTTAACCCAGTCTGCCTTTTTTTTAACACAAGGATAACTCTCAATAGCATTTAATAAAGCATATCGTTCATTCTTATCTTTAATATAACTATCAATTAAATTAGCGTATGTTTCTTGGTGTATGCCTTCCATAGCAATTTGAAACCCATAAAATAATCTCGCTTCACTATTTTGGACTTCAGACATAAATCTCGTACATAAATTCTCATTAATCAATCCGTCCATACAAGCAAAAAAAGCAAGAATTAATGATATAAAATGCCTCTCATCTGCTGTCAGTTTTTTCCAATCATTTAGATCTTTTGATAAATCTATTTCTTCACTAACCCAAAAAGAAGAAACCGCATTCTTATACATCTTAAATAGATCTTGATATTGAACTGGTAATACAACAAATCGTTTGTCATCTTGGATTAAAATCGGTTCGGTCATCTTATATATTTAAGATTTTATAAAAAATGCTAAATATATATTTCTCTCTATTTTATTTATCCACTTTATAAATTCTCAACATATCCGTCAATAAATCTACTGGGATTTCATAATGGTTCTTTGGGTGATCTGTGCGTCCTGCTCTAAATGTTGAGATCATCTTTTTATTAAATGTATCAAATAATTCTTTTTTATATTCTATGTAACAACAAGCATCTGTAAAATTAAAAATAAATATCTGTCTTCTACCATCTTGAATAATTTTACTACAAGGAAGAATAGTTGTTGAGTATTGGTATTTCTTATTCCTTCTAGATTTCATTTCAAAAATGGTTTTATTGGTTGTGCCTTCATAATCATAAGGACAATAACTATCGTAGATCTCTTTTGTATTAATAATATCTGTTTCTCCTAATCTTTCACAAAAGTTTTCTTTTATTAAATCTAATACTTCTATTTCTTGTTTTAATCCAAAATCCATATCGTTTTGAAAACTCCTAAAGGGTGGGGCAATCATTTTATATTATATGTTTAGATAATAATTTCATAATTAACGCAAATATTAATTATTGATTAAATATATTGATTTATGTTATATTATAATTTCTAAATTAACGATTGAAATTTAAAAATTAATTTCTAAATATATTATATAATGGAAGACATTAAGAATTACATTTCTAAAAAACGAGAAAGTTTGAGTAAATCATCTTTAACAACCTATGGTTCTATATTGAAAAATCTTTATGACAAAGTGTTTAGTGACAAAGAATATGATCTAACAAAGTTTAGTGATAGTAAAAAAGTATTGGATTTTTTAAAAGATATTCCTCCAAACCGCAGAAAAACCATATTATCAGCATTAGTCATTATTACTGATAAAAAAGAATACCGAGATCTTATGGGTGAAGATGTTAGAGATTATAATAAGGAAATTTCAAAACAAGAAAAAACAGAAACACAAGAAGACGCTTGGGTTACAAGTACAGATATTAAAGATCTTTATGATGAACTAAAAAAGAATGCGGATCTACTTTATAAAAAGAAAAACTTAACTCAATCTGATTTACAAGAAATCCAAAACTTTATTATTTTAGCGGTTTTAAGTGGTATCCATATTCCTGTAAGGCGATCAAAGGATTTTTGCGATTTCAAAATCAAAAATACGACTGAGAAAGATAATTTTTTAGATAAAAATAAATTGGTTTTTAATTCTTACAAAACCGCCAAAACTTATGGAAAACAAGAACTACCTTGTCCTTTAGCATTAAAGACAATTCTTACAAAATGGTCTAAAATAAACCCTACTGATTATTTACTTTTTGATACTAATTTGAACCCATTAACATCTGTAAAATTAAATCAAAGATTAAATAAATTGTTTGGTAAGCATACAGGAACAAATGCCCTTAGACACACTTACCTAACTGAAAAGTTTGGAGATACAATTAAAAAGAAAGATGAATTGAGTGATGTGATGAATGATATGGGTTCGTCATTATCCGTAGCACCAGTATATATCAAGAAAGATTAATTATAGTTGTCACTATTTTTAGAAACCAGTTTGGTTTTTATTTCTTTTATTTCTTCTTTTAATTTTTTGTTTTGGTTTGATTCAATTAACCAACAACGGTATATTTCATCAATCTGCCTACGCAAAATCTTATTCTCATTCTCTAATTCTTTTAATTCTACTTTTAATTTTTCATTTTCAATCTCCATTTTATATAATATGTTTTGTTTATATTTTCATCAGATCCATTCCTCTTCCTGAATCTTCTTCAACTATCCTTACTGGTTGAGTATCTATTTCTATTGCCTTTCTTAATGCTGGATCTGATGGTTGAAAGAAATGTTTTAAAATATACTCATTCTTTTTCCAATCTACACTCTCATTTAAATCGTCAAACATTCCTAAAAAATTCTCTATATCTTGATAAAAGTTTTTACTACGATATTTTGATGTATTTATAAAATGTAATAACGCACAACAATAAAAACCACAAGCATTATTCATTAGACTTTGAATATCCTTTTGATTATATGGTAATGTTTGACCGAAGGTATTTTTTACAACTTTTTTCACATTTTCAGGAGGCGGTGATCCATAAGAATCAAAATAAAAGGGTTCTACCTTTCCATTAGGATATTTATTTACTTGAAGACAAGTCCAGTGTGACCCATCATTTTGATTTCCATATTCATCTAATGCGTTTTCTAAATTAATTATATATGCTTTATTTGCTTTGATTTTTTTAGGTAATTCATCTTTAAAATAAACTCCTTCTAAATCTACTTCCATTTTCTCACAAAGTTGTTTTAATTGAATGTCAGTTAACATATTATATTATATTATTATATTTTATTTTTAAGATTGAACTTAAAATATAAAAAAAATTACATACCTGATTTATGGAATTTCTGATAAGCAACCGGAAGAGTATGTTGAAATTGGAAGTTTTCACTAAATGGTTTACTTTGAAGAGCATTTGGTAAAACTTTGTTTGCGTTTAAACCTACTTGACTAGATACTGCTCTTCCTCTTGGAGCAGATGCGTATAATCCTGAACCAGCATATAAACCCATTCCAACATCTATTTTTGCTTGTTTTGCTTTGCTAACTGCTTCACTAATTAGAGAACTGGATAAAGCATTAGAAACAGCATCGCCTATTCCTGATTGTTTCAAATAATCCATATTTGTACCAAGTTGTTCGTTTAGTTTTTGAATTTGTTTGGCATCAGGAGCAAAACCATACCCTCTTGGGTGTCCGTAAATTGATTTATACAACGCAGGACCAATTACATTATGCCCTAAATCATATCCTAATAACAAGGGATTAGCATCTCCTAAACCTCCTCCTGACATTAATTCTACTAATGCTAAAGGGTTCAAATATTGCCCTACTTCTTTAATGACTGGTCTAACATCTTCATTTGTAAATGCTCCTCCTGTCATTTTCTTTCCTTTTCTTGCTCTTAAATCTGCCATCTTCTTTTTCATTTCTTCTGATCCCTTTATCATTCCCCTTCCTTTTGATTCCTTTTGTAACATATCTATTCCTTTATCAATCGCTTTGTCCGCCATCTTATCAACAACCACTTCCGCTATTTTTCCAAAAATATCACCTCCACACATTCCTTTTCCCATTTTATTCATTTGTAATTCTTGAGGGGATAGTTGTAATTCAGCACCCCTACCCTTACTAAATGTTTTACTAATAATGCTATATTTCATAGGATCTACTTTGACGCACATACCCTTACCAGCAATTGCTGGTTTTACTCTAACTTTATGACCGTTGCGTAGTTTACTAACTTGCTTTGGACTTGCTAAAATCTCTATGACTGAGTTCTCCATTATATATTTAAGATGAGATAAAAATAAAAATAAATGAAAAATCTTTATTTTTATTTAATAGAAATTAGTTAAATTATATATATTATCCTACTTCCTTATCAAAATCTATTAAACGCGAGAACCTGTAAGTACATCAACATCTATTGCTACCCCATAAGAGCAGAATACCATAAGGTTAATTGCTTTAGCAGATTGGTTTGTTCCCACAATTTGAACCGATTTAGGAACTGACTGTTCCACAGGCAACATTCTTGATACATTCACATAATGGTAGCAGTATTCCATTTCAAATCCAAGAGAGTTAAACAATCCTGAATTAATGCCATCAGTAAGACCACCATTCACAGCATTCGCACCGTAAAGTTGGTTGTTGAATTGCTCGTATGCTCTCATTTGAGTATTGTAAATTGTGTTCTGTCCGCTTACAACAACATTAAAGTTATTCAACAAACACAAAGGCGAAGTTGGTCCGCAACCTGCTGGATCAAAAGGACTTTGATAAACCGGAATAGCAATAGGAAGACCAGTATTACCAGTTCCTGCTTGTTCCGAGAAAAAGGGCAAGATCAAAACCGATTTCAAATTAGCAATTCCATTACTAACCAATTGATTGATTTGACCTCCAGCGTTAATATTAACGATTTGGTATTGGTAGACATCTTCATATTCAATATGCTTAACAGGAGAAGACAAATAAGCAGTTTCAAAAATAGGGTTAAACGAATAAGAAGGAACATAAAGAGTAATAGAACGACCAAGAGTTCCTGTTGTCACTCCAGTAGTTCCAGCGAGGGTAGTATCTAAACAAGTGTTTCCTACACTTATATTTGCTCGGAACGCAGTTACCGTTGCTAGAGTTCCACCAAAAGCACTTGTTGCTCCATTATTAGCAAGTTGTGATGCCAACATAAGAGGATTGACACCTCCAACAGCGTTAGAAACAGATGTCAAACTGTAAGTCCTTGCTCCAGCAGTTCTCGAGAAAGCAGTTGTGGTATTATTCAAGTTCATCGTCATCTTGAAAAATGTTCCCTTAAGTAGAGGAATTCTATCAAAAAAGGAGTGAATATGACGCAAGTAAATTGTCGCCATAACACTTATTTGAAATACACCTTGAGTTGTGGCAGCGACGGCATTTATTTTATTAGAAACATAAGATTTATATAAATTTTGGGCGGCAGTTGCCGTAAGTAAATCAGCAAATGTACCATTTCCTGAATCACCTGCGGTATCATAATTAATATATTGTTGGCGTTTCAAAAATCCTAAATTACCTCCGCTAGAGTTATAACGGTTGAAAGTTGTAACTGCCGTAGCACCTAAAGCACTACCAGTTTCATTTGTATTATTACAAACACCTCGTCCGCTCTCACTATCAGCACCTTCAAAAGACCAACTCAAAGGATCATCAGGGTAAAAACCAATTGTTGATCCAATAACCGCAACATCAGACCAAGAAAGCGTAGTCATAAGTTTAAATGAGTTTAACATATTAATGAAGGGAGTTTGTTGAATGGTAGTAGTTCCTCCCATATCAAGAGTAAAAGAGTGAATTATATTTCCAAACCAATTCTTCAAACCAACAGCATAATCAGAACTGGTCGCAGTAGTATTAGGAGCATAATCGTTAGCGACAATAGATGCGGTAGCATTTTGAGATGCTACAGTTAGCAAAAGGGGCACTTCTAGGTAAGATTCTCGGTACGACATATATTTGTTGGAGTTTGCTAACTGCGAAGTATCTAAAGTACTTTGATTGGAACTATAATTGGAATTCTGATTATCCAAAATATTCAACCAGTCCTTTTTAATAAAGACAGATGGCGTAGATTCTAATTCTTGGGAGAGGTCAAAAACTAACTTATCGCAGGACATTATATATTTTAGTTAGATAAAAAAATATATAAAAAAAGACAAAATGCGCTAAATAAAGATTTCTTACAAAGAAAAATTTATATTCTTGGGTTTCTTTTTATTTGGGACTAAAGATTCTAATTTACGGTTCATTCTTTCTAAAGAACCGCCAGTTTTATATGGGTTTCTTCCTGTAGTACTGATATAATCATCAACCGAACTATAACTTGATTGACCTCCTATACCTCCGTCTAAAAGAAATGAACCCATTCCCTTACCTCTCAATCCTCTTGTATTATGTATTTTCATACCGCAACCATTAGAAAAAAATATTTTACCTGCCATTTATACTAAATACAGATATTTTTTTATTTTAAAAGTTTCTCTCTAATATTTGTTTTTTTAAGTTCCTAAATCTTAGAACATTTATTAAAAGGGTATTTAAAAGAGTCAGTTGACGCTGTATATCCTTATCTTTTCCTAGATCATTACCGCCAGTTTTCATATTTGCTAAAAGGGACATTTGTTCTCTTTGTAAGTTTTCATAAACTCCGTTCAAATACTGTTCTGTAATTTCCGAGTTCATACTATATAATGAATGTATAAAATAATTTTATAGAATTAACTTAATTTTTATTTACAGAAACCACAACCACCACAATTACAATTGTCATTTCGGAATTTGTAATATGCCTTACAACTCTCATCTTCACACATACAATCTTCATCTTCATCTTTAGCACATTCTTCGCATAGGTCTTTGTCGCAACCACACTCATATTTGTGTTCGCAGTCCTTACATTTACAGAAATCCTCTTCTTCTTCTAATTCAGCAAGACATTCTTCGCAAATACAGCATACGCCTGAATTTATTTTGTGTCCGCAGAGATTATTTTTGGAACAGGGTTCTCCGCATTTACAAGCAAATATTTCTTCTTCTTCTTCTTCTTCTTCTTCTTCTTCTTCTTCTTCTTCTCCATACCAATTCCAAAGTCTTCCTATTTCTTTTTCTACTCCATCAATATCTCCATCATTTTCTAAAACAATCAAATGATAAAGAATATGAGTTTTTAATTCGGTTATGAAATCTTCTCGATCTTTGAAACTTCCGCCACAACAATTCTCTATGAAATGTTTTTCTTCTTTTTTTTTATATTGCTTAATAGTAGTTGCTTTGCTTGTTAAGAAATTCATTTTTAAAACGCTTGTTATATGATAATATGCGTATCATTTATTCTTGAAAATCCATTTCATTTTTTTTTTTAAATAAAAAATAAAATAAAATAAAACTTAAAAAACTTTTCTTTTTGTGTTTTGTTTTCTTTTTTTAATTAATTAATCTCACCATAAAAGGCGATCAGCGTAATAAGACTTTGAACCTTCAATATTTCTATACTTATTATGTCGTAATTTATATAATCGTCTGCGTTCCTCTGCCTTTTGTTTTCCTTCTGTTTCTAAATAAATATAATAATCTTTATAACCGTTTGCTCCTACTGAAAAAATAAACTGGTTATTGAAATCAAATATATCTATCTTCTTTTTTGGATTAGTACTAGGTCTTATTTTAATCCCTAATTCTTTGGCAATTTTATAAGTATTTGGGTGTATTGGATATGACATATATATTATTATTATAATTTAAAATCCATAATTTATTTCATTTCATTTTCAAATTTATTTTTTATTGCTAAAAGAATGGTTATATTGGGATCATTAATTTTTATTGGTTGTAAATCTAATCCTAATATTGTTAAGGATATTTGATTATAAACCCCATCAATCAACTTATTCCAAGTAAATTCACTCGGTTTATCTGTTATTATTTCTCCAATCGCAACTGATGGAGTTAGAGCATAAATAATACTACTTGGTTGTGAATAAGGGTTATTGATATTACTAACTGAAAATAAAATGGAGGAATTCGGTTGAAGATTTGGACTGGCGGTTGAAATATAGGATAATGTGCCGTTTGCTAACTTACTAACAAATTGACTAACTGGGGGAGTATAACCATTATTTGTATTCGCATTTGTAGCAAATCCAGCAACATATCCAAAAATTTTATTTATATTTGCTGGTAAAGTAATCACAGGATTAAAAGTTTGAGTTGGAAAAACGAGTGATGCTGGGTTAGACCAACCACTCGGTAAAGAAGTTGGAAACAAAAATGTATTAATTTGAATAGCATATCTTGCTGGGTTTACAATAAATTCCGCATAATAAACATTTTGACCTGCGGTATTTACTAAATAATGTCCGTTGGCAATCATAGTAAATTGAAGCAATTGATTAAGGGTTGCGATTTCATAAAGACCATCAGGAACAGAAACTGTATATGTTGTAGTTGTTCCACCTGAAACCCAAGAATATGTGAAACTATTATTTTTAAAATCTGATGTGATATTAAACCAAGCGTAATACATACTAACTTGTGCTACAGCAATTGAATCATCTTTAAATTGGACGCTGTTAGGGAAGTTATAAATTAATTTATTATTTTGTCCGTCTTGAACTAAATTGCTGGTATTTAAAACTATTGTTCTCATTTATATAATTACTATATATTTTTTTTACTTTATTTTCTATTATACTTAATTGGTTTTGGAATATATGTTCTCGTATTAGAACTTGGAATAAATCCTGAACCACTAAACTGATTTTGTGTAAGTCCTAAATTAATAGGAACTTGTGATCCTCCCATAAAAAAGGGTTTCCTAAAACCTTCTGATTCTGTTTGTATTTTCACTAACGCTGATCTAGGGTACAAAATTGCTGGGTTAAAACCTGAATCCATTATATATATTTACAATATATTTATTTTTCTATATTCGCAATTTCATATAACATATCTTTCACTTGGGACTTGGGTAATAGTCCTTTTTCCCCCATATAAATTAATTTCTTCTTAAAATTCTGTAATAATTGAACGGAATCATTACCTGCTAGAATCTGTCCCTTTAATATCTCAAATTCATTAATGTCTTTTTCGTCTTGTTTTTTGGAAGGTGCTGGAATATTTAATTTATCTATGATGTCCGTTTTCTTGGATAATTTATGTAAATATTCTTTTTCTGTTTCTGTTAATCCTGCTAAATCTTCAAAAGATGGCATTCCATTACCTACAATTGTTCTTATTACTCCTCCTAATTTATCGCTTACTCTTTCCGTCTTAAAATCTCTTAAATAACCTCCATTTTTCGTTTTTAAAGAAATGATATTATCCCTTAACATTCTCTTATTTAACACATATTTGCCTATTGGAATGAAACGAGGTTCTACTTTAATTCCTGATGTAAAATCAATATCTTCATCTGTTAAAACATCTGCTCTATGAGGTCTTGTTGATCCTTCATAATTACGAGTTCTTGGTCGTCCAATTCCTTTTCCGCTAATGGTTTTTCTAAAACCTACTCCTGTTGTAGTTTTTCCTGCTGGTTTTTCAGGTAATTCTTCTACAACTTCATATTTTTTTAATCCTGCTTCTACCATTTTCTTTTGCCCTGCTGATGTACTTTGTTTCTTTTGAGGAGTTATTGCTTTTGCTTCTAAAATGTTTTGAGGAGTTTCTGCTTTCGCACTAGGAATAAATGATACTGGACGGTTCGCAAATATTGCTCGTACATCTTCATCTAAAGTTACTAATGATTGATACAAATATTCAGTAGGGGCATTTTGATAATTTTTAACTGCCGTTCCTTGTGCTTTTGCTTGTTCTGCTAAATCTCTATTTATTTGTTTTACTAATTCATCTCCTGCTAGTCCAGTTTGTTTTATTTGGTAAATATAATTAACCATATCCTGTCTAGAAAGTTGTCCTAACTCATCTAACGGAATATAACGCCCTGTACCTTTTTCAATTTGAATACTTAATTGACTTGTTTTCTCATCTATTAATTGCTTTATTATTTCTATTTCCTCTGATATATCTCCTTTTATTTGGAATACTTCATTTAATTTTAAAATTATAGATTCTACCCCTTGTCTATCTTTTGCTTGGTTCATCTCTTCTAAACGCAATAACAAATTATCTACTTGATCTTTTGTAGGTAGTTCTCTTAATGATTGCGTTAATAGTTCATTAATTTGTTCCTTAACATTCGCATTTTCTATTTTATCCAATTTTTGTAAAACCGTTTGAATATCAGGTAAAACATTTTGGAGATCAACAATACTTCTAACCAACGCATTAATGATATTTTTTGATGCTTTCACATCTTTTAAATCGGATAATATTTGGTTGAGATCTTGTTTATCAATCACATTATCCATAATAATCCGTTGATTTAATAAAATTCTATCTCCTACTTCTGCTTGAACTCCATTCTCTACTCCAAAATTTCTCTGTTGTTTTCTTATATATGCCCTAATATATCCTAAAAGAACCTCTGACGGTACTCCATATTTAAATTTCGGTTTCAATTCCGCAATTATATATGGTATTGAACTAGACGCAAAACGCAATTCATCATTTGTTAGTTGTTCCACTACTTGTTCCGCATTTGTATTATCCGTAATTTCTTTTAAACTACCTCTTAAATCCTGTTTTAAACGGAATAAATCCATTAATTTCTCATTCATACTTCTCGTATCTGCTAATTGTTGAGGAACACCTGTTTTCTTAAAAAGGAGATTTGCTTCATAATTCTTTGTATCATTTGCTATTTCTTGTTGTAAGTTTGCTAAATATTGTTGGCGATATTTTTTAATATCTAAAGGAGTATTCACCGGTTGTCCTGACATTATATACATTATAATTATATTTTTATTTTATAATGTATTCTTAAATATAGAGAGAATATTTATATGAATAATTCATATAAAGGGGCAAGTGTATAGTGTATAGAGTGTATAGTGTATAGTCAGTTTTTATCTCATAAATCTACCCTCTTTTTTTTTTTCAGAAAAAAATTTTTTGTTTTGGATTTTATATAGAATTACAAAATGACTATACACTCTATACACTCTATACACTTTTACATATTTATTATTATTAATGAATGAAATTGTGAGGTAAATAGGTAAGGAATAATGAAAACCAAAAAAAAGAAGTTAGTGTATAGTGGAGTGTATAGTCAGAAGGCAAATGACTATACACTAATTGAGAGTCCTTTTTTTTTCTTGAAAGATAGTTTAGCAAAAAATTCATATAAACAATTATATAATAAAAAATAATATAAAGGAAAAATAATATATACATATAGTATAATAATAAGAATGAACGCAATTCCAAAAAAAGAAAAGAAAACCGCAGATCCTAGAGAGTATATGAGATTATACAAACAACAAAAATATAAGGAAAATCCTGATGCTATTAAGAATATGAATAAAATGTACTACCATAAATATAAATTAGGATTATCAAATGAAGATATGAATAAGTACGGAAACAGTTTACATTTAGTAGGTAAAATCCGAAAACATTTAAATGAATTAAAATTAGTAAATCCTGATTTTGTTAAAGATATTTTAGGAGAATATTTAGAAGAAATAAAAGAAGAAGAAGAACCAAAAACAGATACAGAAGAGTTTAGCGAAAATGAAATTGCCGAATTTGAAGAAAATTTAATGAAGAATTGAAGAAACTTTAGGAATATTTGTATATTAATTTTTTATTATAAAATATAATTTATAATAAAAAAACGATATAAAAAAAAAATATTATATATCTATATAATATAAAATGAAGTTTCTAAAAAGTTGGACGATTGATTTAGAAAAAATACCTGCCTATGCCTCATTTAAAACAGATTTTACTGTTGATATTGATTATCAGTTGTTAGAATTAATAATGAAATCAGAAAACCCTGTTTTTAATGAAGACAGAAAGAAATTAGTAGTTCCATTATTAGAAGCAATTGATAAAAAAACAAATACATTAAAGATTAAACATAGTAACCGATTTAATTTGGGTAGATTTTATCCTAATAATTCAATATCTCCTATTTGTGTAAGTAAACACATTAAACATACATTATTTCATTATTTAGATTGGATTGATTTAGATATGGTAAAAGGTCACCCAAGTATATTATTTAATATCGCAAAAAATAATGGGGTTTCCTTACCTGCTTTTGAAAGATATTTGAAAGAACCCAAAGTTGTTTTAGATGAAATGATTGAATATTATAGTGTTGAAGATTCCCCATTATCTACTGATGATGTTAAAAGTATTTTCAATATTAAAATATATGGCGGATCTAATAAAACTTGGGTAGAACAAATGGGTAAAAAAGGTAAAGAAATATCAACGAATATAATTAACCCTTTTGAGAAAGAGTTTGAAAAAGAATGTAGAATGGTAATGGATATTATTTTTTTAAATAATCCTAAAATTACAGAAAGAATAAAAGGGGATATTACAAAGGAATATGATTTAAAAACCAAAGTAATGTCTTATTTTTGCGGAACTATTGAAAATGAGATCATTTTTATATGTTATAAGTTTTTGTTAAAAAATGGGGTTATTCAAGAACGCAAAAATGTAGCACCTGAATATGATGGTTTATGTTTTAAAAAACCAAATCTTACAGATGAAAAAATGGAAGAACTCATTAATGAATTAAATTATAAAATAAAAACAGATACAAAGTTAGAAGTGAAAATGATATTAAAAAAATATGATCCGGATAATATACATTTAGATATTATAGAACAACGCAAGATTTTATCATTACCAGTAGCAACAGAAGTATTTGGTTGTTTGGAAACTCTTAATAATATGGAAATAGAAACAAAGGATAAACCGATAAGTAAAATGAGTATTGAGTTTTATTATAACTGGAAAAAGGAGTTTGAGAAATCACATTTTAAAGTAATTAATAAAGCATTTTTTATAAAATGTTTAAAAAACGAAATGGGATTTATTGAAGAGTTTAAGATTTTTACAAAATCAGAAATAATTATATCATACGAACATATTGAGTTTTTAGATAATACATCGTCATTTCCTTCTATGAAAACCTGTATTAGTAAATGGTTAGGTGATGATACTATGAGGGTATACGAAGATATGAAAATAGTACCTCCTCCATTAAAATGTCCGAAACATATTTTTAATCTTTGGACGCCATTTTATATTGAAAAATTAAATGAAATATATGAATGGGATTTAAAATATACTTTGATTAATGAAAAAGAAGAATTAATAAAAAAATGCGAATTAATTATAAATCATTTGAAAATATTATGTAATCATAATGAAGAAGATTTTTTATATTTACAAAGATGGATAGGACAGATGCTTAAATATCCGGCATTAAAAACAACTTGTATTACACTAATAAGTCAAGAAGGAGCAGGAAAAGGAACACTATTACATTTATTTAAATGTATGATGGGAAAACAGAAGGTAATGGAAACAGCAGAACCTGAAAATTATGTATGGGGAAAATTTAATGGTATGATGAAAGATTGTTTTTTAGTAAATTGTAATGAATTGGAAATGAAAGCACAACAAGAAGCAGAAAGTAAAATAAAAGCATTAATTACGGATACGGAATTACGAATTAATGAGAAAAATATAAAAGCGTTTAAAATTGATGGTTTCCATAGATATATATTTACAACAAATAAAGATGTACCTGTTAAAACACATAGCAAAGATAGAAGACATAAAATTATTAGAAGTTCAGATGAAAAAATCACAGATAAAACTTATTTTGATACTTTGAGAAAATATATGGAAGATGAAAAAGTTTTATTAATGCTATATAGTTATTTTATTGAATTACCAAATTTAGATACATTTCATTTAGAATCAATAAAACAAAATACATATCAAAAAACATTAGCAGAAAGTTTTGACAGATCTATACCTGAATTATTTTTAGAAGATTTAGTTTTACAAAATTATAATGAAACAACAATAGAAAAATATGGAGATGAATTATTAGCGTTATTTGTTTCATTCAAACATAAGAATTCATTTAAATATGAATGTGATTCTATTAAATTGGGTAGAAACATAAAATTATTAAAAGTTCCACAAGAAGCATTTACAACAAAACGAACAAATAAAGGAAATCTAACTATTTATAATATTCCGGTTTTGATAAAGCATTTTAAATTAGAAAATATAGAAATGGTTGCGGAAGAGAATGAAATAGAAGAAGAATAATCCCCTATTTATAAGAAGAAATCATATAAAGAACTATATAATACATTTAATCTATTGTTTAGGAAATAATAAGAACTTATTTTATTTTTTTGAATAAAATAATTTCTAATACTTAATTATAGAATGAGTACCGATAAAACGATAATTGTTGAAACGAAAGAAGAATTACAAAGATTAAGAAACAAACTAGATAAGGTCAAAGTTGTTATTTTAAATGAGTTTGGTAAGCACCCTCTAACAAATATTTTGGATCTTCCGTATAGAGAACGCAATATTATTAAGGAAGAAATAGAGAATGTATTTAACACAATCACAGACGACCAATTAAATGAAAAGTTTAATAAAATTTGTATTGAAAAATTGTTTACTAATAATGCCAAAATCGAAGACTATCCCATTTATAATAGATCTTTACCTACTGACGAAACAGAAGTCCTTTATGACGCATCAGGTAATCTTATTATTGTATAATGTTATTTATTCTTTTTTTAAAAAAGAAAAGAATATATAAATAATATATAATGCCAATACCAACAAACCCATTATTATATGAAATGGCAAAAATGGAAGCAGATAAAATTTATGATAAATCCTCAGCATATAAAAGCGGTTATATAGTGAAAAAATATAAACAATTAGGAGGAACATATACAGATGATAATAAACCGAAAAATCTTAAAAAATGGTTTGACGAACGATGGGAAAATATCGCTAATTTAGAATATCCTGTCTACCGCCCAACAAAAAGGGTTAATAAAGAAACCCCTCTTTTACCTAGTGAAATAGATCCTAAAAATCTCAAAAAACAAATCGCATTAAAACAAATAATTAAAGGGGAACGGAATTTACCGCCATTTATAAAAAAAGATTAGAAATTGCCATCAATATGCTTATAAAAGTTAGAATATTCTTTTTTGAAAATAATAAAGAAATATCTACCTCTCCATTTTTTAATAGCACAAACAACAATATTATGAATATACCAACCACTTTCGTTTAATTCCTTTAATCGTTTAGGAGTAAGAGTTCCAAAACAAGCATCATTCGCCAAAAAAGCAACCCCCTTACCTGCTCTTTCAGTATAATATTTTAATAATTTAAAAAAGGTATTTTCTCTCTTTTTTGTAATTTCATTTTCTAATCGAAACGGAGGATTTGTAATAACCCAATCAAAATGTTCTGTAAAATCTTTATAATCCTTACCATCTTCAATCTCGCACCATTTTGGTTTAACAAAATCAGGAAAATTATTATAAAAACCACCTTCTCCTTTAAATGCTTCTAACACAATATCCGCTGGTTCTAATGGTACTAATTTAATAAGTTCTTTACATAGATCAGGAGGCGTTTGATGAAAGTAATATGTTTCGTCTTTTACCATTATATTATGTAGTAATATATTAATTAATCCTAAACTTAACTAATATATTTATTCTATTTAGGGAAAATATATATTTATATGAATAAAACTTATAAATATATTTATAAAAAAAATTGATATAAAAAGAAATTATTATATATAATTATAATAGAAAGATGAATACAACAACTCCAAAAAACCTTTTTGACGAAGTCGTCCAACATTTAGAGATTGAGTTTTCTGATTACGCATTTAGAAAACCATTATTGGAAAAACGAATTAATAAATTTGGATACAGACAATCCAAAGAATATAATTTCGTTGTTTTAGAGATTAAGCAATATTTTAAACACAAATTATTATATCAAAATAGTGAATATTCAAGGGTTATTGAAACAGAACCCAAATATACTGGCAATTGTTATACATATATGATAGTTAGTTTGTTAAATAAAAAATTCAAATCAAACACCCTTTCTGAATTACAATACAAATTAATTTTTGTAGAAAAATTTGATTTCAATACAACAATCGGTAGAAACGCAACCAATTATATTATTTTTGAAACAGGGAAACAAAAATTAGTACAGAAATATTCACCAATCAAAAAATTATATGGCGAAGAACATAAAAAAGATTTAGAAGAATTAGAAAAGAAAACATTAACGGATATTGAATACAAAGTTTATGCGGAAGATTTAAGAAGACAAATGATGGAAGGTTTAGAAGAAAGAATAAAAAAAGAAAAAGAAGCATTACAAGGAATTCATAAAGGTTATAATATACCTGAATATAGTTTGTGTATGAAATGGTTTGATTATAGATACCAAAAAAAAACATCAGACGGTCGTTGTACTGCTCCTGAAAAATCAATCAAGTGTGATTTTGAAAGTATCATCAATTCCAATTATACAAATGATGACACCTTTTTAGATACAGCAAAATGGGTTTATGAAAAATACAACCTAAAGGTAGTAAAAATAAGGACTGTAGATTCAAGAGTAGATTATCAAAAAATAGTACGAAGTAGATTAGACGCAAGAAATATTAAATATTGGGATAAAGAAACAAAAAAAACCAGTAATAAAGGGTTGAAGGCATTTCATTATAGGGAATATTATAATTATGATGGTAAAGAAAGAGGAGGTTGGGAATTTGGAGGAATAAAAATAGAAGTTTTAAAAGAATTTTGTATGAATAATAATTATGAAACATTAGATAAAAATGGTAAACGAAAAGACAAAAAAACAATTACCAAAGAATACAAAAATTATTTATATGGAGATCTTGCGAATTGGGTTTTTCATATTTTAGAATAAATTAAACAAAATTATTAGGATCTAATATTTCTAAAAACCCTTTCCTAAAACGGTTATCTTTATCTGCTTCTAAATCTATTAGTAATGGGGAAAATTTTTCAGCAGTAGCATATTCATATATTTTTATTAACTGGTCTTTTGTTACACCAAGTCCAAACTCACTCAATATTATATTTACCTCTCTGTTTCCTGACAATTTTAGGAGAATCATATAGGAGCAATTATTACGAATTATCTTTGGGATTTTAAAATAAGATTGCGAAATGAAGATAACAGAAACATTTAATTTTCTTGCTCTGATATAATAATTTTCAACCATAGATAAATCTTTAGATAATACTAAATCATCGAATACTACTAAATGATTGAAATCTTTATCGAACTTATCTAATTGTGGAGTATTATTTAACCCCTCTTTTATGATAATCTGATCTGACCTAGTTTCTAACCATTTATAGAGTGGTTCATCTTTATTACGAGTAATGATAGTAATAGATTGAAATGTTCCTTTTCCAACACTAAACAACCCTATTAGGTTTACTAGATAATTAGTTTTACCCCCACCACTTGGACAACAGATTACTGCCCTCAGTGGTATTTTCATTTTATGTAAATGAAAGTTTGGATTTTCAACTTTTTCTAAAAATTCTTTTGGTATTTTTTCGTACATATTTACGATTTTACTTGATGGGGGTTCATCAACCTTTTTCTTTGGTGGCATTTATATAATATACATATACTTTTTTATAATAATATTTTACAAAGTTAAAAAAAATCTTATTATAAAATGATTATTAAGGGCAAAATAAAAATTAATTAATAAGGAAATAATAATAATAATATTATATCTAAATATAGTATATAATGGCAACTTATGAACCTCCAACTGAGAATTTAGCAATATTTGATCCAACTGTTTTTCAAACAAATGAAGAACCATTAACAATTGAAGAAGCAAAAAAACGATTTCTAACTTTCCCAACTGCTCAAGGGGCAGAAACCTTATTAGATACTACGGTAGTTGGATCTCTAACGGTTAATAATTCAAAAAATAAAATAAGTTTTCCAACGGCAACAGGTTCGGTTGTATTAGGCGATTCAAACACACTAACAACCGCAACGCCAAGTAATTCGGTTTTTATAGGTAGTAATGCCGGAAAAAATATTCAAACAACCTCGTTCGCGAGTGTGGCGGTTGGTGCTTATGCTTTACAAAATTTTAATAACACTTCTTCTCCAACATACACAGAGTTTTATAATACCGCAATCGGCAATTCATCTTTGACAAAAGTGATTAATGCTGATAATAATACAATTGCTAATACAGGGTGCGGATATTCTACGATGGCAAACCTTTTAACAGGAAATAATAACAGTAGTTTGGGAAGTCAATCCGGAAATCCTGCTACTACTTTTAATTTACTAAATGGTACAAATAACACATTTTTAGGAGCGAAATCCGGATTAGCGTCCGCATTATCAGGAACTTGTAGTAATTCGACGGCGGTAGGAGCAAACGCATTAATTACGGATAATTCACAGATCCAACTGGGGACGGCATCTACTTATGTAAATATCCCCAATTATATCAAGTTTTCTGATGGGACAACTCAAGCAACCGCAAATACATCAGGGACAGGATTAGTAGACATAACTACTTTTGGTGCGATAGGAAATGGAGTGTTTAACTGTACAACCGCAATTAATAATGCTATTGCTACTTTGGCAGGAGGAAATAAAACTCTTTATATACCTCAAGGGAAGTTTTTAATATCAGGTTCTTTAATTTTTCAAGGGACTAATGTAGGAGCATCTTTAACCCCATTACGAAATGTAAATATATTTAGTGAAGGAACATTATTAGCAACTGGTTCAAGTTATAATGCTATTTATATTAGTAATGTTGATAAGTTCTCTATTAACGGCAATCTCGATATTGATGGCACAGGGTCATCAGGAATAACAGCAATTCACATATCTGATGTTTCAGACGGAGCAGGTGGTTGGTATGAAGCAATATTCAATCTAAATATTTCTAATATTACTGTATCTAATTGCGCTAAAGGTGTTTATTGCCAAGCAACCGGATTTAGTCCAAAAATCTATAGTGATTTAATTTTTGATACTGTTGGAATTGCGGTTGAGAATAGAGGTGAATATAACCTTTTCAATAATGTTAATGCTACTCTTGGTTCTATTGGTATTTTAAATTACGGAGGTAATAACACTTATTCTAATGGAATGATTAAACAATATTCTTATGGTGCTGTGGTGAATTTTAACTCATCAATATCAAATAATCCGGATCACGCCGGTTTCTATAATATGATATTCAACCATAACGGAAACTGTGGAATTGTATTAATATATATTGATAAGAGTTGGACTATTAGTAATTGTAATATCTACGCAAATGGAGGAGGTACTTTAGGAGATCCACTTGGAAACGGAACGATACCGGTAGCATATCAAGGATTAGCAGGTGGAGGTATTTATTTTGGAGGTGTAAGTAGAGTTAATTTAGTTAATAATGTTATTGGTTTAAATATTGGCGCTCCCTTAATTATTAACGGTTCGAGTGCGAATGTTATTTCTAATAATGTATTCTTTCAAGTATCGGAACAAAATTACATTAAAGTTGTTGGCGTTAATATATACGGCGTTAATCAGGATAATGTTATTTCTAATAATATTTTTAGTGGTAATATACCTGTTACTAACCCCTTTTTAGTTATTGATAATAGTATTGATGCTACAACACTTTCCAAGACAACCAACTTTATAATGAATGGGAATACCGGCGGAGTTCTTAATTATAAAGACTTTAATAATGTTGGAACCCCTACTACACTATATATTGACGGAACTGCGGAGTTTTACAATATAACTGAAGGACAAGTAGACACACTTATATTAACTAATATGAATGCTTGTAATCAATTCACAATCAATTATAAACGAAGTGGAACTTTTGATTATACTATTGCTCCAACTTTTACTGATCTACTTATATTACAAACTGGATTAGCAGGAACTAATGCTGTCCCTGTTCTTTGTGATGGGTTAAGTAATACAACTTCCGGAGGTAGTCAGGTTATTCGTTTTCACAAAGAAGGTTCTTACACTTTTCAACCTAATATAAATGATGCGAGAAATCAATCAGGTTATTATACAGTTTTTCCGGATTTCAAAGACCCTCAATTATATTTTACACCAACGCTTAATGCGAGTACTGCGATTAATTTAAATAGTCCTTTGTTCCTTAACTCTGTTGTTAATATCACAACGGCAATAGTATCCCCAACTCCAAACCTTAATGTAAATCTTCCTGTCCCTGCTTTCTCCGGTAGTAGTTCTCATTATATTGGATCGACAATTCAAATATTCAATAATACCAATTTTGTGTTAACACTTAATAGGTCTACATCAGGTAATTTTAAAGGTGCTTACGGTAATGACACAACTTCGATTACCCTTCCTGATAATACTTGGATGACTCTTACCTTCGATGGAAATGATTATTTGATTAATGAACGAAGTTCCAATTTTACATACCAATTAACAGGATACGGAGTTCCGGTTGCGTTTACAAGTAATTTCAATTTAACAAATGCTACGGTCAATCTTTCTACTACTGCTTCAGGTGCGGTAAATATTCCTATCCCTTCTGCTACTCGTTGTCATCAAACTACAACAATTTATAATAATATTGGGAGTTTTCAATTTACACTTACAATTGCGAGTGGGACTTTTTCAGGTAGATATGGATCAGGACTTACAACGCTTATTGTCCCTGTTAATACTTGGGTTCAAATCTATAGCGATGGGACGAACTGGAGAGTTGATGATAGAAGTGCGGAAAATCAGTTTTATTATCCAACCGCATTTACAAGTGCGTCTGAAACGATTGCGACAAACTTTCAATATATTAATGCGGAATTACATTTAACCTCTACTTTTGCCGGTTCGGTTAGTTTATTTTTACCTGAAGTATCTGTCGCACAAACAATAAATCAAAAATATATAATTTATAATGATAATTCTTTACTCGCTACTCCTAATTCCAACCCTATTGTTTTAACTTCTACTGGGACTTCTTATTTTAGAGGTATTTATCAGAATAACGCATCAGGAGCAACCCAATTATCTTATACATTAGCACCTAATAGTAATGTTGAGTTTTATAATAACGGAACAAATTGGATTGTAACAAGTATTGGTGAAGTAGGAAATCAACTAACCCCTATTCAAACTACCGCTCCTAATAATCCTACTGTGATTACAAGACCTTTTCGTAAAAATTATATTATTAGTAATGCTGTTAACGGTGCGAATCAAGGATTTCGTCTTCCTGCTCCTTTAGCGAGTGATTTAGGAACTGAAATATTTATTAGAAAAGGTTGGAACTATCCAGGCACTAGCAGTTCTTTTTATTTAGATAATGGTGGCACTACTACTCCCCCCTCAACTACTAATCCAGTATATACTTTATTATCAAATCTCCAACAACCTGTAGTAACATCAGGAAATCATTTAGGTAATGTAGTTGGTGGAAGATTTGCTGTTTTACAATACGGATACGCAGGAACAGGCACTATTGCTTTTGTTAATGGTTCAACAACCTGTACTGTTTCACTTATATCTACTGGTGCTGTTATAAGTCATTATCAACCTATCGTATTAACAGGTGCTCCTGTTGCTTCGGTTCAAGTAAATGAGAGAGCGACAACAGGAGGTATTGGAGGTAATGGTACTTATGTTTTAACTACTGCTTGGACTAATCCTGACGCTTCTTATAGTTTTACTATTTCTGATTTTTACGCTTGGACACAGATCCAATAGGGTTTTTTATCTAACTATATAATATAAATGAGTTTAGTTCAAATTGTCCCTGTCGAAATCCCCCAATCTCCAATTATCGAAACCGCCGTTAGAGTTATTGTATTATCAGTTGTTTTAGGAATGTCTGCGAATATTGAAGCACAATTGTTAAATCCTGATGGATCTATAGTAGAAGTAAAACATTTAGTACTATCTCAACCCTCATATAGTGAATGGGGATTAGACGACGAATTTGTCGTCAATTGGACTCTAACGCAATTAGGTCTAACTAAGCAATAAATATTATATAAAACTAATATAAAGAGCAAATGACGGAATATAGTGAGGGATTTTACATAACAATAGGAGGTTTAGTATTTGGTTTTTTAGGACTAATCATTCGTTATTGTCTTAAAAGTAAATGTGATAGAGTAGAGTGTTTATGTTTGAAAGTTTATAGAAATATTCAAGCAGAAGAAGAAATAGCAGAAATGGAAATGGAAAACGGAGTTTATAATAAATCTTCTTCTGATAAAATAGAAATGTAATTATATTTTAAAATGGAAAATAAAATATAATCATAATATATAAGACAAATGCCAAAGTTTCCTAAAGGTAGTCCTGAAATAAAAGAATATATGAAATCTTTAAGAGAGAAAAGAGGTTCAAAACCGGTAGATCCAAATAAACCTAAAAAATTAACAAAACGCCAACAAAAACTATCAACGCAAGTAGATATTCCAGTAATGTCAAGTTCTACATTAGTATTACCGGAATATTTTGCTACACCATTAGCAAATGGTAAATTTAAATTAGTAAGTCCAATATCCCAAGAACGAAATTTATCAAAAAGAGGAGGAAAAACAAGTATAAAGTTAATCCGCAAACCTGTTCAAGATATGATTTTATTGGAAGGAAATGAAGATCCAATACCATTATCAAAGTTTAGTAAAAAAGATAGAACAATTATAGATAATCATTTTAAAATCGTAGATAAATATAGTGACAAACCTCCACAAGAAGTTCCGTCGATTTATCATTCAAAACCGAAAGAAAGAGGAAGACCTGAAGTATTAAAGAAAAATATAGAAATCAATAAACAAAGAAAAAAAACAACAAAAAAACAAAACCCCAAACAACCTGAACCAGTTATAGAAGAACAACCAAATATTCAAATGGATATTCAAGAAGTTAATAAAAAAATAGGAAGACCAACAAAATATATAACAGCAGAAGAAAAAGCAAAGAAAAA
>Ga0181344_1000199_pt1 | contig 25363 bp, 24 predicted proteins | sample Su13VDMLBDD_FD_130098 | JGI IMG/M metagenome (GOLD analysis project Ga0181344, IMG submission 130098) | Freshwater viral communities from Lake Michigan, USA - Su13.VD.MLB.D.D | ecosystem: Environmental > Aquatic > Freshwater > Lake | place: USA: Michigan | collected 2013-07-15
CAAAAATAGTATTACCTCGTATGGTGTGATGTGATCCAATACCTCTAAGAAATAACTCTACGGCTTTGACCCATTGACGAGTGGTGTAATTGTCAATGATTAAATTTTTATGTTGATTTTCTAATTGCAATTGATCAAGTGTTATTTCTTCTATCAGTTCCTCTATACGCATTTGATTTCCTCTATATGTAAAGTATCTCTACGAGATACGCTCTGCATAAAGAAACACTCGCTGTGCTCGTTTGTTTCTTTACTTGAGCTTGTCATTGATATTAAATTGTTTAATGAATTCATCTTGATATAAACTTGAGATAGTTTTAATTTTGTTTTATTGAGATACTCTTGACAACGAGACCATAGGACGGCTAAATGTAATTGACCTTAAAAAAAATCAAAATACATGTTAGCCCGTTCTATGATCCTGTTGTCAATAGCTCCTCAAAATATTCTACTATTAAAACACTTTGACGAACTATGACCACCTTGCGGTTAGGATTGACTTACAGAGTATTACTTGAGAGACCTTTGACTATAGACAACTCTCAACCCTTTGCAGGGCACTCCACGGCTACACACATTGTTCCAAGTCTGTAAGTTAAACCTGGTGTGCGGAATGTTTTAGCCTCATTATTCATTCCGTTTTCAACTCGTTTATACTGCGGCCAGTCGTTTGTTCTTTCTTGCTTGAATATGTTTCAAGCGTTCTTTACGATACTCTATACCATCAACAATGGATACAAGCAAACGCTTGTAATATTGATTTAATGGATATTCGTGTTCATACACATGACGCCATGCTTTGTTCCATATTGTTTGATCTTTCTCTGACATATGGGTCCAATGATTGCGTAAATCTATAAGAACACGAATATCCGCTAGGTGTGGATGATGCATTACGGTATTAAAACTAATACCAAGATGATAGCACCAAAGCCTAATCTCGCGATCCTGCTTGGATTCTTTAATGAATACTTCGTGATTGTTGTATAAATCTATTTTCATAATACCTAAAGTTTTTAGAAGTGCTCCGTTTCGCCGCATACGGAGCAAGATGCGTCTAAGGCCTTAGGTCGCACAGGGTGTGCATTTGATTGCCTTGCGTATTTTTATTTATCTAGTATAACAAAAACCACTAGATAACGCTATCTTTTTGGCGTAATTGGCCAATGTCGCAGTAGCGTTGTAGGTATGCTTGTTCCTGTTCTGAACAAATACCATAAGTGTAAACTTTGTCTTGTATCTTGCGTACTAGTCGCATGAAGTCAGGCCCTGGACGATTCAGGCCCTTGACTGTGGTTTTTAACGGATCTTTGACGGTTTTCATAACAGTATTTAGGTGATTTGAGGTTGATTTGAACCTCAATTGTACACGCATATACTCTGATAGTCAATTGCTAGTTAGACTAGTACCTGAGCCAAATGCAGCACGAAATTCTTCCTGGCGTTGTATCTCACGCTTTTGATCTATGATTGCCTTTACGTGATCCACATACTCTGGTGCAAATTCACCATTGCGTATAAAACCTTTTAACACACAGTTGACCATACCAAATATAGTATTTTCATCCATGCCGTTGGCTTCTAGTGCAAGTACTGCATTTTCTAATGCCAACATCAAGGTGGCTTCTCTTATTGGTTCTTTGTCAGCAACTTTGCCGTGACTAGCTTTTGTGCTCCTATCTTATTCCTTTCAAGAAAAAGCCCAAGCTATGTCACTAACCTGGGCTGGGTACCGCTTTAGGAAAAAAGGTTGCAGGTCAATTCTTATATATAGAGGATAAAACCGTGGCTCCACAGGAAATGGCAATAACCCATGGCGGTGTGAATCAACCTGCTTTGTATTTAGCATCAATTGCATTTAGCCACCTGTAATTTGTACGCATACTCCAACGCATGGTAGCTGCTCGTTCTTGTGTGACACCATAACGTTTGGCAATGTCTGCCTTGGTAGCATAACGTATCCATAACATTTCTTCATCCGTATATCTATACTGCCTGTTTTGTTTTTTGTGATCCTTGGTATGCTTGCCGCGTATCCTGGGTGCTGCGCGACCTTGCTTGACCATTTCTTTGTATCTGACTTTGGCATCGCCTAGGATTAAATGATCTGGATTGACACATTGTGGATTGCCGCATGTGTGTACAACAAATTCTTTTAGATCCAGTTCACGATTCAGTTTCAGTTTCATGGCCAGTCTGTGTGCAGTCATCATGATTCTCTTTTCATCTGAGATTCTGATACCACTGAACATGCCATAGCCTTGACGGTGAAAAGGTCCACGCCAATAGATACAACCTGTGGGTTGTGGATCCAGTTTGTTGTTGTATGATTCTAGTTTGATTAGGAGGTCGCCAACCTGTGTGTAGTCGTTTATGTTTCTTATTCCAGTCATGTCTATGCCTTGTAATTTAAGTTATTTATCAAGTTTGCTAAATACATGCATAAAGGATTGCATTGAAATGATATTGAATAGATTTTTACCTAGCAGTAAAGACACTTGGCTGTGGCGTTTGGCAACGTTAGACGACCGCCAAGACATTCTCACATTGGTAGTTGCTCACTTTCAACAAGAAATTGATGGTGTATTCACACCAGATCCCCCACTCTTCTTACGCAATCTTGGTCAAGGCCTGATCATGCAAGAACACAACCCCCTAGCGGAACAGATCATTGTTGCCAGAGATACTGCAACAAATCAATTATTGGCATGGGCTTGGATTGTTAGAGGAGTACATGTGGTCTATGCACCAGAGGAATTGGCTGATGCTAGATTTGCACATGTTGACCTGAACATATCACAACGAACTCGTATAACTTTGTTGGCACAGACATTGCAACAATGGGAACTATGGGCCAGGTGTGGTATGATTCCTGTCATTAGCAGCAGCACAGTAAGAGCAGATCAACAGGCCTTTCTTAAATTGCATGAACAAGCAGGCTATACTGTAAGAGGTAGCATAGCTTACAAAAAATTATTATAATAGGACAAAAAATGAAATTCAAATTGAAAAAATACCCTGAGATATATGATGTTGGCATTATCACTGACGCAGACTATCCAGACAAAGTAGAGATACATTTGTTGGACAAAGAAGGTGCAGTTGTTGAAGGCGGACAATTTGATCTTGCCATGTTCTTGGAACATGTGATGGAGTTTTACTACAAGCATTATTGAAAGGAACATAATGAGTTTTTTAGTTGCTAACCTACCCCCAGTGCATTGTTATGTGCGTAAAGAGTTTTTGTATGATTTCAAATCAGGACACGGTGAATATGAGCCTTGCATTTGGGTATCAATCAAGAGCCTACGCAGCCAAGCATTTAGAATAGAAAGTTATCTGCCAAGGTATGGTGCCTTGTATGACAAGCTGCCATTGCATGCCTATGTGAGTAGAACAGAAGATATTGAACCAGACAAGTTCTTGCCCTTAGACACACTACAGATATGGGACTGCTTCAGTTATGACATTGCTGTTGTACAAAAAGCATTCTTGCGTAATTTAAGTTGTGAGTTCTATGCCAAAGACAAACAGTTGTATCCAGGCAACTACATGTTTACAGTGGACAATGCCAGCCCTGATCTAAACATGTTAGACACCAGTTATAGTGAATGGCCTGAAGATCATAAGAGTTTTAATTTTATTGAATTGGCAAATGGACAGTATGCAGCACAACCAAACAATAGATGTTTGTTCTTTGATGCTGCCAGTAATCCCAAAGAAATGTTGTTCCCAGATTTCAAGGTAGCAACCAAGAAATATGTTGTTGAACAAAATCCTAAATGGCGTTTGGGCGACAGCGACACAGTCACATATGAATAAGGAGAAAATATGTTAACACCAATCAACAACCTAATCATGGTTGAACGAAACGAGAAAGAAACAACGACTGAAAGTGGTATTATTGTAGGACAGGATCACAGTCAAGCACAAACTGCCACAGTACTGGCCAAAGGCCCTGATGCTGGCGACGCAGTTAATATTGGAGATAAAGTGATTTTAGATTACGGCAAAGCCTGGCAAGTCAAATACGAAGGCAAAATGTATCACTTCTTGGAAGACAAGTTTATTATAGCAGTTGCTTGATTACTCATCTTCTTCTAGGGTGCTTTCCAGCATCCAACGATACTTGGCCAATATGGCAATTTGATCTTGTGCAAAGTTTGAGATGTCAATGTATTCTACATCTTCTGCTGCCAGATACAGTTTATGATATTGATCTATCATGACACTGACGCCATCCAACACACCTTCAAGCAATTCATCACTGCTGCCATAGTAGGCAATATCTCTAACGGGACCTGTGTCTAAATTGAAACTGATGCTGTAAGGCATTTTGGCTCTTGTGGTGCGTAGTTTTTCACCCAAGATGTCAATGTTGCCTTGCAGGTATTCATAAACTTTTTTCAACAGTTTATGATCACTGGCAAAGTTGCGACCAACAATGTTCACATGTGCTTGGTGTGCTCTGTAGTAAAGTACAAAGTTGCCTGCAAATGTTTCTTCTAGTGTGTTGTGTAAATTAGCTAATTCCATTGTTATCCTCTATTAGTATTGCAATGGGCGGAATCTTCTGTTCAGTGGATCCTGCATCAATCCACCGCCTCCACCTCCACCACCACCTCCACGCATGCCACCACCGCCCTGTATTGGTCTATAGGTCATACCACTTGGTGCTGGTTGTGCTGGCGCTGGGGCAGGTCTAGCTGCTGGTGCCTGTTGTTGTACAACAGTTTGTGCTCCACGATATTGTTCAGCAAGATTGTTCATACGCTGCATGTAGTTATTTGCTGTAGGTGGACCCTGCACAGGAACTTGTGCTTGACCCTGTCTAAAAATAACAGGGCGTTCAGCAGCAGGTGCTGGTGCTCTAGTAATATCACCTGGCATGCCTGTTTGCACACTAGGCTGTTGTGGCATGTTAAATAAATTACTCATAGCAGATCGCATTGAGCTTGGCTGTTGTGCTGGTTGTTGTCTTGGTCCTGCGGACGCTTGTTGATTATTAGGCAACATGCCAGCTCTTCGTTGTGCTTCTATCAATGAGGCATCTGCTTTGATTCTGTTGGCTTCTGCATTTAATCTATTAATAGCTGTATTTTCTGCACGATCTTGCAGCAAGTTCTTTGCAACTTTATATCCTCCGTACAAAGTTCCGCCTACACCAATTGTTCCTGCCACATAAGGTGCTACTCCTAATGCTGTGCCTATGCCTGATGTTTCGCCAGTGACTGGACCCATATCTGTTGGTACAGTTTCTGAAAGTATAGGTTCGCCAAATTCATTTGTTGCTGGTGCATTAGGATCTACTGGAGCTGCTTGTACTGGAGCTGCTGCTGCTTGTTCTTGTTCATAAGCAATAATATCTTGATCACTAAGTCCAGCATCTTTTAGTTCTTGTATTTGTTTTTCAGATAAGGCCATGTTATTTCTTTCCTTTTAGCACATTTTCAATAACTGCTTTTTTTGCCGCTTTACGAGCAGCATCAGATCCGTAGCTCCATGAATTTGTTGATGAATTATATTCAGGTGCTGGATATACTGACATGCTATGTAAAATTGCTCGTTTGCGATCATCAATCAATTTAGTGTTGGTAGGATCTTTTCGTAGTGCATCTTCGTATGGCTTAATCATTCGCATTCTGGCTTCATATATACCTTCATACTCTTTAAGCAATCTGTTTTCTTCTTTCCCCCAGGCTTGATTAAATTCACGATCAGTTTTAAATCTACCAGCAAGGGCCCCATCATTTAAGAATTTGTCTTTGTTTATGGTTAGATTACTTGCAAACAAATGTTGATTAAATTTGTTTGCAACTGCCATTGGATGACCAGCAGTCACATTTCCTAAATTTAATTTAGTATTCTTGTTTTGTTCAAAGTCAGTAATAGCACCTACTTGAGCAGTTTCTCTAATAGTTTTACTATTGATCAAAGCCGCATCTGTTTCAATTTGAGCTACGGCATCTGCAAGACCAGCCTTTCCTATTGTATCTAATGCTATTCGTTTTTCTTGGGCTTTGATTGGATCGTCGTAATAGCCATTTAATAAATTTAAAACATAATTGCGAGCATGATCATATGAACTACCACTGCCATACATTAATCCAACCACTTGCGGATTTTCTTTAATAACACCAAGTTGTCTCTTACGAGCACCAGCAACTACTCGTGCGTCTTCAGATTGTTTTTTAACTGCTAGACCAGTGTCAATAAATTTTGTTTGTTCAACTTGATTTACTTCACCAGGTATCATTTCTTGTTGCTGGCGTACTGCTTGTTCGCGTTTTAGGTTTTCTTCAAATATAGTTTTGTTGCGTTGTTCTTGTATATTGAATGCATCTTGTGCTGCTTTTCTGTCACGCTCATATGCCCCTTCACCTTCGCCAGGTCTTTGTGCTCTAAAGTTAAATTGTCCTGGAGTGTAGGTTGCACCACCAGTTCTAACTTGTGTGGTTGTTGGAACATTTGACACTTGATCACCAGTTCTAACTTGTGTGGTTGTTGGAACATTTGACACTTGTCCGCGCAAGTTTTTCTGCGTTGCTGCAATTTCTCTTGCGTTGCCAGCTAATAGCTTTTGGATTTCTGCACGAGAAGCTGGATTTTTTTCAGCTGCTAGGTCGCGTTCAAGATTTGCTCTTTCCTGACTTAGTGTTGCAAGACGACCTTGATCGCGTTGTTGCTGCACTTCAGGAGCAACACGCATGGTGTCTATGCTGGTGTCTTTCACAACAGGCTTAGAAGGAACATTGGCTGTAGTGTCAGGCGCAATAGGAGCAGCTTGTTGTTCTGTGGTTGTTGTTCCACCAGTTGTTGTTCTACCAGTTGTGGTTCCACCAGTTGGTACTTCTAAACCTAAATTGTTAATTCTTTCTTGTGCTGCTCTAATGTGCGACCCATCACCTGGATCGCTTTTCTGAGCAGATTCCATAAGAGTTTTTGCATAAGACTTACAACCTTCAAGTGTAGGTTCATTTGCCAGTTTGATTTGAAATTCTTGTGTCAATTTCTCACGCTGGATTTGAAGATCACTACCAATACCATACGCAAATAATTCAGCAGTATTTCCTGTAAAGACTTGTCCTTTGGTATTGACCATTTGAGCCTGACCTTGCGGAGTTCTACGCAAGAAATACAATTCATCTGTTCCTCTGTGCTTGTAGGCCTGTGTGCCAATTTCAGAACCTTTAACGCCAACTCGTGCATTGATCAGTTCATCTGGGCTCATTGCACCAGTGTCTGTCCAACCAGCAACAGGAGCACCTTGGTAGTTGACTTTGACATAGCCTTGACGACCATCTGGCAATGCAACAGGTTGATATGTATCCATAGCACCCAGTTTCATTTGTTCTGATTTGGCTAGATCATTTAAACCCATGCGTTGATAGAATATGGCTTTTAACAAGCTGCCATCTTCTCTTTCTCTGGCAATGGCGTTCAACATTTTCATTGCACCTTTGCCTGATGGGTCACCTAGTGCAGCATCAACTTCTGCTGTTTTTGTTTTGATATCTGCCAGGTTATTAACTGCTGTTCGCAATTTATCATTGGCCGCAAATTTAACTGCACCTGGTGCTGCGTCATCAAATGCAATGCTGCTGACTGTTTTTAGATCGTTTTGACCCTGACTAAAATTCATGTTGTATGCATTGCGTCTTTGCATTTCCGCAAACATGTCAGGAGCTGCACTCATGGCAGCAGCTTCACTGTCTAGACTAGGCACGGAAGGCGCTGGTACGGATGCTGCATAGCCACCTTGATTCTGTCCAGCTGGTGCATAATTGCTGGTGATTGCCTGTTCAGTAGTCTGTTGTACAGGTTGTGTTTGATCAACCCTAGTGCCTGCCGCTGGCATTTGTTGTGATGCCGCATAGCCACCTTGATTCTGTCCAGCTGGTGCATAGTTGCTGGTGATTGCCTGTGCATTGGGATCAGGAAACGCCTGTGGTGGCAATTCTGGTTCTGGTTGAACAGGTGCATTTACATTGGGATTCTGTTGTCTAGCCAGGCTCATTTGTCTAGCTTGTGCTAGATACTGACTGATAGGCACTCCTGGTCTTTCAATTGCCAATTCACCGCCTGGAACAAAATCTTGTGTGGCTGCTTCTGCTGGATTGATTGTGTCTGTCTGAACAGGTGCCACATTGGCATCCATACGATTACCTAGATAAGCCATGGGATCTTCAAATGGTGCAACAGCTTGATTCATTCTGTTGCTCATTCTGTTAGCCAGATAGTTTCCTGCTAGTTGTGTAAAATCCATTATGTTTCCTTAAATGCTAATGCCAAAACTGGTCTTGGTTCCAGTTTGTGTTTGGCCTTGAGTACCAGCAAAGTTAGGAACATAACTGCTTGCAGGTGTACCAAACAACACGCTGGCATACTGATTGTATAGTTGTTGTGGTGTCATTGCTGCGGTAATACCTTGTCCTGCTGCACTGATTGCACCACTTACGCCAGTTTGACCAGCACCAATTAGGCTTTGTCCAGCTGCCAATCTTTGTGCAGCAATGTTCTTGCTCACTTCTGCTGCGGCTGCTTGTTGTTGTGCCATGGTTTGACCTGCTAATTGTTGTTGTGCAAATGCTTGTCTTGCACTACCAATTTGTCCTGCTGCACCAAAGCCTGCGCCTTGTGCTGCTAGGTTTTGTTGATATTGGCTCTGTGCTGGCAACATGGCAGCGTTCAATTGTTGTTGTTCGTATTCTGGTGTAAAGGCATTTTGTAGGCCCATGATGCCTGTGCGTAAAGCACTTTCACCTGTTTCACCTAACACATTTTGACCTTGCATGGCTGTGCCTGCTAGGTTTTGTGCAGCAGCATTGACGCCTGACTGACTTTGATTGTACAAGTCAGTGGCACCACCAACTGCTGCTTGATATGCTGGACCAACTGTGCCAGTAAACAATCCTGTCTGTGCAGAGATCATGGCATTTTGCTGTGGGCTCAATGTTGGTATTGTTGTGTTTGTTCCGCCTGATTTTCCAAAACTCATTTTCTTATCCTTGTGTTCTTATGCTGGCATAACAGGCATCATTGTGCCACCTGCACCTGCGTATTGTGGTTGTGATCCTAGTGTGGCTGCTTGTTGTACTGGATTAAAGTACTGATTAATATATTCATTTATGTCTAGTGCATCTGTGCCACCCACAGCTGACCTAGCAGGACCAAATGGCATTACAGGTGCATTAGGCACTTGATTGTAATTGACCATGTCCTCCATTGTGTGTGCATATGGATGAGCACCCCAATAGTATTGCGATTGATTTGGTCCAGCATTTTCGTAAAACGGTTCAACAGCACGAGCATATAGACCTGGATTCAGTCCTGGTTGTACTATGCTAGGTACTTGTCCCCAGCTCCATGCGCTTTCGCCACTTGCTCCAGGTGTTTGTCTTGGTGGCGTTGTAAGCCCTGACATAACTCCTGCACTAATAGGAAGCACAGCAGATGGTGGAATACCAAAATTGCTACCACCGCCACCTGTGGTGCTGCCACCTGTTGATCCACCACCAAATGTTTGTGTAGTAGGAACAACGCCACCAGGACCAACTGGCACTGGTGTCACTGGCTGACCAATACCTGGGCTGGTTGTACCTGTACCACCTTGCATTAGGGGACTGTTTAAAATATCTTTGTTAGTTTGGTTAATAAATTCTTCACCAGTTTGTGGCAAGTTGTTCGTCATGCTGCTGGTTTGCGTGGTCGTTGTAGTACCTAAACGAATTGGTTGACCTAATAGGTCAATAACATCGCCACCATCTAGTCTAGTAATAGTGTTGCCTGGATTCAATGTGCCTGTATAATCAATGCCTGGTTGAGCACCCTTCAAGCGAGCAACTGGATTGCCCATGTCATCATATACCATGCCAGTACGATCAACAAAGCCGCCTGTAAGATTCTTTACCACTTGGCCTTGTGTGTTGATCAAGTTGCCTGCATCATCTACATAGTTTTGTAGTACGCCAGTGCCAGGACTAGTTGCACCTGTACCGCCTTGCATAACGGGACTGTTTAAAATATTTTCGTTTGTTAGATCAACAAACTCATCAGCTAATGTGTTTGAACCTGTAGTTGGTGCAGGATTCATTGCTTCATACACAGGAGGTGGAGTTAATGGTTTTCCTGCCAAATCACGTAATGCACCTGTGTCATCAACAAAGCCCATTGGATTGTCAAATGCATCATATGCAATACCAGCAGCATCAATTCTTGGTGTGTAGGTAGTTGGTACAACGGGTTGTGCTCCAACACCAGTACCTGGACTGGTAGCACCTGTGCCGCCTTGCATGATGGGGCTGTTTAGAATATTCTGATTAGTTTGGTTGATGTCCAAAGCACTCATTCCACCACCACCGCCACCTATAGTGCCAATTGCTTCGCCTACAACATCACCTACAAAACCTGCAGTACCAATATCATCCACGGCTGATGCTGCATAGCCACCCATGTTCTGACCAGATGGTACATAACCGCTGGTAGAATTGTTTACTGCAAGATCATCTGGACTTATTGCACCACCACCTGTAGTAGCACCAATGCCTAATTTGTCACCAATGTATTTGCCAGCACCTGCACCTGCACCACCCAGCAATGCACCTGTAAGCACATCACCACCTTGTACAGCAGCAGTACCGCCACCAATAATAGCACCTGTGGCCACAGCATTTGCCATGCTGCCTGCGGCTGCTGCACTAGGAGCCACTGCTGCAACACCTGCTGAAATTGGACTAGCAATACCACCTGTCAATGCTCCCATCAACATGGCATCGCCAACATCTCCACCTGTGACTGCTGCTACTGCACCGCTGATGCCTGCACCAATAACTGCACCTGAAACCACAGATCCAACAACTGCTGCCGTAGCTGCACTTGCACCAAGACCACCAGCAACGCTTGCGACAACTGCACTAATACCCATTTTATTTCCTTATAATCTTGCCTACCAAGGCGTCTTCATCTTCATAACCTAGACGGTATAATATCTGTCTAAAGTCTTTGGCGTATTTTACATGCCAAATAATCTTGTCTACCCGCTGCTCCTGTAATACCTGTTCGCATTTGCGAATCAATTTTAGTCCTGTTCGTCCCTGTCTGTAGTCAGGGTGCAAGTACAACACATCATTGTTGGCCATAATGTTGTTTTTGTAATGTATGTGCGAGTTTACAAAAAACAAACTATAACCAATTAATATTCCTTTGTCTCTAGCAGTTATGATCGTAATCATATTTTGATCTGCTAGTGACTTGTATCTGTTCCAATCAGGGTCAAGTTTGACCACCTGTTTGTGCAAAGTCAATTCTTCATAATGCAATTCAATTAGAGGCTGTACCTCTCCAATCAGTTTGTCGCTCAACGGCTCCACATATAAATCAACCATTTCAATCCCATAAAATGCAATATTATTATTTAGTTAAATGCTATTATGGCTTTGGGAACTGCTCCTTGACACTGGTCAAATAAGCCATGAATTCTCCTGTCTTGGCTGCTTCGCCAAACAGTCCTGCTTTGATATCATCGTGCAAAGCATTCAGCTGAACTCCTATATCATAAGCAGAATATCTTGAATGTTTTTTAGCTGACCTTTCAGCTGCTTCTTCTGGTGTGCCATAAAATTCATCTATGGTCCCATCATAATTGTGTTGTATATGTAAAATTTTTGTTGTCATATTAACTCGCGACGGTCACATTCCAAACAACATTTGAAATATTCCAAGGTTGACCAGAATTAGGAGCAAATCCAGCAGTAGTAAATGCCAGACCAAATGTTGATGGATAACTAGCACTCCAGAAACTTGTACCTGTCAATTGAACTGTGGCATTATATCCTACAGTTCCATTAGCAGGATTACCAACATAACTTGATATTCCTGCTTGTAAAAATGAATAGGCATTACCGTCACCAAATCCAATAGTATTACCGCCGTATGCTGGAAATTTGCCGTATACCCAAATATAAGGAGCATTTATTCCTGTGTTCCAGGCTGCTGAATTTATAAACACGCTGGCAGTAATAGTTATTCTAGGATTAATTGATCCTGACACCCATCCTGCCGCTGGAGTAATTCTTGTATATGCTAAGGTTTTGTATAATCCATAGCTGGTACTAGTTCCATCCATGTCAGCTGCGGTGCTGAGTGTTGTACTACCAATATTGAATGTTTGTCCTGCGGTGCCTGGCAATACACCTGGTGCAATGTTTGTTGCACCAACCACACCAGTGCCTAGATTACTAGCAACAATAATGTTGCCCACATATAGGCTGTTGCCAATACTGACATTACCAGCAAAACGGGCATTGCCTGTTGAGCCTTGCAACCAATAACCACTGCTGCTGTTATTGCCAACTGTGGCAGTTGTTGATTTTACATCTTGACTGACCACAAGGTTAGCTGCCAGTCTGTCTGTGGTAATACTGAATGCTTGTAGGTTATTGGTAGCAATAGTGTTAGCAGCAATTTTGGCACCAGTAATAACACCTGATGCAATGCTGTCAGCAATTACAGCACCAGCTTGAATTTTAGTTGAGGTAATAGCATTGGCTGCTACCTTGTCAGCTGTGACAGCACTGGCTGAAATTTCGTTTGCTGTGACTGCGCCAGCTTGAATTTTGGCCGTGGTAATTGCACCTGCGCTAATATTATCTGCCACAATAGTTTGAGCAGCAATTTTGCTACCTTGAATTGTGCCTGTTGCAATTAGATCATTAACAATGGCCTGATCAGCAATTAATGTACTAGTAATTGTTTTGTTGGCAATTAACACATTACTGATAGTTTGGTTGGCTATTTGTAAATTGCTAATTGTTTTGTCAGCAATTAATGTGTTGGTGATGGCCTTATCAGCAATTAAGGTGCCTGTAATTGTTTTGGCAGCAATTTGTGTATTACTAATTGTGTTGTTAGCAATTTGCACATTGGTAATTGTCTGACCAGCAATTTGCACATTGGTAATTGTGCCAGGCACAATCTCGCCAGCTGTAATTGCGTTAGCTGCTATCTGTGCATTTGTAATTGCATCATTTGCAATCAACTGTGTAATAATAGCAGCATTGGCAATCTTGCTAGTTTGTACTGCTGCATCTTGCAAGTTGGTAGCAGCAATGGCGTTAGCTGCCATTAACTGGTTGGTAATTGCGTTAAGTTGTATTTTGGCTGTGCTGATAGCAGCATTGGCCATTTTAATTTCTGTAATTACTGCATTGGCAATAGCGTTGGTATCAACTGCTGCCACTTGTATGTTTCTAGTGCCAACAGCCAGGTTGGCCAATTGATTGCTGGTCACAGCATCATATTGAATGTTGGTTGATGAAACTGAGTTGGCTGTTAGCACGTTTGCTGCCACTGTGTTTGCAATCAGTGTGCCAGCATTGATTAGGCCAGCCACAGTTAAATTTGCACCAATGGTCAAGTTGCCACCTATGATGGCATTGTTGCCCACAATCAATCTATCAGATATAGTAGCGTCATCGCCCACAGTTAGGTCATTGCCAATACTGGTGTTGCCTGCAAAACGGGCATCGCCTGTGGCACTATCTAACCAGAAACCAAGACTTTGCGTGTTGGCAAATGTTGAATTAGTACTGCGTACTTTTAGTGTGTAAACATCATTGGTGTTTAGGCGATCAGCTGTGATTGATCCTGTGTATAACACATTGCCTGATACCACCTGTGCAGTGACTGGACCCCAAGCTGTGCCGTCGTATGTGGCAACTAGGGTTGTGCCACCAAACACACTGGCCACATTGGGATAAAAGAACTGTGCAGTATCGCCAGCTAACTGTATAATGCCCATACCAACTGGCTGTGGTGGCACATTAGTTCTTGGTGCCTGAAACCATGCATCCAATTCCACCTGACTGGCTGTAGTAGGATCATCATCTGTCACAATATATGCAAGTGGTATAGGACCACGCTCACCTTGTGGACCAATATTGCCAGCTGATCCATTAATGATTAAGGCAACTGAAACAATGCCATTAACAGTACCGCCACTATCACTAAAAGTAATGTCTTGATATGCATTAAAAGCTGTACTGTACGGGGTGCTAAAAGTGAACAAGTTGCTGTTAAATTGGCTTGCTGTGTTGCTAACAATGCTGTAATTGCCGTTGGCAGTAAAGTACCTGGCTTCTTGTGTGACCGCAGCAATTAGATTACCTGCTCGCAAGGCTTGCACATTGGCATTTAGTGTGACCACATTGGCCACTGCTGTTGGAGTAAATGCACCACCATTGCCCTGAATAACATATTGACCTTGTGGATAGTTGACCACAAGTGTAGCAGGTGTAGCAATGGTTGTAATTGTGGCACCACTGCTGACAATATTGGCACCACCTGTTGAACTCAACACAGCGACAGGAAAACTTTGTGCGCTGATTTGACCACTGACTGCTGCATTGCCTAGCGTAAAAGTGGCCACAGCATCATTGGTTAGATTGTTTGCAATTGTAATGCCAATTCCAGGATCCACTGACACATTGCTAACACGAATATTGCCATTGGCAAACAGATTGGCCTGAATTGTAGCCACGCTGGTTGTGCTGGCATTGCTGAATGTGGCAGTCATAGTTCGCCCAGACACAGTATATGTGCCGTTTGCGTTCTGTGGGAAACTTATGATTGTGGGATTGACACTGGCTGTGGTTGCTAACAATGCCGCTGTTGATGTGATAACAGCAAGGTCAATTGCTACACCATCCACTGTTTGTACAAATTGATCATCTGGTGCAGCGGTGCCAACAAACCATTGGATCTGAAATCCGCCGTATGTGCTGTAAAACAAAAACTTGTTGGTGCTGAAACCGCCTGTGGCTTCATACCAAATATAATCTGTTGGGTTGTTGCTGGCAGTGGTTGTTGGACTGTTTCTTAAGCCATAATAGGTAGCATTGGTAGGACTTGTGCTGAACCCTGTGCTGCCATCATCAGCAGTGGCATACCTGACATTGATAAATTGATATAGATAAGCAACAACTATGTTGTCGTAGCTGTTGGTAATAGTGCCTGTGCCAGTGTCTGCAACTAGTGCATTGCCAGCTTGTGCAGTTCCCAGTGTTGCTAGTGCATAATTTAAACTGCTAATAACTTCACTGTCACTGCTGTTAACATCCAGTGCAAAGTTTGCCATTAACGATCATCCTCAATAATACTCACTTGCCAATCAGCTTCTGTCAACTGCCATGTGGTTGTTGCTGTGTTGCTGCTGACAACTAGACTGACCACACGACCATCGTTTTGATCAATCTGTACCCACGGAAAGTCTGTGTCAATGTTCATTGTGACAGTGGGTCTAAATGTTGGTGCTTGACCTGTGCTTTGTGCTCCACCAACTGCAACTTGTATGTTGCCTGTGCCAACCACTTGTGGTAGCACACGATGTACCTGCACGTTGTATGAATATGCTTCGCCGTAATTGATGTTGTCGCGTCTAAAGAACGAATTGACAGCTTGTCCATTAATAAAACTGGTGCCTTGATCTTTTTGTATTAGCGGTCTTTGACCTGCTGCACGACCTCTAGCATATACCACACCACGAGTTGACAAGTCAGCCACATTGCCTGTCCATACAGGACTTTCTGTTGCTTCTACTGCGTCTGTGACTTGTCTAGGTGGATTCCAAATGTTCAAATCATAACGATAGCTGATCATTTGATTACAGAAGCCATCACTGTTCAAGTCTGGATAGTAAATTTCTATTTGATACTTTTCACTGTTGTTGACCATGAACACTTGATCATAATAAGCCTGATTGATGTTGGCATGCAAGTAATTTTTCACACGCTGATTGCCAATTGCGGTAAACTGTCCGCCATCAAACATCCATACATCTCTGGCATCAATGCCAAATACCATGTTGTCGCTGTTGGCCCAGCAATTTTCGTTCAACAGTCCACGTCCTTGATTCAGCAATCTAATGCCAAATACAGGAGCACTTGTGGTTGTGTATGCAATTGGACTGAACACCACTGTGTCCCAGTAGCTCATTACATAAAAGTTGCCGCCTAGTGGAAATCCATCTATTAAGGGACCACGCACTGGTACATCAACTTCGTTGGCCACGTTGGTTAAGGTAGGAGCCCATGTTGTTGGTCCTGAATTTAAACCAAATGCCTGACTCCAGCGTACTGTGTTTGGTAAGTTATAATTGGTTCCGCCCAGGCTGTATCGTAAATTGCCAGCTATCAACAATGAACCCACATTGGGACTGCTGTACACACGCATGAAACCAGCAGTTAGATTTTGCCAGCCTGGTGATACTGCATAGTAATTCCACACATACTTGTTGGGAGTCTGATCAATATAGGTGCTATCGTACAGTCTAATTTCTTGTTGATTGGGCAACAGGTACATGGGCGGATTGACACCATCATTTAGGAACAGCACATCGCCATTCCATGAATCTGTGATTGCTGTTGATGTGGTATATGTGTTGCCTGAATACTGTGCAACATTGGGTGTAAGCACAGTGGGTGCACCTGCACCGTTCATTCCGTACCATTCACCGTCGTCTGTGGCTACCACAAACCAATAGGTAGTGCCAATTCTGAAATTGCTTGTGACATAGATAACATTGCCAGCAATGTTTTGCAGGATCAGTTCATCGCCTGCAATTTTTTTGATGCTGCGTACATCTGTCTCTACATTTTGTCCAACGTTGTATTCATTGTCACCAAGCGCAGCACTGGGCACATCAGGTGTGAATGACATATTTTTAAAAACTGTTCTTATACGTTCAATTGCCACGATGTGTCCTTATCTTGGTATTTCTAAACTTACTACCCATTGTTGTTGTTCTTCGTCCCAATCATAGATCACTGAGCCATCTGACGCAGGCTTAGGTGTTGGGGGTTGCCATGACCATGTGGCAGGATCTATAGTCCAGCTGGCAAATGGCTTGGGTGGGTAAAATACATCATGTTCATAATCATATTGATAACCCAACGCAGCATAGTTGCCACGCAAAGGTGTGCCACCTAGTGCATGTTGATTTAGCATGGTGTTTGGATCTGTTTGCAACCATGTGCCAGGGCTAGTATCTACGAATGTATCAAAAAACTCTGGACCTGCTGCAATTACTTCAATGACACGACCATCTCTTACTTTTGCATAATAACTCATTGCTGTTCCTTAACCTGTGTATGTGCCTGAAGAACTAAATTTCAGTATGGTGTCTCCCGCAGCATAGCTGATAGCAACATTGCTACCTGTGTAGCTGCCTGAGTAGCTGACATTGGCTACGCGAATAATGACAACGCCATCACCACCTTTACCAGAATCAATGCCTGTAATATCGCTGTCGTTTCGTGCTCCACCGCCACCGCCACCTAAGAAGTTGGTTCCTGCTGCGGCATCTTGATTACCTGATGATCCATTACCACCGCCACCTGTGCCACCTGTGCCTCCAGTAGTTGCTTGTGATCCACCACCACCACCTGCGTATGTGACACTGGCTCCAGTAATTGTGCTGGCTGTGCCTGCACCACCATTACCACCTGCTGCGGCTTGAGCGGCCTGGCCTACGGCACTTGCGCCACCACCACCGCCACCTGACACATTGGTAGCACTACCAGCACCACCCTGACTGCCCTGACCGCTTGTGCCTGAACCTGGAGTATTTACACCACCGTTGCCTGAGTAAGAACCGCCACCACCTGATCCACCGTTGCGACCAGCTGTGCCTGATGTGCCAATATATGCACCACCGCCTCCACCACCTACTGCTGTAATAGTGCTAAATCCTGTGCCAGAAATGCTAGTATTGCCGCCATCATTACCAACAGTACCAGGAGTACTTGCAACAGAAGCACCACCTGCACCAACTGTGATTGTGTATGTGGTGCCTGTGCTGATCGTGACATTACCTGTTAATAGGCCACCTGCACCGCCACCACCGCCAATGCGCGAACCACCTGCGCCACCGCCACCAACCGCTAGATACCACATACTTGTTCCTGCAGGAGGAGCAATATTTACAGGATTGCTAAATGCATACCAGGCAGCAGCCACATTGCTGTACCATTCTGGCACATTGTAATCAGTGTTATAACGAATCATGCCACCAAATGGCACGCTAGGTCTTGCTGCATTGCCACCAAATGGTATTGACCATGCAGTGGTTTGTGTTGAATTGGCTGCTAGGTTGGCTCGCATTTCCACGTTGCCGTATGTGCTACCACCGCCACCTGTTGAATAAGAAGTGCCGTTGGCCCAGAATATGCCTTGATTGGTGGTTAATCTACCAACCAGTGCAGTACCTGACACATTGACATTGGGTGCATTTAGTGTACCATTTTGACCATTGCCAGCTGTTGTGGTCAAATTGACATTGGCATGTGCGTAAAGTACTGATGTTATATTGGTGCCATCAGCCACATAAGGTCCTGAACTTCCTGGACCAATATAAATTTGACTTGCATTGACATTGATTGTGCCACCGTTGCCAAACGTCTGACCTGTCACATTGGCTGCTGCAATGTTAATAGTGCCTAGACCATTGGTTAGATAACCAGCATACAAACTGACCACATTGGCATTGGCTGTGACGCCACCTGAGCTAGCACGGAATATGTTAGTGGCACCAAATGTTCCTCCAATACCACCAGTATAAGTTGGTAAAAACTGAGCAACTTGTGTGTTGCCGTATGTGCCACCTGTCAAGTTGGTTAGATATCTACCATCGCCTACAAAGAAGCCTGTGGTTGATACATTGGCATTGGCTGTTAAATTACCATTAACGTCAATTACACCACCAGTTAAACTTACTGTACCGCCGCCGCCAGCTGCGGTAATGTTTACCTCTGGAGCATTAACACCATCAGAATCAGCAGTAATATTAACACGACTGAATGAACTTCCGCCTGTGCCATATGTTTCTAAGTCAATGGTAGCGCCGCCACCATTGGCGTACGAATATCCAACTTGTTCAATTTTATTACGGCTGTTGTTGTTGCCAAGCGAAGTATTTTTCACAAACAAATTGGTAGTAAAACCAACGTTGGCAGTTAAATTACCGCCTAGTATTTGTGTCTGACTGGTTGCAACGCCCAGCACATTGCCTGCAGGTATATTGCTCAATTGGCTTCCATCACCAACAAACGATCCTGCTCTAACTGTGTTGTCAACAAAGATGTATCCACCTTCACTAGTAGGATTGCCTGTTGTTATGCTCTTGTTGCTTACTACAACATTGCCTTGAGCAAATGTTGCAATATTTGCACCAGCAGCATCTGACGATAATGGTCCAAACCTAGTAGGCATCTGAATGTCTAAAAGATCAGTTGCGTAGGAGTCATTACCCAGGGTAATATTGGCTGCTAACACATTGATAGTGCCGCCAATGCTGTTAGATGTATTACCAGCTCGTAAATTCAGAGTGCCACCTGCGGCTGTAGCTGCATTGGCCTGAATCAACATTGTGCTGCCGTACCAGTTCTGACTTCCTGTTTTTACATCAGCGTTGCCAATGTTGCCAGTATAAGTTGGCAAGAAAGCTGCCACTTGTACGTTGCTGTAGCTGCTGGTACCAAATGTGTTATTGGCGTAGGTTTGGAATGCACCTAAGTTGGCATCAATGGTGTTGATCTGACCTGCTTGTGTGGCCGCATTGCCAAACAAGGTAGTAATATTGGTTGTTGCTGTGCCTAGGTTGGCATCAATAACATTGATTGCTGTGGCCTGTGTGGCTGCATTGCCAAACAGGGTAGTGATATTGTTTGTTGCAGTACCTAGATTGGCATCAATTGTGCCAAATGTTGTGTTAGCATAAGTCTGGAACGCACCTAGGTTGGCTTGAATGCCGCTAATGGTCAAATTAGCAGCAGCCATGTTGTTGTTTTGTATTACATCAGCAGCATACAGCGTGTTGATGTCTAGAGCCTGGCTGGCTGCGTTGGCGAACAGGGTCACAATGGTGCTGCTGTTGTCTAGTGTGCCTGTGTATGTAGGTAGATAAGCAGCAACATTGGCGTTGCCGTATGTGCCAGCTGGCAAGTTGGTCAATTGACTACCATCGCCTAGAAAATAACCTGCACTGATGTTGCCTGTACTGGTCAACAAGTATGCTGCCACGTTGGCATTGCCATACACGCCAGGAATAGGCAAGTTGGTTAGTAGACTGCCATCACCCACAAAGAAGCTGCTGTAAACATAACTAGGACGCTGTGCTGGTTGACCAATGTTGCCATCATATGTGGGCAAGAATGCAGCCACGTTGGCATTGGTGTAAGTGCCTGCCTGTTGTGGCAAGTTGGTCAGTTTACTGCCATTACCAATAAAATATGCACCAGCCACATTGCTGGAATTAACGGGCAGGTATGCTGCCACATTGGCATTACCGTATGTGCTGGTGTTGCCAACAAAGAATCCTTGTACAGTGGTATTACCTGATGCTAGAGCAAAATTAACATTGCCCTGATTGCTCAGTAATGCCAACAGTTGCTGAGCATTGTTTAAAATACTACTTGCACCACTACCAATGTATAAACCTGGTGTGTTGCTTACTGCAACATTGGCAACATTGCTACTAATATCGTATAAACCTGGCATTGCGGGTTCCTTATTTTATGTTGTATCTACGCATAGTTCTTGGTTGCCAGACTGATGCCAATTTGGTATGGCCACCTGACCATTTGCCTTTGTTGTTCTGATCTGTGACATCGTCCCATGCCATTTGCCACTTTGCTAACCAGCGATTGGCATCATCTGGCATCTTGCGTTTGTGATAATAATTGTGTAGTGTGCCGTACACATAGCCTTCAGGCCAGGAACTCAACACCACGTTGTTTTCAATTTCGTCGCCTTGGCTGTCTAAACTGAACAACAAAGGCCATGTTTTAAAATAATACATGTTGATCACTGCACCTGTACCTAGTCCAGGCAGGAATTCATATTTTTGTCCTACTTCACTGAACTTGCCGCGGTACACCTGTGGAATATTTACTGGTGTTAGATAGATGTTGTTGATCAATTGCATGGTCAACATGTCTCTGTCGCCAATTCTATCATACACAATCCAAGGACCTGCACCACCTGCTCCACCACCATAACCATTAGTGCCCTGATTAAAGAACAAGATAGGCCTATTCATGTCACTGGGGATCTGAACGAAGCCATCTGCATCCGCAACACCTGTTGTGGTCCAGGGATCTGTCCGCAACGCTGGCAATTCAATATTACGCATCATCAGCTCAGTTAGGTAGATACATTGTTTGATTTCATCGTCGTTGCTGCTGCCTGTAAAATCTTTTACATAGCTTACTAACGCCGTAGCGTTGGGGATCATTGTGCTCATTAATGTTTTCCTGCGAAATTAGCACCTTCAAAGAAGGCTTTTTGTCCAATTGCTGCTGGATATGGCACATCAATTGGTATTGGCAACTTGCCGCCTGGGTAGCAAACAAATGCTGGATACTCTTGTTGCACCACTCTGTAAAATTGTGCTTTTAAAGTCTTGTCTCGTTTGATGGTATGCCAGCTCATGCCACCAAAATACTTGTTGCCTATGTCTTGTGCAATAACTTCTGGCAATTCCATCCACTTGTAGCCCAGTTTGCCGTCTGGCATCAAGGGTGCTAGTGGGTCCATCCAACCTGATTCTGCTTTTTCTCTATACAATTTGCATTGTTCTAGTATGGCATCAACATTCAACTGTTCTTTCTGAATGTAAAACTTGCCATCTTCTCTACCTGTGGTGGTAATTATGTTGCGACTTTTGTTGTAGTCTGATCTTTTCCAGTCGCCTTTTAATTTATTGAATAATGCATCGTTTTGTAGCAGGCGATCGCCAATGCCATTGTGTGCTGTGACTAGGCCACCTGCGTCCATTCTATATGCATTTGGATCGTGTTCAGGTTCATCGTCAGGATCCAAATAACTTTTGTCGTGATAGTGTTCAAATTCGCTCATAGTATTATTTATGTAAAATAAAAAAGGGCCCTAAGGCCCTTTCCTGATTCCAATCAGTCAAGATTAGAAGCTTTGGTTGTCCCAAGCATTTAAACGCTGTACGAATGCACTTGGACGTAGTGATCCACTTGCACCGTAGTTGTTGTTAGCACCACCGCTAACGCCAGCGTAGCTTCCGCTTGCACTGATGTCGTGTAGTACTGCAACGCCTGCTGGGTTGCGAACGATCAAGGTACCTTCCATTAGGAACTGATCTAGTGATGCATCTGCATTACTGAACACTTCGTTGTTAGGTCCTAGGTCGCGTAAGCTACCCCACTGTAGAACTTCTTCGTTTAGGAAGTAGATCTGGTTGCTTGCACCAACTTGATCCATGATCCAGGAATCAAAGATTTCGTAGGTGTAATTGAAGTCGCCTTCGTATGTAGCGATTGTGTCGCCACGCTCACTGTTCACACGGTTTAAGCCACGGCTTGTAGGCATTGTGTCTGACAAGTGTGTACGTAGGCTTGTTGGGCAAACGATAGTGCGGATTTTAGCATTGAATCTCTTCTCTGCTGTTGTGACCAACTGCTTGTATAAACTTGGAGCAAACTGTTGTAGTTGTGCTGTGTATTCATAGAAGCTTGAACCTAGGTATTCACCGTTGTTGGTAATTGTGGTTGCACCAGCTGCTGCTGCACTACCACCAATGATGAACGCTGAGCTACCACTAGTGATTGTTTGATAACCTAGTGTGTCGCTTGATTCAAAGTTGAATAGTGTAGTGATGCGGTTGCCTGCAACGCTTAGATTACCTGTACCGTCACCAGTGTTGAAACTGTGAGTACCAGCAAATGCGTTCAAGGAACCCATTCTACGACCAGTTTGGCTTGAACCAGTGATCTGAACATTACCAGATGTTTCAGTGCCAATGTAAGCTGCACCAGATTGGCCGCTGTACTTGGTACCAACTTGGTCATTACGAACCAGTTGTGCTTCAACGTCAAACATCAATTCAATCAGCTGTTTGACTTCTTGGTATGCTTGTGGGTCACCACCAGATTGTTCAACTGCACGAGCGGTACCAGTAGCACCAACTGTGGTTTGGAAAATCTGTGTGTAGTTGCCCAAGTTAGCACGGCTGTTTGATTCTGCGTTAGCAGCAGTGACAGCAGCACCTTCTTGTACAGCTTGCACTTCAGGAGCACGATATACGTCGTTGGTCCATAGTGGTAGTGTAGAAACAACTTTACGCTTCTTGGCCATACACATGTTTAAAACAGGGGTATCGTCTTTTACGCGATTTGATACATCTAGGTCTAGATCTTTAACAACGATATCAGTAGGGTAGCTGCCAACACCGTTGCCAATTTGGGAAGTTGTAATTGTTGCCATGTAAATCTCCTTTAAATTTGGCTTTATCTTCTAGTTGTTCTTGCAGCACGGATGTTTTGCAAGTGTGCAACTAGTACATTGTCTGCGGCTTTCTTATCACCGCTCTTGGCTTTCTCGCGAAGTGAGTCTATATCTCCATTTGCACGGCCACTATTGATAGGAGTTGAGCCTTTACGATTTGTTAATGCTGCAATGGAACCACCTGCAGATTTGGCTTTGGGTTTGTCTCTATACTTCAATCCATCTCTTAGCAGACTCAATATGTGTTCATCTGCGGACACTAGATCAATGTTAGTAATCCCTGGTACCAACTGATTTTCAGCTGATGCCCAACCTTCTGCTACCTTGTTGCGTACCTCGTTGTAAACATATTGGTTGCGTAGTTCTTTGTCTTTAAAGTTCTTACGATTGTTTTCCAATACGCCACTAACCTGTTGTTTACGCATGTCGTAAAACTGTTGTATCTGCGGTTTGACACCATTGATGTACTGTGCCTGTTGAGCAATGTACTGTTCATTTTGTGCCATGTTAGCACGAATACGAGCTTGTGCAGCTGGATCATTTGTTTGAGCCAATTGCTGCTGGAAAGTATTCTGATAACCCTGCGTCTTAACAATTTCGTCATACGCTTTTTGCAACTGAGGTGCAACTGTAAATTCCAATGCAAGAAACAAACCTTCAGTTTCCTGCTGCTTTGCTTGAATATATTCATCAAACTCAGCTTTCTCTATCTTTAACTGCCTTGCATCTTCACTAATTGCTGCACCTTGACCCAATATACTTGCAGCCTTCTTGGCGTCAATTACGATTTCTTTACCGTTGCGTACAAACTTGAACTTGGCGTTTGGGTTTGTGTCCGCAAAATCAATAAAATCAATAATCTCTTCTCTAGTAGAATCCGCAGCACTTACCTCTTGAGGGGTGTCTACATCATCTTGGCTTTCAGCATACTCTGCTTCTGGTACATCAACTTCTGGCTCTACTATATTGGTATCGCTGTCATCGTCAGTGCTACCTTCTGGTGCCACGGGGGCTGCTGTTGCTGCCGCATCAGGAGAACCCGTTTCAGCTTGGCTAGCAGTTAACATCTGATTACGCAATGTTTGTTCTTTCATTGCGGCCATTTTGTTAGCTATTGAGTCTAGACCAGTGCTGACATTTTGTACAGGGACCGCCTCTGGGAGGTTAGGTGTGATTGTATTTACTTCGTTATCCAATTTTTATCCTTTTCAAATTTGGGGGTCTGCTTGATTCTGTTTTAACGCAGCTTCTTGCAGGCTTACCACTCTATCTTTCATGTAAGCAGCCCGTCTAAGACTTCTTACAAATTCATCTATGCCTGACAACTGATTAGCAATTGCTATTCTAGTTGTATTATCTACTTCTGTATGCCCGCTTAGTTCTGTCATGATGTCCAAGCGTTCAAACTTAAACTGGTGTATGAACTGTGCTAGATCCTTGTTTTTCATCAAGTTTTCTGCAGCAGTTCCTAACACTTTTACCTTGTCCAATTGACTAGGTGTCATTTTCTTGATGTTGTTCAAGTCCGCTGTCAGGCGATTATTGAACGCATCAACTGCATCATCATTAATCATTTCAATTCCAATTCAATGTGTTTTATTTATGTTCCATATGCTTTGGCTTTATTCTCAGCAAGCAAAGCAAAGCCTTCTAGCTGACTTGCAGCGGTAGTGCCATTAACACTGGCTTCAATTTCAGCAGCTCTAACTGTGTCCAGATTGGCTCGTGCCAGTTTCTGCTGATCATCTGGGCTAGGCTGTTTGTTTTGCTGTGCTGCTTGTGCTGCCTGGATCATTTCCATTACTTCTTGGTCACTAGGCAAGTAGGTGTTGGCATCTTTAACGCCCAACACATACAGCATGTCTTCGTATGGCTTCTTCATTTTCTTGAATGCTGCCACTGTCAGGGCACCAGACGCAACACCTGCTGCAACTTCTTGTGTGAGTTGTATTTGGCATTGTTTAATAACTTGTAGGCGTTGTAAACTGTTTTCTTCGCTACGCATGCCCAGTGCAAGATCAATGTGTATGGTCTTGCGTTCGTTAAAGTTCATGTC
>Ga0181344_1000200_pt1 | contig 25082 bp, 39 predicted proteins | sample Su13VDMLBDD_FD_130098 | JGI IMG/M metagenome (GOLD analysis project Ga0181344, IMG submission 130098) | Freshwater viral communities from Lake Michigan, USA - Su13.VD.MLB.D.D | ecosystem: Environmental > Aquatic > Freshwater > Lake | place: USA: Michigan | collected 2013-07-15
AAGTCGCCAACCATAGATATGGTATCTTTAACACCACTTTCTTTAATATTATCCAATAAACTTTGTTTTAAAGTATCTTCTTTAATTAGTTTATATTGTTCTTCTGTTATTAATATCTTCATATTTTATAAATAATCGTTCAATAACATTTCAAATAGTTTATTTAAATATTTTGTTTCCAATTCACCAATACTTACATCATAATCACTATAATATTCGTCATACATAGTACCATCCTCATCAAATTCCCATACCGTAACATGTACTAATAAATTGTCATTATAATTCTCAATAAAATCAATATAAGATTCAAATGTGTGATCATCCTCACCATCAAATTGATCATACAAAATATCAGAATCTACTTCGTGCAAATAGATTCTACCTCCACCACCATAAACAGGATGTTCTTCATCAAGTCCAATTATTTCTTTGATTAATTCTATCTTACTCTGTCTTGAATCAAAGTAATTGGGTAAAAGAGTTATGAAATTATCGTATCCACCCATGAACTTAATGGTATCTATAATACCAAATTCTTTAATATTATCCAATAAACTTTGTTTTAATGAATCCTCTTTAATTAATTTATATTGTTCTTCTGTTATTAATATCTTCATATCTTATAAATATATCAACACACAAAAAAGGTGAAGTATTACCTCCACCTTTTTGGGGTCGTTCACGGATTGTGAACCAACAGCCACCACTTTGTTTTAAAGATTAACAAAGAAACTAACCTTCCAACTTAGATTTAGCAACAACAACTTCAGCAATTGAATGTTCTTTAGTCTTACCAACAACCAAACACTCCTTTAAAATCATATGTGGAATGTGGATTAAAAAATCCTTCCCATTAAATGTAGAAAGATTTTGATTAAGTTCAATTGATGAATGAACCATATTTAAAAATATTTTAAATTGAACTTCATCCAAAAAAGACTCGTTTAATACTTCACCATAAACCGGATGAACAATAATGATGTGTTTGTGTGTTGCCATATTTTATTATTTTTACAAATATAATATTTTTTTTTAAACTAATCTATTTTTTTATATACAATTTTTGATATCAAAATGTCATTTTTAGATATTCCAAAATATTTTAATTCCTCAGCAATAATTTTAGCAATAGAACTACGATACCAACCATTAAACCTTTTTATTTTTTTTTGGCAAAATTCATTTGATCTAGAATAATTCAAATTACACATATCAACATTTACGTCCACCTCATAACAAAAATCACCGTAATATGAATTGTATTTCCTAATAGATGTGATTTTAAACTTTGATGTAACTAAGTCATTATCAAACAACCCTTCATATCTAGTGTCAGGTAATATGATAGTATTTTTAAAATACTTTTTAATGAACTTTATGTCCTTATCTGAAATACATTTACCAATTTTATATTCGTTCTTCATAGAACAAATATAGTAAAAAAAAATTAAGGCACAAAAAAAGGGAAACATTTATTTCCCTTAAATTTTTGTAGCAACGCCTTGGAATCGCACCAAGTTTATCTGGCTTATGAGACCAGTAAGATTCTATACCTTCCGCCTGCTATTAATAAAAAGAACGCTGAGATTACACGTTTTACTAGGAACCTTTAGAGTCATTATTGTTTCTACTCTTATCCACCATCTTTTGAATGGTATTTCCCATCACCGATTGGTTAGACCAATCACTCCTTGACAGCATAACTACTCTCCTATTACTTAACACTCTCCGAGAATGCCTCCCCAGTTAATCCTTGCGGGATTAGAGGTTTTTGGTAGAAATACACTCAGACTTGGGGTCTTTATGTGCCACGGACATCCCGTGACTAAGTGGGTGACTTCCGTTATACTGTGACGGACACTTTTCCTTTCTGTCATTATTAAAATTCCTTAATTTTTTAACATAAGTTTTTGTGTTGTGGATTGTGAAAGAAGTGGTCCGCCAACCAAGCCAACTCATCTTTTTAATGAATTGATACTTAACTTCTCTCTGAAACTTCCCAGTCTCCATATTTCAAGATTACTTCGTGATTAACCCCTTGGTAGAAGTTTATCAAGGTTAGTAACGACACCACTCGTACACTAACATACCTTTCGGTTTTAAGTATCCTATAATATTGGGAAACGCAATAATAGAATTGGATAATTCCATTTTTTGCAACATCCCTACGGGTTATTCCTATTAGTGTCCCCACCTCAATCAGACGACCCACATCGCCCAATCATCTAACCACTTTCCCTACAGCGTTGCCCTCAGTACTAAAGGTTAAACGGTATCCCGCTTGCGTACTCAAGTTCGTTCTCACAAACCGCAAATTAGTTACACTTCTAATTCACTTTATCCTACTTTCGTAGTTTATTTTTATCACCCCCGAAGGAATGACACCACATTGTGGATGGATCATACGCGACCCAAATAACCTAATGATTTATACACTTAAACAAAGGGAGGTGTTATTTCGCTTCTTTTACGTGTATAAACGTTTGGTTTGTTTTTATTTCAAAGAACTTTTATTAAATTTACCACTTTTTATTTTACTTGTCAAGTGGTCAAACAAGTTTTTTTTTAATACTTCTCTACATAAACGTTATCCGTTCCGTAGTTTCTTGCTTGTACCTCTGCGAATTCTGCATTCGGTGTGTAGCATTTCTTACCTTCTAGGTTGTAGTAATAAAAAATCTCCACAACTTCGTTAGTTACATCACTCATACGACTGATTTTTTTTGGTTAATACTATGTCAATTCCCTTTTTTAAATTAGGTCGTTTCCCAATTGTTTTACAAACTTACAACATTTAGTTTGTTTTGTCAAGTTTTTAATGTAAAAAAAATGAATTTTTTTGTTAAGATAAATATAAATATATCAAAAAATAGCAAAAGACAAAAAATATATCAAATTTTTAATAATTCTGTTGCAATATTTTTAAATTTACCCTTTAATGGTATTTCAAATACTTTTTTACCAGGAAATGTATAACTCTTATTTGGTAACATTAATTTAAAATGCCCCGTTTCATCAATCCCCACCAATGGAAATTCAACATCCATCATTGTAATATTTGAACTATTAATTAATGTACACTTACCGGGGTAATCCCATTGTCCTCTATTATCCTTTACACATTCCATTTTATCAAAGATATAATCCCAATCCTTTTGGTTTAATATATCTTTTTTTTGGATGTGTCTCTTAAGTAAAGTGACAATATCTGAATTAGTATGTGTTTCTTCTTTATTCATTTATGTCCACCATTATTTTTTAAAATGTTCGTTAATCATCATTTTAATTAAGTCTCGTTTTGTGATGGATTCACTGGTTAATTCCTGTGATTCAATTTCAGAATTCAATACACGAACAAACTCATCTTGTATTGCCTTTGTAAGTTGAACATATGTTGTTATTTCTTCAGTTGGTTCAATATTTACATTAACACCTTCTTTATTAATAACCTTCATTGCCGCTTCTAATTGTTTTGGGCTTATCGTTTTGAATTTTAATAATTTAGTTTTAATATCATTAACAAATGGATTATTTCCACTATAATTTACGATTGGTTGTAGTTCAGGTTCAAATTCATCAACAGGTTCTTGATTTTTTTTACTTTTACTAAAAAGATACATCATACCACTAACATTAGTAATTTTCCTATGTCCACCACTGTTTGCCTGAATGATATCCCACCCACTAACACTTACTCTATCCAATAAATCTTTTTGTTTACTACTCAATGTTCTATACAACTTTGATGACATATCTGAAAGTATATCCAATAGTTTATCACCCCCATTAACTTTAAATGATGGTGATTTACCATATAATGCCAACATATCTTTTAATGTAAATCCAACTGACGAATAATCTGCACTTGATTCTGATATTCTTTTTATTGTACCAAACGTTACATCCATACCCTTTAACATTGGTTCAAACTTTTGTAATACAACATCCTTCATTTCACCAAGATTAACATCCTTAAGTGAAATGTCTTTTTTAAATGGATTACATGATGCTTGAACAAGTCCCATCGGCCAAGCTATTACAATAAAATCAGCATCAGGATTATTTTTAAATGGTGTATATCTATCATAAGAACCCGGTTTTACCATAGAACCACCACCATATTGAACAATAATTTTACCAACACGTTTAACCTTGTCACTTTCACTTTGTTTTTGTATATATGCTTGTTGATTTGATGTTAATTCTTCAGGTTTAGCATAACCTTTATCAATGATTTCTTTTTTAATGTTGTTTAAAATACTTAATAATGATGGTTTTGAATTCATAACCAAACCTTCCAAAAACCCAGGTTTGTTTTTAAAAGCCAGTAACAACTTATTTGTCACAAGACCCATCATTAATTTATTTTGACTTAATGTCTTATCTTTATCAAATTTAAATAAGAAATTCATTACCATTTCTGGTGTTATTTCATTTTGAGCAAAATTCGCAGAATCAACAGTGGATATTAACATAATATCATCAGAAGGGAATATATCTCTTGGTGACATTAATTGTGATATGGTTTCAACATTTGATCGTGAATGTTTGAAACTTGTTGCTGTATCTTGTTCAACACCTGCTTGTGAATCATGGTGATCCGTATGAATAACAAACATGGGTTTGCCATGAGCAAAATCAACTAATACCGGCATCACATCACCTGAACCTTCAGGTTTTTTAATTGCAAATTCCTTATCTCCGTATTGTATTACTTCAGCATCAACGACTTCAATTCCGTTCTGCTCCAAATAGTTCTTCATGGCAATTGCCGTAGTTACTCCGTCAAGATCTTGGTGAAAGTAGATTTTAGCTTTTTTATATCTTTTTGCAATATTTTTAATATCACGTAACCCACTTTCTGCCAGGACGTATCGTTTTTTACTGTTCATAATTTATTGTTTTTTATATAAATATGTCTTATAACAAAAAAACCCCAACTATTATTGGGGTTCATTAAATTCTAATTTTTGTTGTCGTTTTTGTTCCACAAACGTTTGTACTCGTTCTTTTGCTATATCCGCATAGTTTGGTGATAATTCAATACCAATCCACCTACGATCCAATAATTCAGCAGCCACCAATGTTGTTCCCGACCCAGCAAACGGATCCAATACGATGTCGTTTTTGTAGGATAATATTTTAATTGCCTTTGTTGGGATGTCCATACTAAAAGTAGCTTTGGTTAATGACTTGGTATCTGCAAAATACTTCCATTGTCCAAAAACAAGTTCCATAAACTCTTTTTTGTCAAGGTCGTCATATACCACCTTCTTCTTTATTGTTCCATCTTCTTGTTCTATTTCAGTTGGAACTCCCTTCCACTGGGGTTCACCTTTTGTTAATTTTTTTGGTGAATTCTTGTAAGCAATTATGATACATTCTTTTGGGTTATAAATATATGGTTGACTACAACTCATCCATGAACCCCATGCAGTTGTTTTACTACGGTGTGGGGATTCTTCTTCTAAGTCAATAAGTCCAAACCATTTATATCCAATTTCTTTCATTACATTCCATATTTCTGAAACAATAAAAACTCTCCCACCCCTATCTTTAAGATTAATTTCGAATGGAATATTAACACAAATTCGTCCATCATCTTTTAAAAGTCTGAAAGCACTTCTCAACCATTTTTTAGAAAACTCAAGGTATTCATCTAAGGTTGTATTATCATCATAAACATCATAAGAAATGTTAACAGAATATGGTGGTGACGTACAAATTAAGTCTATTGATGATTCAGGTAATGTATTCATAACTTCAACACAATCACCATTTATAATTTTACCAGTTTCTAACATAACTTCTCTAATTGTTCTATGTGATGTTGGAGGTACCAAGCAGCTTTACGCAAATCCTCTAACTCCTTATCTTTATTTTTTTTACCAGCTCTTGAGATGTACTTAATGGTATTACCCAAACTAAAACCTAAGTTCCAAGCATCTATCACTTTTATCGCTTCATAAACATTATCCGACCCACCATAATGGACAGGATGGTTTACGTGTTCTTTTTGTTCCATATTATTTTTTTAAATATTTCTCAACCCTTGATAATGTTACTAAAAACATCACAGAAACCCCAATAGATAACAATACCCATATAGGTTGGTTTTTATAACCAGAATAAAACCCTGATAAAATTATAATAACCGCAAATAATGCAACTATAAAAGGTGTTAAAATCTTGGAATCAGCAGCAACTTCATAACGTTCTGTCCATATCAATCTATTTATTGCATCTTGCATATCTTTACCATAAGCAGGTACACTATGTACCATACCATCAACTTCTTCTATGGTGATAAGGTATTTAAAATACCCAGGACTTGTTTTGCTTGGTTCAATTAATTTGCAATCAATTGCCTTTCTTTTGTTTTTTGGCATATATATAAATTTTTAATCGTATAATCCTTGTTCAATTAAGTATGTTCTTACAACCCTTCCCAAATCATAATCGTTTGGGTTTTGTTTTGCGAAATATTGGATGTTATCATAAATTGTTTGCAAACGATTTAAATCCATCATTACACGTTCTCTTGCCACTTTTAGGTGGGAAATTGGTTGTTTATACCCGAATTCTTTCTCTTGTCTCAATTCGTTTAGACCTCGTTTTTTTGATTCCATAATGTTTTTTATTTTAAAAATAATGAATTATTTTTTGTTTGTCAAATCTTTAGTTGTTAAAACTTTGGATTGTATCATATAATTCATAATCTTTCTTTTTGCCACAGGTAATAAAGTTTCCATTAATGGATAAGTATTGTTATGATTCACATTAAAGATTATTAAATGTGAATGAATATCTTTATCTTGGATATCTTTAATTAAAGGTCGTTTTACTTCTTTTAATTTTTGTTCAATTTCATTTCTGTTACAATCAGCAACTTTTTTTATGTGACATTTGTTCTCCGTCGCACCTTTTTTAATTGGTTTAACCATAAATTCATACAACATAGTCTTACCATTATATTCCAAAAAAAACAACCCTTGTTTGTTATCAATGTTTTTTTTATTTAAAATAGGGTTAATTGAAACCGTATCATTTACGATGTCCCATATCGCTTTTGCATGATTAAAATAATCTGTTAACTTCTCATTTGATACTTTACATATATTATATAACTCAGAAATCTCCTCCTTTGTTAATAACGGCACAGGGTTTGCCATTAAGTCCGATAATAATATTTCATCGTCAGGATCCTTTAACTTCCTATTTAAAGTTAGATATTGTCCTTTCTCTAATAATAAATTAACATTCGCTAAATGTAATGATATTTCTTGAAACTGGGGATATAACTTAAAATTATTTAAATTCTTATCTATTTTTTGTAAAAAATTCAAAAGCACATATTCTTTATGTTCCATATCTATGGGTTCTTGAAATAACCAATTTGTATCCATTAATCCTTTTTTAAAAAAAATACTATATTTAAACTATATGTAAATCAATTATGTCGTAACACGTGATACCATTTACCATTAATCTTATATTCATTATCTTCACCATCATAAGATCCCAATATATGTCCATAACCATCTTGATTAATGACATCATTAAACATACCATCCATGTCTATAAAATCTAAAAGATATTCTCTTGGATATCCATAATTTTCTAAAAAAACAGGAAATCTATCTTCCCAATCGTTGATGTTATCTTCAATAATTCGTTCCATTTCATCGTCATCGTACCCACCTTCCGGACTTTCATTTATATCTTCAATAATATTTTTAGCATCATTTATTTCATCTTTAATATTATTTTTTTGTTCATCACTTAATGACCCATCAGATAACTTATTTTGAAGTGTATTAATTTTTTGTTGGTAGATATTAACAATATTTTTTTGTTGTTCTGATAGTCTTTGTGGTACTTCATAAGCTTCGGGATTGTTATAAACATCATCACTAAAAAAATCATATAAAAAACTTCTTACCTGTTGTTTATCTATATTACTTTCCCACACCCATTCTCTAAATGTATCTAATCCAGTATCATCTACTAAATTTTTTAGTGAAACTTTTGCTTCATCACCTATTTCATCATCACTATACACATACCATTCAGACTCAAATAAATCATCACCAAGCCACGTAAACATATTATGACGTTCATTATAAATAAAATATTTATCTTCATTATCATTAACAGAACCATTTGATTTTAAATGTTCAAATAAAGCTTCCGTTTTGTTTGATAAATCATCGTCATTATTAACGTCCCATTCACCTTCTTGTCTTAGTTGATCAAGTTCATTTAATTTTTTTAATCGTTCAGCTTCTTTTTGTTTATCCCACATAACAGAATGATGATTCCAAAAAATACCATTAACTTTGTTTTTATCAAAATATTCAATTCCACTATATGAAATATTTAAATCACCATCAACATAGTCAATTGAATCTATATTTGTTACTTCTCTATCGTTAATTCTTAAATCACCAGTGATTCTTATCTTTTTACCTTTATAATCTGCAAATTTTTTAATGAATCTACCATCACCATTTACATATTTTAACATGTCAGTATAATCTTCGGGTGATATATCAACCCATTCTGTTTCATCTTCCTTGATGATTTTTTTAATAAGTTTTTTTAATTCTGATTCTGTTAATTTCATTTTTTATATTATTTTAAATTATATACCTCATCCAACAAAATTATTTTAAGTCCGACACCATCTCGTGTTGTGACTCCCCTTAAATTGTATACCTCATCCAACCAATTTACTCTTTACACCAGTTTGTATGTTGTTGTGACTCCCCTTAAATTGTATACCTCATCCAACCACATCTTTGTAAATTGTTGTGTTTCAATATAGTTAAGACCAAAATGGTTTGCTAAAAATGACCATATTTCATTATAATCTATGTAAACACTTTCATTTTTTGTATCGTAAACCATAAAGTTATGGTTTGGTTTATACCTGAATAAAATCAAGTCTTTACGTTCTTTTGATTGAACTTGTTCCAAGTCATCAAATAAATGAAGAAAGTCCATCGGACTATTTATATTTAATAATTGACAAAATATGTCAAAGTCACCTACCATATTAACAGTATCTTTAACTCCACTTTCTTTAATATTATCCAATAAACTTTGTTTTAAAGTATCTTCTTTAATTAGTTTATATTGCTCTTCTGTAATTATTATCTTCATATTTTATAAATACTTTTTATTTCATAATATTTATATGGTATATGGATTCAGGTATTTATATAGTGAACTACCTAACAACTAAAGATTGTTGGGCTTCTGAATTATAAATATTCAGAACTTTAGAAGTCTCATCAGTTGTGCCAATTAAAACTGGACTTATTTTACCTCCACTTCTGTTATCGGATGTTCCGTCCGATATAAGTTTATACCCTTCATTTAGGATGTTAATACTAGCATTTAAATCTCTATCTAATTTTGTATTACAAGATGGACAAGTCCATTGTCTAATATCTAATTTTAGATTTTGATTAATATATCCACAACAATTGCAAGTTTTAGAACTAGGAAAGAACCTATCAATTTTAACAATTTGTTTATCATTCCATTCTGCTTTGTAAGTCAAAAGTTCTATGAACTTTGACCAACTAACATCAGAAATGTGTTTTGCTAATTTATGATTTTTAATCATTCCTTTTATATTCAAATCTTCCAGAATGATTGTATCATATTTTTTAATTAACTCTGTGGATACTTTGTGCAAATTATCTAACCTAGAATTGGCTATCTTCTTGTGTAGTTTTGCAACTTTTAATTTTTGTTTATAATATCTGTTAGAACCTTTTGTCTTTCTACTTAAATGTTGTTGTGCTTTTTTAAGTAAATTAGCATATGTTTTTGTATAACTGTTATTTTTGTATTTATATCCTTCGGATGTTATTACAAAATCTTTAATACCTAAGTCAATACCAATTGTTTTACCTGTTTTAGGTATTTTATTATGTTCAGTTTCTACTAAAATGGAAACAAAATATTCATTTGTTGTTGTTTTAGATATTGTTGCTTGTTTAATAACACCATTAAAAGTTCTATGTAAAATTAAATCAATAGGTTGTTTAAATTTAGGAATAACTAATTTACCATTTATTATTTTAACAAACTGAGGTACACAAAAACTATTTTTTGTATGTTTAGATTTAAATCTAGGAAATCCTTTTTTAAACCTAAAAAAGTTTTTATATGCTGTTTCTAAATTTTTTAAACTATCTTGCAATGATTGTGAATTTATTTCATTTAACCAATTATAATCTTGTTCTTTTTTTAATAAAGTTAATGATTTTGCATTATCATAATAGTTAATATTATTTTTATTTGTTTCATATTCTAATTTCCTTTCATTTAAAAAATAATTATAAACAAACCTAATGGAACCAAAATGTTTATTTAACAAAACAATTTGTTCTTCATTCGGTTTAAGTTTATATTTAAAAGATTTTAACATTTAACAAATTTTATCTATATATGATAAATATCACTAAAAACTGAAAAGTTCATTTTTTATATAAAAAATTTAAAGTATTTTTACACCTTTCATCCCACAAACTAAAGATTTGTGGGTTTTACGGTGGTGTTATATAAAAAACATACTAAATAATAAAGTTTATGTTGGTAGTTCCACTAACTTAAAAAGTAGGAATTATAAACACTTTTGGATGTTAGAAAAAGGTTTACATGATAATTGTCATTTACAAAACTCCTATAACAAATATGGTAAAGATTGTTTTATTTTTCAAGTAATAAAAGAATGTGATTTTATTGACTTAATCAGTATGGAAAATTTTTATATTTCAGAATTTAAATCTAATATTTTTGAATACGGTTATAATTTAGCAACCGTAAATGAATTTAGACGTAACACATTCAACGACGAAGTAAAAATAAAACTATCAAAACATAACCTTAATAAAAATAAAATTTTTTCCAAGTATTCATTGACAAATATCCAAACGGGTCAGATATTTATATTTGAGAGTTTAGTAGAGGGGGCTAATTATTTAATTACTAATGGTTTTACCAAAGGTAGCCCAAGAAATGTTAGAATTAAGATTTCTAATTGTCTAAGAAACATAAAAGTAAATAACGGAAGTAAAGGTAGTATAAGAAAAACTTGTTATAAACATAATTTTCAAATAATAAATTAAAAAAATATAGTCATGGGCGGATGTGGATGTAAAAATAAAAATAATGGTCAACAAGATCAAACACAACAACAAACACAACAACAACAAAATAATGAATCTGTAAAAAATGCAGTTCAAAAAATTGTTGAGAAGTATTACAGTAAAAAACAATAACTATTTAACCATAAATTTATTTTATTTAACATTAAAAAAATAAAATTGTTAAATAATAAATTATGATTGAAGTTTATAACTTTTTGGATGGTAAAAACATCTGTAATATTTTTGCAAGTTTAATTGTTGAACGTATTAATGAATCATTTCCTAACGCTGATACCGAAATAACGGTTATTAATGTTAGGAATTTTTTTGTTGTAAAGGGAAGGACAACTTCCACCACAATACTTAATCTTAGTGACGTATTACGTGAATTCTGTTTAAAATACAATGAAGATTTATCAAATACCATGCGTGTTTTTGATATTATCAGTTATGGTGAATCACCAACAAACAACCATATCACACTAACACATAAAGAAATAAAAGATTCATTCAAAAATGAATTAACCACTTTAGTAAATGAATCTTATAATGATGGTATCCATTTTAATGTGAAATATTTTAAAGAAGAAACTACACTACTTTATGATTGTAAAATTGAACAAAATGAAATAGTAAAAACACTATTAAAAACAAAATACCCAAATATCACAATATTAAAATCTGATTTCACACAAGAAACATATACATCAGATAAATTATATGGTTTATCACAAAACGCAAACAAATTATACCACACTTTATTAAAATATATTTCAAACCACATTATCAGTCGTGGAATATCATCTGAATTAACCCTAACCTTGAACTGGTTTAATGATTATAAAGAAATAACAAACGAAACCGTTAATTTAAAAATATCAGGTAAACATATCGTCAAAGAAGAATGGTTATTATCTTTAATCTTGGATGTATTTCCATTTGAATATGATGAACTAAAAAATAAATTTAATTCATATTCATACCACAAAGAAATAATTAATGAAGGTACCGATCTTCCTTGGAATAAATTAGATCTAATACGTGAATTAGTTTTAGTCTAACATATAATCTTTTACAAGTTTAACGCCCTCATAGATATCTTCAAAATCTCTATCGGGGGCTAATAACTTAACATTTGTTGGTTCATCTTTATCGTCAAGTGTTATTAAAATCATTGAAGGCAAATAATCATTATCCGTTAAATTAACAAATTCATCATATTCATCCTCATAAACATCAACATCACGTTCAATATAATCAAACCCTTCATTGGTTAATTCCTCCTTAATCATCGTACAATAAGGACAACCCTTCATCGTATATAAAATTACTGCCTTCATATTAAAAATCTATTGTGTAAAATTTATTCAAACCATTTAATAAAATATCAACATTATTTTTAGATTCTGTAGTGGATAAAATATATAACTTATAAACCCGTTCAACGTCAATCGCAGACACATAAACCATAATCTTATGTGTTGTATTATATTCAATCAACGCATCTTTTATAAATTCTTGATTTTTATTACAAAGATTATAAAACCAAATAATCTTATTTTTTTTTGTTAATTGCTCAACCCCACTAAAAATAACGTTAGAAGTTTGTGTTATTGAAGGATATGTATCATAAGCATCTTGATACATTTTAATAATAAAATCAGGTATCATATTTATCTTGTCCATATTTTAAGGTAATTCATCAATGTCATATATATAATCATAACGGGATACTTCATCACCAATATTTCTATCCCAAACTGGTAATATTCTTCTTATAGTAAATTCATCATCATCATCTTCATTATAAAATACCGCACTTGCAACAAATGTAACCCCAGAACCAAATGTTTTTGTGATTTTTGGTAGATTAATAACATCCTGTTTGTAATATTCACTTACCATACTATCCAATATTTCAATCACTTCTAACCATTCATTCTTTACTTCCATATTGAACCTTTCTTTAGTTTGAACCCTAACTATTTCATTTCTTCTAAATTGATATTCAATGGTTAATCTTTGTTCTGATAACATATCACCCTTTCTTAATGAAATAATCATACAATATGGTTTCTCTGAATATGTTCTTACACAATTTCTTTGGTTTCTTGATTCTTCTTCGTAATCAGAAGAATTAGTTAATAATTTCGGATAAAATATATCATCACCCAATTTAATCGGTTCCTCAATTAAATGGGAATCATCACCATAAAAACGAACAATTGTACCTGAACGATAAGATATTAATAATTTAGACCATTCTTCATGCTCAACAACAAAATCGTGATAATTTTTTGATTTTACTTTAACATTAACTTCATATTTTTTTAATTGTTGTTTAAAATCAATATGATCAAAAATTGTGGTTAATTGTTCTGAATATGTAAATTCATTAATAATATTAACTAATCTACCCTTCTCTATATTTGTTAATTCTAATCCGTTAATTCTATTAAAAGATGAATGATATTCCATCCAATAACTTGGTTGTTCTATACTTGCAAATATAGATAAATTGGTAATTTTATTAAAATAATCAACACCCAATACACGATATAACATAACAACGTCATATATTATAAAGTTATTTACTGAATTTAATATCTTTCTGATGTTATCACCCTTTAAATCATATAAAGACATCACATAATTCACCAAATTCATTTTAAAAGGTTTTAAATCTGATTTTTTAAAATATAAATTAACATAATTAAAAAACGAATCAGGATATTTGATGTTATTTAATTTTAGATATAATAAAAATAAATTTTTATCAGGTGATAGTGACTTATCTAATATAAAACCATTTTTTTGTGCAATTACTTCAAAAAATATATTAAATATTTCAGAATATTTGGTAGTTGTTCTATCACCAAATCCACTATTATCGGGTTCATATAAATTACGTATAAATCCCAATATTTTATGTTTAAACGAACTTTGACTTATAGACGTTAGGTTATAATTAATACTTGAATTAATTAGTTTTTTGTTTTTACGATTAATAATTCCACCATAAAAACGTTTTGTTTTAAAATTAAAAGTAATGTATTGTAAAGTTCTTCTTACTTTAAAGTATTTAGAACCTCTACCTCTACTTTTTGAATATTCATAAAGTTTTATAGATATATTTTTGTCTTTTTGTTCAATAACCAAAGTACACATATCCTTTCGTATAGTACTTAATATATTTGTGAAATTATTAACAAAATCTTCTTCTGTATTTGTTAATTTATCCAATTTAAAAACCCCCTTTTTTGTTCTTATGGAACGTGTTATATCACGATAATACATATCCATATCACCATCAGCAGATTTATTCATTTCATTTATATCATTAAATGAACGATATATATAGTTACTGTAATTAACCTTCTCTAACTTAAACAATAGTTGGACTACATCCATGTGTTGTGATTTAATTTAAACAAATTGGACCCATATGATGATTAAAATAATATTCATTAACCGCTTTCTTGGTATGTACACCATTTAACTCCACAATAAGATCAATTAATTGTTGTCTTGTTGGTTCAATAGGACGTTCTTCATCCTCAGAGTTTTTTATAACAATATCTTTAACCCCATTAAAAAAATCTTCAGGTTTAGCATTCCCAATAAGCTGTAATAGTTGGTGGGGGTTACGTTCAAAAAACAACTTAAAATTATTCATATATATTTCAATATCAATATTCTTCATAACCCCTATTTTTAAAATTCATATATTTGGACATATACAAATATACGACTTATTTTAAAATAAACAATTAACCCTTATCAAAAATGTGGAAAGAATCATCTTCTTGTGTACGTCTGATAAGTGAATCCGGTATTACCCCCTCAGTTTTACTACCTTTTAGGTTGATAACCGATAATCTTGGCAATTCAGCAAGACAATCAGGTAACATCTGAAGATTATTGTTATCAGGCAAAGAAAGGAATTGTAATTTCTTTAAATTACAAATACTTTCAGGAATTTTAGATACACATCCAACAAAATTAATAGCCGATAAATCAGTAAATTCACCAATCATATCCGGAATATTTAACTCCAATGATTTACCTCCACTTTTATAAATAAATTCAAGTCTTTGTATATTTTTAGGTAATGTTTCAAAGAATTCATCAAAACCATAAAGAGCAATAAATTTAGAAGCAGAATCACTTGGATAATTAACAGACACCTTAGTACCATTACCTGATGATAACCCTTTCATAAATTCAGGTTTAAAATATTCCTTCAAACCAGGTTCTTGATCATTTAAAAAGTCAACAAGATCAATTTGTCTATCAGCTGGATCCATATATTGATTATCAGGGAAATGGAACTGATAACGTAGAGCCGGAAGCCCTGAATTCTCACCCACCTCCATAGAACCTGTAAATTTACGAGGTGAATTAGGAATAACAACATAAAGTGGTCCTTTATTAATATACCTTTCAAACCAAGTCAAACCTGGTGATGATGTACACCATCTTGTTTCCCCTCTTGATGGCTCCAAATAATTACCACCATAAAAACATGCAGCATCCTTACCTAATTGTCCTGTGTCTGAAATTTTTGCAACCGTCCAATCCGAACCACGAAATACGATCTCAGCACCCGGATGTTTATATGTTGTTGACGCTTCTTTCTTCTCGTCTTTTGTTGCTTTTGTCTTTTCTAAACTAAAATCTTTAACCTGATCATATAATGTTTCAGGTGTCATTTTATTAATGTCTCTATATTCTTGTGGTAATCTGTTTTTAAACCTTTCAAACTTCATTAAGTCACCAGTAACCTTGTATAAATCCTCCATAAACAAATCCTGATACTGTTTGATTGCTTGTTTAACTTGCGGACTATTAGGGTCAGTAATACCACCCATATCAATAACAGGATTAGCATAGTTTTTTAATAACCATTGTGTGTATTTACCAATTTTAACCCTTTCCATATCTTCAGGCTTGGCATTTGTTTCATCCATACCTTCAGGAATCCTTGAAGTTGGATCAGCAGATATAATCGCAAATAATGTTTGAAATGGCATAATAGGTTTTTTGTCCTTTGCCGGTTTAACATATTTATCAAATAATACTTGAAATCTTGAAGATTCAATAATTAAGTCTTTTAGAATGTTTGTAAATTTAATTGCCATAATAGTTTTTAATAATAAATATCACAAATATAAAAAAAATTCTTAATAGTTAGAAATATAAATCTCCTGACCCATACTTTGTTTAGTCCCTTTCTTTGCCGCTGCCGCTTTTGCAAATTCCTTCATCTCCCAAGTGTATATATCTTTTGGGAACCACTCAGATAATAGGGGGAAATCGTAATATGACATACCAAACTTACCATTTATTTGTTTCAATACGTTCGCTAAACGTTCATGATCATTTCTATCAAAATCGTGGTTGGAATAATAATTTTCAGTTTTCCAATAGGGTGCATCAATATAATGGAAAGTTTTATCACTATCATATTTAGTAATAACGTCAGCAAAATCCATATTTTCAACATCTGTTATATTTAAGAAATAATCAATCCATTTTGGTTTACTTAATTTATCTCTAAATGTCAAATATTTTGATTTGTACTTACCCTTCAAATCAATATATGATGATGTTTCCGGTTTTGATCCGGAAAATACTTGGGTCACAATATATACATATTTAGCTGCCACTTCATAATCACCTGAGTTTACTATAAAACCCTCATTAAATATTTCAGTCTGAAATTTTTTAAATTGTTCTTTTAAATGTTGTGGTGTATTTTCAACACCTAATTGTTGACACTCAATTGAATTTATCGCTCTTAATAATTCTTGCGGGTTCTGCACACATTTAAATAGATTATAATTCAAAGGATTGAAATCGTTATAAACCACTTTTTTTAGGTTTGGGAACTGTTTTATATCCATATTAAAATAACACCACATCATTCCCCCGAATCCCTCGGTATAAATTTCCATATCTTTTGGGTAATATTCAACTAACCATTTCCCAATTTTTGATTTCCCTCCTATCCAACTTAACATATTATTTCTTTCTATATTTTGTTTATTATTTATCTTAACAAAGATACACATATTATTTACAAAAAACAATATTTATATTTAAAAGGATGTCAGAACTCCTATTTTATAATCTGACCATTAAGAATCGGGTGAGTCGGTTCGGGTTTATGTCCCCCAACTTAATAAGTGAAATCATATTTTAATTCCATCGTATTCGGTGGAATTATTTATTTTAAACTCACCCTCCTTTAATATTATATAAAAATAACACTATGGAACAAAACAAAAAAGAATGTAAACAATGTAAAAAAGGTTTAAACAATTCACAGATTTCAATGTTAGTCCTTGGGTTTTACATATTAGGTTCATCAGTTTATGGTACAATCCAACTTATTAAATTAATTAAAGGGTTATTTTAATAACTCTTTAATATTTAATTTAATATCGTCACTTAAATCTTTATTTTTTACAACATTTAACTTTATAAAAAAGTTACCTCGTCCATTTATCAAATTATATCCTTTACCAACAATTCTTAATGGTTTATCTGTGTTTACTTCACTTGGTATTTTTATCATTAAATCACCATCAGGGTGTTTAACCAACATTTCATCGTCAACCAACAAATTTAATGGTGTAATTTCTTTATTATATATTAAATCCATACCTATCTTTTGAAATTCATTGTTAACCATATTAACTTTTATGATTAAATCACCTCTAAATTTAACATTTCTATCATAATCACCCTTACCCTGTAACCTTAAAAAATCACCATCATCAACATTTTGTGGTATAGATACTTGAAGTGTTTGTTGTTCCTTTTTTACACCATGCCCTAAACAACCACCACATACATTAGTTATAACACTACCACCACCATTACAAGTCGGACATGTTGTTTGTACTTGTTGTCTAAATAAACCAGTACCAAAAATCTTTAAAACAAACCCATTACCTTTACACGTTTCACAAATTTTTATTGACCCACCATTACCATTACAAGGTTCACATTTGTTAAGATAATCAATTTTAAACTCTTTTTTAACACCAAAATACGATTCAATAGGATTAATTTCTAAATTAATAATTTTATCAACTGCACGTTTCTGCTGGTGTCTACCACCATTCATCATTTGCTCAAAAATATTATTAAAATCAAATCCACCACCCATATTATTAAATGGATTGTTTCTTGTATTATTATAGTGATGACGTTTAGATTCATCACCCAGTGTTTCGTAAGCTTCAGTAATTTCTTTAAACTTATTTTCACCTTCACTATTTACATCTGGGTGATATTGTTTACTTAATTTCCTATATGCTTTTTTTATTTCATCTTGTGTTGCAGATTCTGTAACACCTAAAATATCATAATAATTTTTCATTTGTTTGGTAAATATAATATAGTTTTATTTAAAAATAATAAGAAGAAGAAACTTATTAAATCTTATGCCACCGAAAAGTCAGCAATAAAAAAGTTTAATACATTATTAGATAAAAATAAAGATATTTTGTTTGATAAAAAAGTGGAAAACGCCGAAAATTGTAATTTTTACCTTTCAATAATAACAAACCAAGAAAAGATTCAAAAATCAATCGTATTAAAAGATGAATTAGGTAGAAATTTACCCGTTATTTTAGATAATCCAGACTATGTTGTATTAGAAATGAAACCATATAAAAAAGAAGAATTAATATATGATTGGCAAACTAAAAATAAAATTTCTTTAAATGATTTACTATTAACTTACTGTAACCCAAAAGAATTAAAAAATATTTTTACAATAAATAATAAACTATGTATCCAAATAAATGAAGATGTTTATGCCTTTTCATTAAAAGATAAACATGATTCTGATAGACTTTTACACATAATTGAAAATCTATTTATTGATAGAAATAGAACTGACGCTTTCTTTGTTAGGGACGTTTCAAGTTCACAACGAAAATGGGTATATCAACTTTTAGAAGAAAAGGGGTTTGATAAAAAACACCTTTATAGATTAAAAACTACTTTCTCAAAAAGATAAAGTTACAATCGCCAATACTTATTATAACTTTATCTTTATTATTATTTTTTAATTGTTCTGACAAATAATTAAATTTATAATCACTTATTTTAATTTCTATATCTGTATTGTCTTTACCAACGAAACTTTTCTCTATTTGTTCAACAATTTCAGCTAAAATTATTAATTGATCCCTAAACCCTTCATTATTCTCTGCCATAATGTGTATTTTGGTTCAACATGTATTGTGTTAAACACTTTATTTTTATCTATATTTTTAATTTCTTCTGATATCTTATTTTTATAAATATTATTTTCAGATTCAGATTTTTTTATTTCCTTTTCAAGTTGTTCTAACTCCCTGTTCAACTCGTTTGTTATCTTTAGATTCGGTGATTTCATCTTCAACTTCAATAATTTTAGTTAATTCTTCAATATCAAATTTTAAGGATTTTAGATTATCTAACTTTTCCTTTTCAAAAATATTTTGTAATTCCCTTACTTTCATTTTAAATAACTTTTCCTTTTCTTCACGTTCAATATTAGTCTTAATAATACTATCCATCGTATTTTCAAGTAACGTGATATGTTGTTCGTTATTTAAACAAACAAAAGATGTAATTACCCCACCTTCGTTATTTTCGTTTTGTATAATTTCAATATTGTCAGGTGTTTTTTTTAACATAACCCAAGTCGTAGGGAATGTCATATCAAAACTAACGTAATTTTTTAAAACCCTAACCGATTTTAAATATTTACTCGTCTTGTCTATAAAATTGTAAAATATCATAATATTAAATAAAAATTAAAAATGTTATTATGTAACTTATCAAAACCATATATAATATTGGTTCTGAATCTTTAAATTCATATTTTTTAGGTGGTGTTGACATTATTGAAGATAATAAATTTACAATAAATCTACTAATCACTAATATAGATAACACAAATAAAAATACGAGAATGGGGTAAAATATCATCATTGGCTACTTTTCTTCTTTACCGTGTGCTAAAATTTCCTTTCTTAAGGTTTGCATCAAGTCTTTTATTTCTTGTGCCGATTTACGTGCTCTTGTACCTGCCGACTTATTACCTTTATCGTAAAATTTTGTCGCTTCTTCAGTTAGTGTATTAACTAACAATTTAATCTGTTCTAAAGTTTCCATTTTTTTATAAAAAATTAAGTTTATTTTAAATGAATAATAGAAGGTTAAATATGGTATGTAAACACTTTTTAGACAATATTTAATGAACGTTCAAGTTTTTTATAAATATCGGTAAAAATTTCAATATCTGATTTAGTTTTACGATAACCATCATCAAATAATTGAACAAAAAAATTATCAATAGCGGTTTTTATCTTTTCATTTTCTTGATTATAAAAAATTTCATAAAAGAAATTTTCAAAAAACAAATAATCCTTATCCTCAAATATGAATTTAATATTTTCTTTATCAAAATTACTTATTGTCTTATCCCAACACCATTTAAAATGATTTCTATTTTGTTCTTCTGACATTTTTATCGTCGTGTCAGTTTCACCATCAACGTCACCAAGATATGTGTCATTTAATAAATTTAAAAAGGACATGCAAAAATCCCTGAATAATTCTGTATACTCAGGGATTATATTATTTGCTAAATACCAAGCTTCTATATCGTCTTGACTCATTGGTTTAGCTAACCAATCAAAAAATCCGTCTAATTTATCACCCTTCATTAAAAAAAATATAAGGTGTGTTAATAAAAACGAAATACTTAATTACTGAGTTTTTTGATTATAACCAATCAAACCCTTCATCTTTTGTATTTCATTTATAACTTCTTTATTATCAACAGATTCTAATTTCATCATAATTTTAGACGCTTTGTCTGTATCTTCACCAGCAACATCGTTTACAGGTTGTGGTGCTTTATTATAAGCTTGCTTTTTAACTTGAGCTAAAAGATTATCTTTTCTAATCTTATTACGTTTTTTATTAACATCAGTTTCAACAGCATTTGCCCATTCTGGATTATTTCCCGCTCTTGAAGAACCTGTTACTAATTCATCTACCCATTCTTCGTTAGGGTTAATACCGTCATAATCTAAATTTTCAAGTCCTGCAGCTGTGAAGTTATCAATATATTCTTCAACAGCATCTGATGCTTTATAAGCCTTTTTATCCATTTTAGCCAATTCACCATTTCCTTTAGGGAAATGTTTTGGTTCCATTTCAAAATCACCTTTAGAACCATCTTTTAGATAATCCTTCATCTTTTTAACAACACTATTAATATATTCATCATTCTCTTTTTTAGAACGTTCTTGTGAAGATTTAGTCACATTGTTAACTTTAGTTTTTTTACTTTTCTCCTCTTTAACGATGTTTTCAATAATTTCAATAACTTCGTCTTCTTTGAATGAATATGTTGAACCTTCATTTAATGTTAATACATAAACTAATGACTCTTCTACTTTTGATTTCTTTTTATCTGATCTTAATTTTTTAAAGTCGTCAGAGTCTATTTTATCAAAAGGTTTAGCTTGTTTTGCAATATATTCTTGTCCTTTAGATAATTTTTTACCTTCTTCCATTTCACCACTATGACGAATCTTTTCACTTCTATCATCATCACGGTGCATACGTCTTTTTCTTGATTTCATTTTTTCAAACTCATCATCACCCCTTAAAAGTCTTTCAATTTCTTCAGGTGACATTGTTTTTGGTAATCTTTTATCACCAAATCTTGGGTGTCCATCATCCATCCCACCTAAATCTTCATATAACTCTAAATCGTCGTCATCACCCATATCTTCATCACCAAAATGTCTTTTCATAATATCATCAATATCCTTGAATTTATTATCCATATATTTTTTAGTTGTGATTGAATCGTCCCTATCTACGTTATCAATGTTTATTTTGGTGTGTTTTGGAATTCTTTTAAACTCTTTTTTAGAGTAGTCTTTATTACCGCGAAACCCTCTTATTTCTTCACTATCAAAACCTTCATCCATGTATGATTTACCACATTCCATACATTCACCTTCTTGGATTTTACCACCACATTCACATGATTCACCCTTATCAGATTCAAAAATCTTAGTTTTTGCTCTTTTAATTCTATCAGTAATTTCCTCAGATAGAACTTTGTTTACTATTTTTAAAATGTCCTTGTTCATACTTAATAAATATCAATATGTTTTATAAATTATTATTTATTTTGGATAAAATAATATTTTTTATTTCTTCAACACTAATACCCGTCATTTTAGAAACGTTTTCTATCGCTTCATTCATTGGGGATAATTTTTTTGTTAATTTAACCGGTTTGTCTTTACTATCACCTTGACTACAATATGGGAATGTTTTACAACCCTTTTTTATCACGGCAAAATCACCGCCTTTATATAGTGGTTTCTTGAATTGTTTACCACTACCCACAGGATTATTTCCCCTCATATTAACATCCTCAAACCCAGGTGCGTCATATGCACCAACAGAAGATGAACCAGTTGCTTCAGTAGCTTCCACTTTTTTTGTGTCAGATTTTTTATATTCTTTTTTTGCTTCATCATCTTCTGACCACATACTAAATGCTGGACCCTGAAACCCACCAGCAGATGAAGCTCCTGTAGCTTCTTTAGTTTCTTTACTACCTTCAGTTAGGTATTTTATAAAATCCTTCTTCTTCATTAACTTAAATTTTTTATACTACTCTCCCATTGTGATTTTTTAGACCACAACACATAGTAAAACTCGGTAAACGCTTTTGATATAATTTCATTAACGTCTTTACGTATTTTACCACTTTTTATTTCTTTTTGAATTTTATCAATCAATTTTTGTTCATATTGATTTAATGTACTGGATTCAAAAAAATCTTTTATTTCTTTTTTAAAAATTCTTTCAATCTCTTTTTTATCAGTTTCACTAAATGCCATTATTTTGTAATTAAAACGTAAGTTAATCCACCTATAATGGCAGTAGATAAAATATTAAAAAATGTGTTTTTAATTTTTAATATTTTTATATCTTTTTTTAAATTATTATTATCTTGCTCAAGAATATTAAATTTATCTTTCGTACCACTTATAACCAAACTATCAATATCAGCCTGTTTTTTTAATGAATTGATAACACTATCTTTGAACTCAATTTTAGAATTTAATAATTTTATTTCATCATTAGACTCTTTTAGAAGTTCTTTATTTTTATCCCCTTCATTTAAATCTATTAATATCTTTTGTCCGACTTGATAGGGGAAACATATTTCAGTACTATCAATTTTTTTTGATCCTTGGCTGAAACTATAACCAAAAACAATTAAAAAAATAATTGTTACAATATTCTTCATTTTAATATCTATATCTTAATCTTAATAAACTATCCGTTTGTTTTGCGTCGTATTTGCTAATTTCACTTGCTCTTTTATCATAAAAATTATTTATTGTGTTTTTTTGAACTTTTATGTTATTAATTAGTGAATCTATATTCTTTATTTTTTGGTTATAAACAAAAATCATTGAATCTAAACCCTGTCTTTGTTTATTTAATCCATTAATTTGTTTATCTATGTTGTCCAACTTTGTTTTTATGTCACTTGAATCGTTTTTATTATCATAATTAAGATTAAATAACAATGACAATACCACAATACCAAATATAACAATTAAAAATTCTTTAATATATTTCATAAATTCATTCATATTATGAAATTTTTGTTTTTTTCCTTGTAACCAAAACTTTAGCCCATTTCGCTTTGAATTTATCGTAAAATTTTGTTATTTTTTGAGCCATATCTGTGAATTTTTCATCTAATTTAATCATATTACCATTCACATAAACACCGTTGTTTTCACCAATAGAAAAGAAGAACTCCACGTCAAAATCTATGATTTTACCACTCCATTGAACCTCGTTTTCATAAACATTTAACACCCCGAACTCGGTTAAATCAGAAACTTCTTCAACAAACTCATCCATAGTTTCTTGATAAGCCATTTTTTCATCAGTAGTTAATTCTAATTCTTTTTTATCTGTACCATAAATGGTTAAAAGCCCACCGGAAATACGATAAGTTTTTGATTTTTCTTTTTTTACTTTATCAACATCAATTTCATCTTGATCAGATTCTATTTCATCTTCAATTGATTTACCCATATTAATAGGTCCTTGTTCAAGAAGCATTCTTGACTTCTTTAATAAACTTTTAATTTCGTCGTACTCGTTAATCATTTTAATAATTTTTGTAATTGTTTAAAATCAAAAGAAGGATTTAAATCTTTATGGATAAATTCAAATGAACTTTTTGAAACAATACCTCTAAAACTCTCAACTCCTGTTTGTTTAACATTGGTGTCTACACATATTTTAGGTATATTAAATTCATCACACAACTCTTTTAATAATAAAACCAAACTTTTTATTTGTTCTTCCTTATTATAAGGTTGCCAATAACTTTTATCCCTCCATCTTTTTTCAAAAACTTCTTCTTTATAAATATCACCAATCCAGTTAATGTATTCATCCTGTAATGGGTTTTTTTCTAACCAACCTAAATTTTCCAAACAAATGATGATTGAGTTTTTATTTATTTTTTCATCATCCATAAATTTAGAATATTCATTTGGTTTAATTATTTGATAAATTTCACCGTCACGTGAAATTACATAATTTGGTAAATAGGGGTTTTTACCATTATATCTATATTTTAATGAATAAATGTAATTTCTAGCACTGCGTTTAGTTTCACAGAGTATTATTTGTTTTTTTGTGTTTGATTTACCTAACGAATTAAATTCTATTGATTCTGAGTGACCCACCATTTCTATTATAATATGATAAACGTTTAGGTTCGTTGTTAACTATAGTTTGTTGTGTCATATCAACATTATCTTCTTCAACTTCATTTAC
>Ga0181344_1000201_pt1 | contig 25060 bp, 34 predicted proteins | sample Su13VDMLBDD_FD_130098 | JGI IMG/M metagenome (GOLD analysis project Ga0181344, IMG submission 130098) | Freshwater viral communities from Lake Michigan, USA - Su13.VD.MLB.D.D | ecosystem: Environmental > Aquatic > Freshwater > Lake | place: USA: Michigan | collected 2013-07-15
AGGTTAACCTGTTCTTCTCGGCTGCTCCCGCTGCTCAGGCTTTTGTCGGTGCATGGCGTCAGATGCCGGAAGTGGACTACGAGTACAACAAAGACTTCCAGCGTCACGAGTATGTTACGACTGCTCGCTACGGTGTTAAGCTGTACCGTCCCGAGAACATGGTTCGTGTTATCACGAAAACCAACGTGTAATTAGGAGGGATATAACATGTCTTACACTAACGCTGACGGTCTCTTTGTCCTGACCGATGGTGCTCAGGGTGCTGTTAACGACGAAGGCGTCACCGCTCGTGGTGCTCGTCAGGTCATCACCAAGAAGCTGTCGCTGGCTGCTCTTGGTTCGTCGTTTGGTTCCTCGAACATCGACCCGCTGGAAGCTATGATCCCGGCTGGTGCTATCATCGTGAATGCCGATCTGGTTATCACTGACGCTGCTACCTCGGGTGGCTCGGCTACGTTGACCATTGGTACTTACAACGCTGCTGGTACCGCTGTGGATGCTGACGGCATTGATGCTGCTATCGCTCTGACTGCTATCGACGCAGACGGTGACGTGGTGCAGTGTGACGGTGCTCAGGTCTCTGGTGTCGTTACCGTGGGTTCGGCCCCGGTCTACATTGGCGCTCTGTACGGTACGGCTGCGTTCACCGCTGGCTCGGCTACCCTGATCGTCGAGTACATCAAGGTCGAGTAATCGGCTCTAGGGGTGTTGCTTAAGTGTGACACCCCACACTACTTTGATGGTCTGTTACGATTGTACTTGACAGATTCTCAAAACAGTGTATAATAAGCTTAAGTGCTTCCCAATGGATATATACTCTATATCTCTATAGCTTCTAACGTCAGACTGACTCGTCTGTAAGATGATACAGCTTAAGGACTCTCCGTATGGCTAACGTAAACCACAACACTCTGACTGACCCTTACCTTCACGAACCCAAGGGTGTCTCTACTGCTCTGGCAGGTCAAATCTACGTAGCTGATGGTGCTGGTAGTGGAGATTGGGTGGAGAATAGTCGTATCTTCGGTGGGTACCTTACGTTCTCCACTAGCAGCCCGTACGCTCACTCCGTTACGACCTCCGACACAGTTCTGAACCCTACGTTTAGCACCTCAGTCAATAACGGCTTTACAGGGTTGTCGTCCCCTAACGCTCGTATCCGTTACGATGGCACTGAGACCATTAACGCTTCTATCGACGCAGCCTTCTCTATTCAGCAAACCTCGGGTACTGCACGTCAGGTAGAGATGGTTCTTTACAAGAATGGTACGGAACTACTAGGTAGCCGGGTCATTACCACCTCTGATTCTAGCTCTTGGCATACGATTTCCTTTAGCTTCGACACCACCCTTGCAACCAACGGATATCTTGAAGTTTTCGTAAAGGCTAACTCTGCCACTACCCTTAACTTCGCTTCTGGCTACCTCCGTATCTTCGGGATTGCAGCATAATGAAGAAGACACTCTTGGAAATGGTAAGTTCGATCCTTTCGGATATGGACTCTGAAGCTGTAAACTCCATCAGCGACACCGTAGAAGCTCAGCAGGTAGCCTCAGTCATTGAGGACGTGTACTACAACATCATTGCTGCACGTAACATCCCTGAGCACCAACAGCTTCTCAAACTCACCTCTTTGTCGTCATCCGTACGCCCCACCCATTTCCAGTACCCTACGAATACCCGTGACATCGTGGACTTGTCGTACAACATCGACGTACAGGGTGGCGTTAACTACCAAGAGATTCACTTCGTTGAGCCTCTGGACTTCCTCAAGCGGATGCCTTATAATAACCCCGACAGCACTCTTGTCGTCCCAGATGCTGTAGCGTCCACTTCGTTGGTTATCTTCAAAGACCGGATGCCTACGTACTACACCTCGTTTGATGATCTCCACATCGTGATGAATGCTTACGATGCTACCGTAGAGACCATTCTGCAGGCTTCTAAGACTCGGGCCTACGGTACGGTTTACCCTACGTTTACCATCGCTGATAGCTTCACCCCTGATCTTGACGACACCATGCTGCCATACCTTCTGGCTGAAGCTAAGTCCACTTGCTTCTCCCTCTTCAAGTCTGGGTCGGACCCTAAGGTAGAACAGGCTGCTCGTCGTTTGAAGTCTTTCGTTCAGAATGACATGTATCGGACTAAACGCCCTAACGTACGCAACCACTACGGCAGGAATTGAATTGGTAGAGTTTGAAGAATACCCTGAGAAGCAAATCTGTATTTGTCGTTGCCCTGAAAAGATGCTTACGGCCCTGACGATCCAGAAAGACCGTAGCGGATTTATCTTCTTCGAGATTGTGACCGACAAAGGGGTAATGCCCATGGAGCTAAGGGGGAGCTACTCTTCTATCCCCAAGGCTAAGGAAGCTGTCGAGCACTACGTTCGAAACATGAAAGAGACTATCGGTGCGCGTCGTGAGAACTTCGCCAAAGAACGAGAAGAACGGAAAGCGTTAAAAAATGCCCCAAAGTCTGACTCAGAAGGTAGTTAACACTTTCGTAAAAGGTCTTATCACCGAGGCTGGTGAACTTACGTTCCCTGAGAATGCCTCTGTCGATGAACTCAACTGTGATCTGCGTCGGGATGGCTCACGTCGTCGTAGGCTTGCAGCTAAGGTGGAAGATAGTCGTGTTCTGTCTTCGTTTACCGTAAGCACCTCTACTCGGTTTCATACGGGTAAGTGGGAGAACGTAGGGGGTCAGTCTGGTCTTGAATTTCTTGTCCTTCAAGTTGGCTCTACGCTACGCTTCTATAACAAAGCAGAGCTTCCTTACTCGTCTCATCAAATTACCCAGACTGTTAACTTGGCTACCTACGAAGTCGCAGGTGGTGTTGGCGCTGCTAACGCTAACTGTCAGTTTGCATCCATCAATGGTGCTCTTGTCGTCTCCTCCCCGGCTATCAACACGATCTACATTCAACGTAACAATTCCACTGGTGCTCTGACGACGACCCAGATCAGTTTTCGTATTCGTGATTTTGAATGGATTGGCGACAAAAGCACTTACACCACAGAGATTGCCACTGGTTCTGCATCAACTGCACGGAAGTATGATACCGCTAACGCTGGTTGGTCGGGTACTAAAGGTTCTGCTGCCCTTACTGCCTACGGTGCTTATCCTCCGCTGACCCTCCCGTGGTACGCAGGTAAGGACTCTAGCGGTAACTTTTCGAAGACCGAGTGGCAGAACATCTTCTCTGGTACCAGCCTTATCGGTAACGGAACGTACATCCTTAACTTCTTCAACAAGGACCGTAGTGCAGCCTCTGGTATCGCGGGTATTACCGCAGATATCGAAAGCTCCCGCTTCAAGGCTGTCGAGTCCTTTGCTGGCCGTATCTTCTACGCTGGTCTTGAGTCGGCTAAGAACGCAGGTGTCATTCTCTTCTCGCGTCAGATTGAGACCTTGAGTGAGCTTGGTGAATGCTTCCAAGTTAACGACCCCACCTCAGAAGACATCAGCGATCTGCTAGATACCGATGGTGGTGTCGTCCGTATCCCAGACGCTGTGAACATCAAGTACCTCTACGCCTTCGGTGCTAACCTGTTTATCTTCGCGGATAACGGTGTGTGGTCGATCAACGGTGTCGATAACGTCTTCCGTGCGACTGAGTACTCTCTGCGTCGTGTGTCGTATACCGGGATGCTTACGGCTGAGTCGTTTGCTGAGGCAGAAGGTGTTCCGTTCTGGTGGTCCAAGACGGGTATCCATACTCTTCAGTTCGACGAAGTAAGTGGTAACCCTACGGAGCAAAACATTAGCTTGCCTACGATCCAGACCTTCTGGGACGAGATTGGCTCTAACTCTCGTTCTCTCGTTCAGGCTACGTACGACCGACTGAACAAGAAAATCTACTGGGCTTACCCTAACACCACAGAGACTAATGCGAACAAGCTGAACAACTTCCTGATCCTTGATATCCCCTTGGGTGCGTTCTATCCTTGGAAGGTTTCTGACGAGGCATCCTCGACGGATTACATCATGGGTCTTGCGGTGTACTCAGGCTACGGTTCTGACGAGCTTGTTCTTGACGTTGTTCTCTCCACTGGTGACGACGTGGTTCAGGGTGCAGACGATGTTGTGTCGACACAGTTCTCGGACTTCGCTACAGGTGACCCCTCTATCGTCCTCTTGATCCGTGACGGTGCTACGGGTAAGCTTACGATGGGTACCTTCTCTGGTGATAACTTCCTTGATTGGGGTACGACAAACTACTCCTCCTTCGCTGAGGCTGGGTATGACTTCATGGGAGACCTTATGCTCCAGAAGACTGCCCCTTACATCATCGTGTACAGCCGGGTCACCGAAGAAGGTTGGACCAACACAGGCTCAGGTTACGAACCCATCCGCCCATCCTCTATCTTTGTGTCGGCATACTGGGACTTCTCTACGACACCCTCAAGCGCAGCACAACAGGCTTACCGTTACAAGACGACGCCTATTGTTGATCCCGGTGACCTTAGTGACTTTGGGTACCCTGACACGGTAATCACAACTCGCCTTAAGGTTCGTGGGCGTGGTCGTTCAATGCGTATGCGTTTCGAGAGTGAGCAAGGCAAAGACTTTGTTCTCCTTGGATATGGGGTTCTTGGTGGACGAAACAATCGGTTCTAAAACCCTTCTTATCCAGAGGGATGGTTACGTAATCCGTCTAGAGTACAACGAAGAATACGTTATCGTCCACCTGAGAGATATCGACAAATTCACTAAGGAAATATTCCAAGACATGCTGATCCAACTTGAGGATTGGTCGGATTTCCTGAGGGCTATGGGACACACCTATCTATGGGCAGCGGTTCCTAAGGACAACATCAAGATCAAAAGACTTCTTGGTGGGCTAAAGTTTCAATTCGTAAGTCATAGCGACGATCTTACGGTCTACAGACACGAGGTATAAAATGGGTCCAATTGCAGCAGTTATCGGCGCTGTGGCATCTGTTGGCGGCACTATCGCTACCGTCAACGCACAGAAGAGAGCTTCACGTCTACAGCAACAGCAGCAGCAGTTAGCTACTCGTCAGTCTCAGCGTCAGGCTATCCGTGAAGCTCAAATCCGTAGAGCACAAACCATGTCGTCGGCTCAGGCTCTCGGTGCCGTAGGTGGCTCTGCTGTCGCTGGTGGTACTGCCTCCCTTAATTCTCAACTTGGTAGCTCCTTGGGCTTCTCCTCGCAGATGTCAGGGTTGTCGAATCAAATTGGTATGGCTCAGAATCAGGCAAATACTGCTAGTGCTATCGCAAACCTTGGTGGTAGTGTCTTCCAGTTGGCTGGTGGGTTTGATGCCTTTGGTAAGGGTAAAGGCTCTAACGCCGATCTTCTGGCGGGTGTCGCATAATGGCAAAGTTTCCTCTCGGCTACAATATCAACATCCAAACTCTTGACGAACAATTCGGTGTTGCGGCTGAGCCTCCTCAGGAACGCCCAGACGATATCCTTGTGACTACCCTTGAGGATATGCCGACAGAGGAAGCTAAGACTCGCGTTCTGTCAACGTCTAACAACTCTCTTTACGACACATTCATTCGTGGCTACCAGAACGGTAAGACTGTCGATCAACTTTCTGCAGAAGTAGCATCTAACGGTGTGAAGCGTGAGGATATCCTTAGCAATAAAGAGTTTGTCGCTGAGCAGGGCCTTACGCTTGACGACTATGAGTACTCTGCTGTCGAGTCTCGTATTGCAGCCAACATGCAGGTTGCCCAAGAGATCACCCAGAACCGTATGCAGGCTATCGGTGAAGAGAAGTCCATGTTCGGTCGTGGCCTTGATGTTGTCGACAGATTCGTAAGGGCTGTGTCGCCTATCGGTGTTTACGAAGACATCACGGCAGATACAGAAAGCAATGGACGTATCATTCTCGACAACGCAGCTAAGCTCTCCCCGGCTGAGTTTAAGGTCTGGTTTGAAGGTTTTGCCGACGAAGTAGGTCAGGAAGGTATCTTCCGCGAGAATACCCTGAGTGCCTTTGAGGAACTGTCTGGCGAGATCGCTGGTGCAGGCTTTGACCCTATGAAGGGCGCTAACCAACTCTTTGCTGCTGTCGATGTAGCCACAAGCTTTACCCTCGGTGTCGCCGTTAAGGGTGTAAAGAACATTGTCAAACCCTCACTGAAGTCCTCTACCCCAGTTGGTCGTGTCACAGCTATTAAAGGCCCTGAGGCTGGTGCTGAGGCTGCAGCTAAAATCCTTGAGCGTTCCCCTGATCCTGTCACCTTGAACAATGTGGCTCCGTCCGTCTTGGATGCTGCACCACAGCCCGTACGTGTCCCTCAGTCTAGGTTCGTTCAGAAGATGTCTGAGAACAAGATTGCTACGGAGATGGACGATCTGTTCCAGAAGGGTGCCTTTGGTCGTGTAGCCACTAAGGAAGCTGTCGCTGAGGCTGCAGGTAAGATTGCTGAACGTAGGAAACAGAATATCGCTAGCCCTGCTTTCGATTGGAAGTACTTCGACGAAGGCTTGGGTAACTACGTCACTGCTGTCCGCTTTGGTCGTGCCGTGGATGGTGCTCCGTTCAAACCTCTGTCTAATGGTGAAGCACCTGAGAGCGTTAAGCGTTACCTAGAAGACATTAAGACCCGTGCTCCTGAGGCTGAGATTGTCCCTGTGAACCCCGATGATCTGCGTCAGGGTTACGTTATCGAAGTCAAGGAACGTATCAATACTTCTGGTCTGCAAGAAGCTATCAATGAAGTACAGGGTTTGTCGGGTGGCTGGGTACGTAATACCATTGGTAAGGTGATGAACAACCCTCTTATGGGGTCGACCGCTCTGCGTGACGTTCAGCGTCTTGAGACCTTGAACAACATGGGTGAATCCGCTCGTGCCGCTGTGAAGCAGTACGTTCTGAACCCATACCTCCGTGCTATGGAATCTTTGTCGCCCAAAGAAACGTACACGATCCAGCGTGTCTACGGTGAGCTTCGGGATGGTGCCGACGCAGCCCTTCGTCTCCGCTATAACGAGGCTGAGTTCCGTAACAAATACATCGAAATGCACCCTAGTAATGCTGAGCCTAGTGCTAAAGCGTTTGAAGCCTTCCAAGCGGTAGCTACGGTTGAAGAGGCCGACTACCTGCTTAAATCGACGAATATGCTCCAACGCTATATCGAAAAGGGCTTCAGCAACACCATTCAGGTATTCGACAACTACTTTGCCCCGGCTAAAACTGTGGCACGGTCGGATATCCCTGCTGACGCTCGTATCATCGACGGACAGTCTGGTGTGTCTCTGCGTCTGACGGAACTTGGGGATGAAGACTTCCCAATCTGGAAACTGGACAAGCCTACGTCTAACGGGCAGGAATACGTAATCACCCCGAAGAAGGTCAGAATGATTGACCCTACGGATGTCATGGGCTACAACCCCGGTGGCTCCCGTGTCAACCCTCTCCTTAACTATTTTGTCGTCCTCGGTGGTAAGCGCCTTAAGTCTCTCATGGGTGCCTTCTCTGAGAAGCAAGCTAAGCTGGCTAAGGAGCAACTTACGAACCTCAAGGTTGCTATTGAGACAGGCTCTATCGACGACGCCATTGTCCGTGCTAACAACGATTGGAACCCCGGTATCCAAACGGCTGACGATCTTCGTAAGTTCATGGTGGAAGAAGGCTGGGACTTTACCAAAGGTAGCATTAACGTCAAGGGCCGTAACGACGACATCATTGATGCTGAGGTAGATGGCGAAGGTGTCTTTGTCGGTCTCCGCGCAGACGATTACATTCAGAACGATCTTCGTCGTAACGACAAGGTGCTACTTGACTTTGGTGGCGGAAGAGCGTATAATGAAGACCCGGTGAACTCCGTTCTGTCTCAGTTCGGTCAATCTGCCTTTACCTACTCTAACCGTGCTTACTCGCGTAACGCTATGGTTGGTTGGGTCAAGCGAGTTCAAGAGTCGGGTCGTGGTTGGTTGCCAGCTAACGTGTCTCCTAACAATTATGAAGAACTCTTCCGTAAGGCTGAGGTTACGGGTACCGACGAGTTCGCACGTAGGATGAAAGAGCTTCAAGAGATTACTGAACGTAAGCTCAACATGAAAGACGACTTCGCTCTCACGATGGAGGGTTACGGTCAGGTCGCTGCTGAGTATGTGTTCGACAAGACGGGTATGAAACTTGATCTTGCAGGCGACCCCTCGAACATTCTCCTCAAGATCGGCTTCCAATCTGCCTTTGGTTTCTTCAACGTGTCTCAGGCTTTCCTGCAGAGCTTCCACGCTACGACAATCATGGCTATCTCCCCTGTGCATGGCTTCAAGGGTGCAGCCCTAGTGAACCCGATGCGTGGTGCTCTTAGTGCGTATGAGAAGGGTGCAGGGCAAGAGGCTGTCAAACGCTTCGCTAAGGCTGCTGAGATTACCGAGAAAGAAGCTGCAGAGTGGTTTGAGTATATCCGTACCTCTGGTCGTGCTGTTGTCGAAGGTGATGCTATCGAAGACGGTACGGCTATCGGTTGGGGTATCTCTGGCTGGAAGGGTGAGAAACTACAGTACAGTAAGACTGCGGCAGCTAAGAACGTTGCGTCTAAGCTTGTCGACAAAGGACTTGATGCGGGTGTTATGCCCTTCCAGTTTGGTGAACGTCTGACCCGACTGACTGCGATGAACACTGCTATCCTTGAGTTCAAGAACAAGTACCCCGGTGTGTCTCTTCTTAACGACAGAGCGCGTATGTGGATTACTCGTCGTGAGCAAGACCTTACGTTCAACATGAACTCCTCTGCCCGCTCTAAAGCACAGTCTGGGTTTATGAAGGTTCCTACCCAGTGGTTGTCGTACAGCTTCCGTGCTTCTGAGGCTGTCTTCGTCGGTCGTAACTTTACCGCTGCAGAACGTGCTCGTCTGGCCGCAATCCTTATTCCGTTCTATGGTTTGGCTGGCTTTGGTTTGACCAGTTCGGCTGACTACATTGCTGAGAAGCTTGGTATCGCGCCGGATAGCAACCTGTACATCGCCCTCAAGAATGGTGCTCTGGACGGACTGTTTGCTACCCTAGGTGTCGACATCAGCGTTGGTCAGCGTCTGGCCCCTGCAGGTGCTTTCTTTGACGTGTACAAGAACCTCACTGAGGGTAAGTTCCTTGAGGTTGTCGGTGGTCCTTCTGGCGAGATTGCCCGTGGTCTCTACGAATCGGTTATGAGTGCTGCGTCGTCTCTGTCCACAGGGCAAACGGCCTCTCTTACGGAAGATGTGATCCAAATCCTTCGTACTCCGTCAGGTATCGACAACGTGGCTAAGGCTATTGGTATCTTCAACAACGGCATCTACCGCTCTAAAACTGGTGTAGCCCTTCCCTTCGAGATGACTGTCTCTGAGGGTGTTACGGCACTACTTGGGTTTGCCCCTCAAAGGGTAACTGAGTTCTACAACCGTAAGACTGAAATGTTTACCGACACAAAGAAGTTTACGACATTCCGCAAGGATGTTAACCGGGATGCAGAACGTATCTTCCAACTTCTCAAGGGTGACAATAACGATATCGACCAAGCTATCCGCCTGATGGAGGAGCTTCAAGTTCGTATCACCTTCTCAGGGTTCACCCAGACGCAAATGGCTTCACTGCGTAAGTCTGCTGTGTCGAAACTTGAGTCAGATTGGCTTAAAATCCAAGAGCACCTTATCAATACAGACAATCTCTACGGCCTACGTGCTGCAGAATCTATCTTCCAAGGGAGTAATGAATAATGGCTGACGCTTTCGCCCCTCAGCTTGGCACAGAGGTTCGCTTTAACCAGCCTGCCGAGACACCTTCCGCTTTTGGAGCCTTGGCTGAACTCGGTAGCTTCTTTGTCGGTAGCTTGGCTGACTCTCAGCGTAGGCAAGCCACTGCAGCCCCTAAGGTAGACTCCAACCTTACTGCCTTCCGTGCAGGTTTGGATAAAGTTGAGGCTATTCGTCAGGAACGTGGGGATACTGCGGCTCAAGTAGCTGAACGTCAGCTTGCGTCTAACTTCGCTATGGCTGGTATCAGTTTCGACAAAGCTTATGAAGACGTTTACACCACAACTACTGGTCGTCAGTGGGCTGGCTACGGTCAGGACGTTCAGGCTACCATGCTTCAAAACACTCTTAACGATCCTCAGGTTCAGGCATCCTACATTGCGTCGTTTGCTGTCAATAAGGATTGGAGCGAAGAGCAGCGTATTGAGTATGCTATCGGCCAGAAGGCTACTCTGCAGGCTGCTGAGAATGAGATCGCTAAGTCTAAAGCACAAGCTGGTTACCAGTGGTCGGTCCAGACTGAGGCTGCGTACGGTACTGCTGTCGACACTTTCTTGAATACTAGCCTAGGTTCTTTGGCCGCAGGTGCTCAGCAAGGTGCTCGTGTTAGCCCTATGGACGTTCAGAACTTGAAAGCTCAGTGGGGCCAGCTTAGGATTCAACTGTCTCGTCCTAGCAATATCTCTGACGATCAATGGAAAGCTACTCAAGACAAGCTTGCTAACGTAGACAATCTTCTTACGACTTTTGAGAAAGCTGCTTCTTCTGACGTTCTTCTTGAGGAGTTCACTACGTCCCTTGCTACGGCTATGACCAGCGGTGGGGATGGGTCGTTGGAGTCGATGCTTGCTGGTATGGCTGCGATTAAAGACCCTGCTACTGTGGCTAACTTGGCTGGTATCGACTTTAGCACCTACATCATGGGTATCGGTAAGGGCAACCTTAACGTTGAGACGACACAACAAGACTTCTTTGGTCACATTCTTGACGACCAAAGCTCTCTCGTCGGTGTGGAAGACCCTAACTCCTTCTTGTCGACAATTCCCGATACCGTTAAGACCCGTATCGAAGGTAAGACCCCTGAGGAAATCTTCAACGGTCTGGATGCTTCTGGTAAACTTGCAGGTCTCGTAAAGCCCGCTGACCTTAATCGCCCAGAAGCTAAAGAGCAGTTCGTTACTAACGCAGCCACTATCGGTGCTGTGCTTATGAACAACCCGTCTGAGTCGTTCTTGTCGGACTCGGCCCTCAAGCAGCTTATCGCAAATCCGGGCTTCATTCGTAACATTATCGCTCTGGATGCTATCGACCCTGAGGGTGCTACGGTAGCCCGTCAGTATGTCCGCTCTGGTCTGAATATTGAACGTGGTCGTCAGGTCACTAACTTTGGCACCATTGAGGCTTACCTGCAGGACAAGGGCATCGTTTGGAATGGCACTGCCTACGCTCTGACCCCTGAGGCTGAGGCTAGTGGCCCTCGTGTCGTCCCTAGCTTCGGTGGTATGGGTGCTATCACCATGTCGCCTCTGCAGGAGAACGCAGAGTTTATCCGTCAGGCTATGGATCGTCGTGCAGCTATCGTTACGATTGACCGTGCGATGAAGGCTCTTGAGGTGCCTACGGCACAGTCGGGCGGCGCAGGGCAAGACGAGGTTAAAGGCAGTGCAGGTAACGACACCCTTGTGAATAACATTGGAGACGCCTTGGGTCTGGACTTCTCTACGCTTGAGGCTGAGAACGGTTTGCCTCAGGGCTACCTTGAGCGTACTGCGTTCATTGAATCTAAAGGTAATCCTAACGCTAAGAACCCTAAGTCGTCGGCTGGTGGTCTCTTCCAGTTCATCGACAGCACAGCTAAACAGTACGGCGTAAAGGACAAGTTCGACCCCGTTCAGGCTACCGATGGCGCAGTAGATGTTGCTGTCGATAACATGCGTACCCTGACTGCAGCCTTGGGTCGTGAACCTACTGGGGCTGAACTGTACCTCGCGCACCAACAAGGCGGTGAAGGTGCTCGTAGGCTCTTGAGCAACCCTAACGCTAAGGCTGTTGATATTGTTGGGGCTGAGGCTGTACGTCTTAACGGTGGTAATGCCGACATGACTGCAGGTGAGTTCGCTAACCTCTGGTTGGACAAGTTTAACAACACCAGAACCATCCCATCCACTGTGGGTCGTCCCTCAGATGCTAATGCTGTGGCTAGTCGCGCAGGAGAAGCCGTACAACGTGCAGTCAACCCTTCGGCAGGACCAGCTAGCGTAGATGTTACTCTGTCCTCTGGTGCCTCTCCTACGGCCCCTATGGAAGTTGCTGACGCTACTCTCCCCGAGGCTATCCCTACGGAAAGCGCAATGGGTACTCAAGGAGCAAGTGAGCTTAGCCCTGCTATCGCTGTCGACAAAGATGTACAGGCTTTTATTCAGGAGATCGCTGGTGACCCTGATAAGTCTTACGCCTCAGAGGCTGAGTTCCTTGCGGCACAAGAACGTGGTGAACTTGAGGCTGGGGACACTGTTGTCGTCAACGGAGAGGTTTACGTAGTCCGTAAGAATGGTTCAGTCCGTAGGCTCGGTACCGTTAATTCTTAATCGCTAGGGGGATGAAATGGACGCAGAAGCCATTCAAAAGGAAATCGCTGAGATGGATAAACGTTTGGCTCTCCTTGAGCAGAAGGTAGATCAGATCGACAGAAATGTCTGTAGCATAAACAACAGTCTGTCGAAGATTCTTTGGATCATTGGTGGTGGCTTCATTGCGTCAATAGTAGCATGGGTGGTCGGTGGTGGCTTGGGTCAGTAACCTTAAGGCTAACCTGACTGCTATTGTTTTGTCGGCAAGCCTGCTAACGGGCTGTGGTCTGAGTCCTCTATCTCTTATGAAGGGAGGTGGGCCAAACGTAGCAGCCAACATTCAGGCGGGGAAGACAAATAGCCAGACTATCGGGACGACAAAGATTGTTGAACAGAGAACCGAGAGTGGTGACATTAAGTCCGTAGAAGCTAAAGTGTCTGCAGAAAGTGTCGACGAAGTAACAGTGAATGAAGTACAGCCGTGGGTCATCTTACTCCTGATCTTAGGATGGCTCCTCCCTAGCCCTAACGAGATTGGTCGTTGGTTTACTAACATACTCACGAGGAAGAAGAGCAATGGCTAAAGGTCTTTACGCCAACATTAACGCTAAGCGTAAGCGTATCGCTGAGGGTTCGGGAGAGAAGATGCGTAAGCCGGGTACTAAAGGTGCTCCTACGGCTAAAGCCTTCAAGGAATCCGCAAAGACTGCAAGGAAGAAGTAAGATGGCTAAAGACCCTCGCCTTGAACGTGCTGGTGTCTCAGGTTTCAACAAGCCTAAGAAGACCCCTAGCCACCCTACCAAGTCTCATGTTGTCGTTGCTAAAGAGGGCGACACAGTGAAGACTATCCGCTTTGGTCAGCAGGGTGTGTCGGGGGATAAAGAACCTACGGCACGTCAGAAGTCCTTTAAGGCACGTCACGCTAAGAACATCGCTAAGGGTAAGATGAGTGCAGCGTACTGGGCAGATAAGGTGAAGTGGTAATGTCTAGAGATTATAAGTCAGAGTACGAGAACTACCACTCCTCCGACAGAGCCAAGAAGAAACGTGCGGAGAACAATGCTGCACGTAGGAAGATGGAGAAGGCTGGTAAGGTGTCGAAGGGGGACGGTAAGGACGTAGCCCACAAGAACAACCGTACAGGTGACAACCGTATGGGTAATCTTAAGGCTGAGGCTCCCTCGAAGAACAGAAGCTTTTCGAGAAACAAAAAAGCAGGACGTAAGGAATGAGAATTTACCCAGAACTTCTAGTGGACCAAGAGTTCAAGTCCCTTGGGGACCAAGGCTTTAGTGGTACCCTCAACGATAGGCAGTTTGCTTTCCTTAGGAGCAAGGGCTATACTAACTCTCTGGCTGATATGATGGCTTCTTGGTTGTCGTACTCTCCCGCTAATCTCTTCTCCTTAAACGAACCCGGCGCATGGTACGATCCGTCTGACATCACGACGCTGTTCCAAGACACTGCTGGAACGACACCAGTGACGGCTACAGGGCAAAGCGTGGCACGAATTAACGACAAGTCTGGCCGGGGCAACGACGCCACGCAGGCTACCTTGGCGCAGCGGCCAACGTATCAGATTGACGGGAATGGCAGGCCATACCTCTTATTCGACGGCGTGGACGACAGCATGGTCACGCCAACCATCACGCCCGGTATCGACAAGGTGCAGGTCTTCGCCGGATTGCGGAAGCTCAGTGATGCTCTTGCGATTGGGGTTTTTTGCGAGTTAAGCGCCGCCACACCCAGCAACAACGGTGCGTTCCGCCTGGGTGCCCCCGGATCGGGTGCCTCATATGGTTGGCTTAGTAAGGGGACAATTCTTGTACAAGCAGTCGCCAGTGGATTTGCGGCTCCCACCACTAACGTAGTGACGGGGATCGGGGACATATCTGGTGACGTTGCAACCATCCGTGTGAACGGCGTTGATACCCAAACGACAACGACAGATCAAGGTACAGGCAACTTCTTGGCCTACCCACTATACCTCGGTCGCCGTGGCGGAGTCGGAAACTCCTTCAATGGCCAGATGTACAGCCTGATCGTGCGGTTCGGGTCTAACCTTGATAATACCACAATCACACGCACGGAAAATTGGGTCAACTCTAAGACGGGAGCTTACTAATGACCAGCGCAGTCCTAATCCTCCCTGACGCTAACCGTGACGCAGGCAATGCCTTCGGTGTCGAGCAAGGGTGGGGTGACAATAACTTCTCTGTCGCTCTCTCTGGTGACGGTAGTGAACCCGCAACCCACTGGGGCTGTCGTGCAGACGTTGGCCCTAGCTTCATCGAAATGGTGGAGAACCCTAGCCCGGAGAATGAACCCTTGGTGGCCGTGCTGATCTATTCGTTCAGCGGTACTCTGGCTCCTTACGACCACTGGGTTGAAACTCTTAGTGCCAATGGCCTATCTGTTGTCGTTACACCAGAGGTATCCTAATGCCTATGACGACACAGAATACAAAGCAACTGACGAGGAAGAAAGTCATGGCTAAAGAAACTAAGAAGCAATCGGCCAAGGTTGCTAAGGTACTTGGGGAGTATAAGGCAGGCACTCTCCACGGTGGCGTGAACCCTAAGGGTCCGAAGAAAGCTCCTGTCGTTAAATCCAAGAAACAAGCTATCGCCATTGCTCTTAGTGAAGCTGGTGTCGCTCGTAAGAAGAAAGGCAAGTAACTATGGCATCTTTCAAGGAAGCCTTCGCCGCCGCACGTAAGAAACTTGGTGCTGGCAAAACTTTTGAATGGAACGGTAAGTCCTACTCGACTAACCTTAAAGAAGAGGTGAGTAAGCCTGCCTCGGCTGCACCATCGAAGTCCATTCGCCCTAAGGCTAAACCAGCTTCAAACACTGCTTCTGTGTCGGCTGTTTCTGGTGCTTCTCGTGGCACTACCGGGAAAAGCGCAACTCGGTTGGCTCGTCTGAAAAAAGAATCTGCTATGCAGAAGGATCGTAGTGCTGTTAAACTCGGCATGACCCTCCGTGAACGTAACCAAAAATAAGGAGAACTACAATGATGATGGGAATGAAAGCTAAAGGCGCTGCTAAAGGCAAAGCTGGTGCAGGTGCTAAGGCTTCGGCTACTGTGAAGGTTAAACCTGCCGCTAAGAAGCCTATGGCTAAGGGTAAGTAAGATGAAGAAACCAGTTCGTAAAGCAGGGGCTATGGGGCCTAAGCCCAAAGCTACCGCAAGAACGTCTAAGACTGCAGGTGGTGCTCAGCAGTATGTTCGGGGTAATAGCCCTGAAGAACGCTCGAAAACCATCTCTAAAGCAAGTAAGAATGCTTCTTCTCCCGTTTTCGCGGGGCTACAGGCTGCTGCAAGGGCTGAGGCTTCCCGTGAAATCGCGGGCATTGTAGGTAAAAAGGCTGCAAAGACCAGCTCTACCGTCAAGATGTACGACAGGATGGAGAAGGATTGGTCTGCCTTGCAGAAGAAACAGATGAAGAAGTAACTCTCTTCTCACCGTAGAATGACTTAAGGGGAGCCGCTAAAGCTCCCCTTTTGTTTTACTCTAGTCCACTAGACTAAGAGCCCAGAGCAGGAAGACTACGAAAGCTACGAAGAAGATAGAACCGTACATGATTACGTCACTCATCTGGACCCTCTAGTTCTTCGATCAGACGATCAAGGTACCAACGTGCCTTCTTGAGGTCTTCCAGAGGCTTTGCCTTGTAGCGCCAACGGTGCAGGTACTTCTTGGTGTTGCCCTCAAGATACCCCGTAAAGCCTTCCCAAGACATATTGTCCTGAAGGTACTCAATGCACTCAATGGACCCTGTGTTGTAATGGTCAGGGCTATTGACGTTATCTACGTCTTCCATGTGCTCACTGAGGTCGTACCCTCCGTCTTCCGTGTCCACGATCTTCCATTTAGCCATCTTAGAGATTCTCCTTGTAGAAAGCTTCCAACCACTGTCGGCATATATCAGAACGTACCACGTCGTCAATACCAAACTCAACGACACAGGCATCTATGCTGTACTTTTTAGCCAAGTGTATCGCCTTAGACAGACCTGACTGTTCCTTGATGTCAGACTGACGGATATCACCGTTCATCACCAATCTGCAGTTGTCGCCAATACGGGTTACTAGCATCTTAAACTGAGCCACGTCTAGGTTCTGACACTCGTCGGCTAGTACGAACGCATCCTTGAAGGAACTGCCACGCATATACTCCAACGGGGCCATCTGGATGTTACCGTTCTTGATCCCAGTTTCGACGACACCCTTACCTAATTGCTCCTCAAGGACCGACAACACTGGTGACAGCCAAGGGCTAAACTTCTCCCCAATGTCACCCGGTAGAGCACCCAATGACTTGCCGACAGATACTGCAGGGCGAGTGATAATGATCTTGTCGATCTTACGGAGAATGTACAGATTCGCTGCGTACGATGCTGCAATGTAAGTCTTACCTGTACCAGACGGACCTAAGACGATGATCTGTTGGTGGCTACTGAGGGCGTCAATGTAAAGCTTCTGATTGTCGTTCATGGGAACTAGGCTTACCGTACGAGACGTAGCCTCCTCGGGTGCTCCCTTGTACTTTGTCGTCCGCTTACCCCGTGGCTTCTCTAACATTTACTTAATCCAACTTGATGATTTTGTAGGCGACAAAGACTAGGATACCTAGCATGAGGAAGTCTAGAAAAGGATAAAGTGCAGGCATTGTGTCGTTCCCTTATGTTAACAAAGGAGCAGTTTTTTAACATCATGCTCAGGATGTGTTAACGTTAGGTTAGGTCAACAATCTCACAGACACCAGAGCTACAAGCAAACGTCTGGGAACTCTTGGTCATGTCTTCCTTCTCGTAGTCACTCAACTTAGTCCAATCAATCCGTTCAGGCATCAGGGCAAGAGCGTCAAAGTACTCACGTTCACTGCAATCCTGATAGGGTGCCTGTTGGTAGGTGTGGTCCGAGTGTGGCAAAAATGATACACCAGAGACTTCATCGAAGTACTTGTAGACCCAAGCACCAACTTCCAGCCATTCGTGATCCCGTACGGTAACAGTCACAGATGGTTTATGTTCGCACCAATTACGCTGATACGTAAGCCACAACGACAACTGTTCAATAGCGGTCATGTCGTTACGAGTGATGGCACCCTGAGGAGACCGCTGTGGGAAGCTAAACACCGTTGTCGTCTCAGGCTTCATAACGCAAGGTTCGTTAGGGATACCCTGATCCTTCATGAACTGCGTCAGAGGGTCTTTGTTGTCACCACGAACAGTACGAATATAATAGGCTGAGTGACGAGCATGAATACCAGAAGCGGAGTCGACCAGTTGAGATACCGTTCCAGACGGTTTAACGCAAGTAATAGCAGCAGAAGCAGGGATGCCAAGACGCTCAGCCCACTCAGCGTTAGTAGCAACAGCAACATCTTTGAGCCTCTTGAGGGTTTTGTCGAGACCTGCGTTAGAAGGCCCGAGGAGTTTATTGTCCATGATGCCAGTTAACGACACACCCAAGAGACGCTCTTCCTCAGTGTTCTTCTGCCAAATCTTACGCAAGTATGGGAAGTGCGTGTAGGTGCTCTGGATGGTACCAAGGATCGTAGCCAGAGTTACTTTCCGCTCCAAGTCCTCAAGTGTATCCGTAGCTCGGACCACGACTTCCGTGAGATTACAGAACTGATACGGGCGAAGAATGATTTCACTGCACGGGTTAGTACCGAAGTCATAGTCTGCATTGCGTCGTCCACTTTTGTTAGCTTGCTTCTTGCTGGCTGGACGCGAGAAGATACCACGTTCACCAGACTTAGACTCGACAAGAGAGAGCCACTCACGCATGAAGGTTTCCATGTCGGGCTTCTCAGTGTATGCCACCGAGTTGTTAGCCAGAGCACGTTGACCTTGGCCTTCCCACCAGTTGCCAGACTTAGCATGACGCATACGGTCGTCCGACAGGTTCGACAAAGAGATCATGGCAGAGCGGCGTACACCACCCACAACGACAACTTCACCAATCTTGCACATCAGGTCATGGCATTCGATGGACGAGAGCTTACGCCCCTGAGCACCCTTGAACATAGCCACGGTGAAGCGGAAAAGGTCTTCCAGAGGCGCAGGACCAGAGGCACGACCACCAAAGGTCTTGAGTTTAGCACCAGCCTTACGGACCTTCGAGGTGTCCCACGTAGGGATTTCCCCTGCGTATAGCATAGCCACCAGCTTACGGAAGGACTTAGCCCAGCCCTCTTTGCTGTCGTGGACTACAATGACATCCTCAGCGACGAAGAGTTGGTCAGGAACCTCAGGAAGCTTAGAGACGTATTGACGCTCAACGGAGAAGCCTACGCCAGTGCCACAGAGCAGGATGAACATAGCTTCGTCGAAGGACTTGGGGTCGTCCACCGGGAGGTAGCTGCAGTTGTAGCCAGCGGTGTTGTCACGATCCAAGGCAGGACCAGCAGTCATCAAGGCGCGCATCGAAGGCATGATCTCAAGGCCAAGGATAGCTTCTTCAATGTCATCGACAACAATCTCGTCACGGGTCTTCGGAACGACAACCTTAGTCATGTAGCGAGAGACAGTCTCACCCCAAGTCTCACGGCGGTTCTCTTCTTCAAGCCAACGTGCATACCGCGAAGTATGAATGAAGGCTTGGTAGTCTGTAGGCAAGTGGTTGTTCATTATCGGTTGTCTCCGCTTCCTTTGATTACGTTTCGATTGGCACGATCTGCTAGCTTCTCAAGGTTCATATCCGCGATCTCAGCTAGGTCGTACCCAAGGTCTTCGGCTAGGTTCGCAATGTACCAGAGCACATCACCAAGCTCCTTAGCCACTTCTTTGTCGTTCATAACTCCGTCACGGAGATACTTCTTGATCTTCTCGGCTACCTCACCAGACTCACCACACAGACCCAACGCTGGGTAGATGATCTTGTCCTTGTAGATAGCCGTACGTCGTGCAGCTTTCTGGTAGACATTAAACGTAAGCTCACTCCTACGCTTCTCGTCCAAGAACGCTTCGATATCCTCACCACTAATCATTCTTCGATCCTCTTCCATTCTTTCAGTTCAGCATCAAGGTTGAAGTAGTCGGCTAGGTCAATGTAACCCTCTTCGACAAGAAACAAGACGACAACGTAGTCAGATATATCGTTCTGTTCAAGGAGTAAAGCAAGCCCATAATTCTCGATTAGGGCATTTAGTTTGTTCTCCAAGCCAAACATTACGAGTACTCTCTCTTCATTGTGTCGATACTCAACCATTGAAAGTCGTAAACACCGTTCTCTACGTTACGACAGATAGCTACACCAGCGGTCCAGAACGAGTTAATGTCTCCTGCCCAAGGGCTGCGATAGTCTTGGTAAACACCAGCCACAAGACCCATCCTAACACGTCCACTACTATCACGGTTCACATGGTAGTCGAACAGATGGCTGTGTCCTACGGTGGTCGAGGTGTGACGTTTAACCGTAAGGTCATACCCGTGGTGGATTGACGACAAAGCCCGACCAGATACACCTGAGACAGCGTAGTGGCAGTAGTCGATCCCATCAACGTTAATCACACCGGGGGTAGACGCATCGTATTCGACAACAGAATCGTAGTAGTCATCGAAGGCTAGGTTCTTGAACGAGACCCCGAAGCGATCACCCTCAAGCTCAGGGGAATACTGGATAGCCTTCTTGATGCGGTTCTCGTGGTTACCCTCAAGGACGACACGGTGGGGTAGCTTACGCTTCGCCTTCTTGATGGGGTGCCACATACGATCTTGGAAGTCTAGGTGGGCCTCAATGTCCTTCTGGTAGTTACGCCCGTGGAAGGATGCCTTTCCTTTGTCGAATGAGGACATGGACGCTAGGTCCGCAGTGTCTCCCATGTTGACGACAACATCAGGCTTGAGGTCCAAGATCAGCTTACCCAACCAATCAGCCCGTGCGTTAGAGTAGTCAGGATGGGCGTGGGGGTCGCCAATGACGAGGTGAGTTTTCATGGTTAGTGATCCCCTGTGTCGTTAGCTAGGATGATGGGTTCGATACTCTTGGTGAAGTGGTGCTTGAAAGCGTAAGCTTCGTCGAAGGTGTCGAAGTAGACTTCAATCTCCGTAAGCTCTCCATCTTCTTCCGCAAGGCAAAGCATCCAAACTTCATCCTCGTCGTCGCTCTCGAACGGACCCTCAATGATCCTGTGGACTTTTACTTCGTTAGCCATTCTAACGGTATCTCCTTGTCGGCGTAGAGGAAGCCGTGTTTGATGCACCATGCAGCGTAAGTAGTCTTAGACGCTTTACTTAGCTTAGCCTTACTATTGGAGAAGACAAAGCGGATGTCAAGCTCTGGATGCTGCTTACGGATCAGAAGATGTTTCTTTCGGTCTGCAGCTACGAACCTACCCTTCGTTTCGACAATGATCCCGTTAGGTAAAAGCCAATCGGGAGTGTACGTTCGATCCTCCTCTACCCTGTACTTGATCTTTGTCGTCTCGTACTCAGCCCTTACGCCTAGCTTCTTAAGCTGATCCGCTACGGTTTCCTCAAGGCCAGAACGATAGCCAGCCTTGAGTGCTTTCTGTCTTATCTTTGATTTGGCGGGTACCATACGTCTTCCTCTTTGCGTCGTAGCCACAGGAGACGGGCGTTAGTGAGTACACGTTCCTCGTCGTTGTCGTAAGCGCCTAGAACCTTGTCGTATAGCTCTTGCTCCGTAGTGCATTCCGACAAGAGACGTTTAGCCTTCACAGGTCCGATACCGTGGATGCCTTCGATGTTGTCCGCTCTGTCACCCATAACGATCTGGGAGTAGAAGAACATGGTACCCTCGAACTCACCTACGGAGGCCCACTCACCCTTGTTAGGGTTGTAGTGACGACAAGGAATCTGTTTGAAGTCCTTATCTGTCGACACAATGGTACAGTCGTAGGCAAGCTCTGTGGCACGAATAGCAATCAGATCATCAGCCTCTTGACCACTACTGACGACTGCATCCCACGCCTCAACAAGATGCTCACGTACAAGACCTAGGTGTTCAGGACGTGGTGTATCCTTACGGTTAGCCTTGTACGTAGGGGACAGATCGTAGCGGAAGTTTCCCTTACCCGTGAGGAATACCTCCAACTCTTCCCCTCTTGTCGTTGTGTCGAAGGCAATGTTGTCCATCAGTTCGTCAGCTTTCTCTTTAGCTGTCTCTGCTGTCTCACCTTCTGTCGAGTAAGCTGCCCTGTACGCTACGATATCCCCGTCTACCAGAATCCTCACTTGATGTCACCTTGGTTCCAGTAGTCCCACCCCGGTGTATCCTGAGGCACATCCTTGTGGGTCCACTCAGGGATATGCTCCATCTGGTAGTCACCCGAGAAGTAGATGTAGGCACGGGTCATACTGTCTAGGTCTTCCCAGTGTTCCTCAAGGTCTTCACGGAGGAACTTATGCAAGCCACCTTGCGTACGGTTACGGAACTCAAGGGCGTCGATAGAGAGGCGAAGCCCAAGGATAGTCTCACGGATACGGTGGGTGATTACATTGTCGACAAAATCACTCAGGAGAAATTCGTCGAATAGATCGTAGGCATCTTTGTTCATTTTGTCTCTTCTCCAACTAGGGCTGACCAGCTTACGGGGTACAACTCACCCATTACTTTGTCGATCTGTTGTGCTACCAGACGTGTCTCGTACTGGGTGTCTTCCTTGAGACGCAGGTTGCACATGTTAGCGAAGGCATCCATCGAACCTGACCAGTACCACTCAGTGTACATCGACTGAGGCAGGACCATACGGGCCATTTCAGGGGCGACACCAGACTCAAGCAGCATAGAGTAGTAGTGTAGAGCATCATCGTGCCACTGAGGTAGGGCATCCGTCTGAATGTCCTCAACGACACCCTCAGACCCTTGCTTCTTGTCCTTGCTACGCCCACGCCACATATCAGGCTCATAGAACTCAGGTTCACTATCGACATAACGACGACTAATCTCATTCATACGCAGGTACTCATGCTTGACCAGTTGTCGTGCTACGAAGATAGGTGCCTTGATGTGGAAGGATGCGAAGCAGTGGCCGAAGGGTGAGTAGTGTCCGTGCTTGGCAAGATAGTGGATCAGCTTAGTGTCTTTGTCGTCTACAACAGGCATATCCCCGCACCAATCACCCATATCCACCCAACGTGTTTCTTCACAGTGGGACTTCTTACCGAAGCTAACCCGTGCTGCGTTGACGACAGACAGATCACTTCCCATGTGGTCGATATACGTAGCCGTGATAGCCATTACGTTCTCCTTGGTGGAGGGGGAACTTTCGCTCCCCCTTAGTGTTTCTTACCAGCCGATAGCGCCAGAGGCTTCGAACTGCACCAACTCAAGGACGCCTACCTTCTCAAGGCGCACAGAGGCAGTGGAACCTTCACCGTAGATGCTGATCTGAACGGCAACCTTAGTGCCATTCCCAAGCTCACCGTCAATGTCCATGTCCCAAGCCTTGTCGGTCTTGCCGTGGGTTACCACAGGAGCACCACCGAAGTCTTCGATCTTAGCGTGAACGTTAGGGCGCTTGAGCTTCATGCCCTTACGACCACCTGCAGCTTCGATCTCACGGACCATAGGGTTACCCATAGACTTCTGAGGGAAGCCAAGCTTGAGCATCTTCTGCAACTCTTCTTCGTCTTTCGGAACGAACATGCAGTTGTACTGGCCTTCCGTGGCCTTGTGGTATTCGCTGTCGTCCATGTTACCGGGGAACACACGCGCCCAGTAGATTTCACCTTCGAACACACCAATTTTCGTCTTACCCATTTGTAGTCTCCTTTAGTGGGTGTCAAACCAATTGCGACCGATATCAGTCGATCCTGCGAGAGGGCATAGTATACTGAGTTTTACCCCGGTGTCAACAATGGACTGACGTTGGATCGAACCCAGTAACTCTGCCTGCTCCTTGTCTCCGTACACTTCCGTCTGCCATTCATCATGAGGCCACGTGACTAGCTTGAACTTAATCCCTGCTTCTCTTGCGGAGTTTGTCCAGCTAAGCGCCGCATGTTTCATGACGACAGCCTCACCATTCTGTAGCAACCCTGCAAGTGTCTTGTGTTCGTTAGGAACCTTGACCTTGCGTCCGTCCAAGCCCTTGAACCAACCCATCTCTGCGATGTGAGGGATCACTTGCTTCTTTAGACGACTCAGACCGTTGATACTCTCCATGAAGTTTTCGACAGCCTGACCCGCTTCCTTGGCACTGACCTTGAGAATCTGCCCCACCTTGTCGTTACCTGCCCCAAGGAGGAAGGCGTAGATAAAGGTCTTGGCCATATCCCTAGTCACGTGCGACATACCCAAAGCCCTCTTGTTCAGGTTATGGATATCTGTCTCATCTTCCTTACGACCACTGACGATAGCGTGAATGTACTCCTCAGACTTCATCAGGTGGGCAAGGATGCGTAGCTGGATACCCTCAGCGTCAGTGCCTACGAGCCAGTTACCTTCTTCGACACCCCACAGCCCACGCATCTTGCCGTCGTACTTCTCCTTCACCTTGTCGACAGCACTCTTAGCGGTTCCATGGAAGGCTGCAGGAATGTTAGCTTGGTTAGGTGCTGAGTGAGCCATACGACCCGTCCATGCCCCAATGTGGGTGAACCTACCGTGGATGCGTCCGTCTTCCTTAACGTGACCCAGCCATTCGACAAGACTTGATCTACGACCCTCAAGGGTGAGCCACTCCGATAGGTTCCTAGCGCCATCAGGTGCATCCTCAGGGAGGGTCGACAGATTCATCTCATTGCACATCCACCCGTAGCGGGCAAACTTAGCGCCACGATCATCTTCCTCGTCCTTGCCACTTGGACTTGTTTTTGATCCGTTGCTCACGCTCATACTCTATGTGTCCTTTTGTCTTGTCTACGGGTGTCCATCCTGCCTCCCACAATCTGTCGATACGCTGACGGGGTGATGCAGGGTCGAAGGGTACCCAATCCTTGCAGATCAAGTTTTCTCCATCGACGTGAGTGACAGGGTATTTCTTCTTAGCATCGACAACAGTGGAGTACAGTGACCCATCCTGCTTTACCCTGAACTTGACCCTGTGTACCTCTTGGAGCTTAGCAGGAAAGTCCCTTTGGAAGCCAGCCTCAAGTTCGTTCATACGTTCAGTGACCTCAGCCAGATACTCCTCAGCCTTCTCCTTGTCAAACTTGAACCCATTGGTCGTCATCTCTTCGCAGAGGATTTGGATGTCGTGCTCACAACGTAGGCCCATAGCCATCTCTTTGTCGAAGATCACCTTACGGAAGCGTTCAAACAAAGCGCAGGTAACCAGAACGTCTTGGTGGCAGTAGTCGATCATCTCCTGCGAGAGCTTAGACCAATCCTTGTGTTCACCCTTGTGGAGACCGAGGCGGATACCCCATGCCTTCAAGCTGTGTCCGTCCTTGATGTCGTAGTCGATCATACGGGATACAATAAGAGTATCAATAACACTTGCAAGAGGAACACACCCATCTTCAATAAGGCGATGAAGCACAGGAACATCAAAGCCCAAACCATTATGGAAGACAAACTTGTCCACAGTGCTGCAATACTCACGGAAGCGTTCCTTCTCTTCGACGACATGAGATGGGTTGAGGAACTGCATGACTTCCCCGGTGTCCAAGTCCTTCGAGCAGATCACCCAGATGCGCGTAGGGTCCAGCCCGTCAGTCTCGATATCCATAGCGACACACTTCATCCCATATCTCCTTTACGACTTCTTCACTCAGGTTGTGCTTACGTGCGAACCACCAACCCCTTCGCTCCCACCAAGTCAGGAAGTTATTCATC
>Ga0181344_1000202_pt1 | contig 25047 bp, 21 predicted proteins | sample Su13VDMLBDD_FD_130098 | JGI IMG/M metagenome (GOLD analysis project Ga0181344, IMG submission 130098) | Freshwater viral communities from Lake Michigan, USA - Su13.VD.MLB.D.D | ecosystem: Environmental > Aquatic > Freshwater > Lake | place: USA: Michigan | collected 2013-07-15
GCAGTTTCAAAGTATAAAGGAACTGAAAATAAAGATTTTAATTATTTTGATATTTCTAAAAAGAAGATGATATTTAATAATTATAAAACTAAAGGAACTTATCAATCACAAGAAATAGATGTTAATGATAAATTATTCATTATATTGTGTGCTTGGATTAAGAAATTTAAAATTAAATATTATATATTACAAAGATTAGATGGTTCAGAACTAGATAAGAACGGCATTACAAAAATATTATATAAAATATTTGATAAAAAAGTCGGTTCTAGTATGTTGCGTAATATTTACTTAACAGATAAATATAGTAATTTAAATGAAGAGAAAGTAAAGGACGCTTTAGCAATGGGAACTTCAACGGGAACTATTGATAACCAATATACAAAAAATGATTAATTTATATTTTATCCCGTAAGTCAGTATTTTATTATTACTTTTAAGGGACTTACGGGATAAGCAAGGAAAATATTTATTGTATTGGTATCCAATGACAAACTAATATATCAGGTGGCATTTCTCTTTTTTCACATTCTCTATCAACCAATTTTTCATAATCATCTAAATTATAACCAGCCTTACCACATAATATACGGGCTATCACGTGTCGCCCACAGGTGCATACATTCGGATTTTCATTTTGTAATTTCAATGTTGAGAATATAGGATTTTTACTACTTTTCATGATTCTTGTTAAATAATCATCTGGTTGATTTAACATTTTATTAATTATCTTTGGTATATATTTTAATTCTCCTTTATGCGTTTTACCATAACTATCAAAAAATTCAAGTGTATCACCTTTACGGATTAAACAAACCCAATGACCAACTCTTGGTTCTGATTCTAATAATAAAATACGGTAATCATCCTTATCTGGTATTAATTCATCAATAGTATTATAATTTTCTAATTCACTATATTTCATTATTTTATCTTTCACATCTAATCCAAAATTACGAATAAAATCATCTTCTGAAACCATCTTTTTTAGTTCTGTTCTATATTTATTTAAAACTTTATCTTTTTCCATATATTATACAAAATAAAAAATAATCTAGTTTTTTTTAAATTGCGTTCTAAAATATTTTTATTTCTATTGTATATTAATATATGTCATTTTTTTCACCAGTTGATAATAAACGAGGAAGAATAGAACAAGTTAATCTTTTACCTGTAATACAAAAAATATTTAATAGAGATATTAAAATAATTGAAAATGATTTAGCAATATTTGATTATGAATGTGATAAATATTGTTATGAATTAAAGACACGAACAAATACAAAAGATAAATACCCTACTACATTAATAGGAAGAAATAAAACAGAAAGTAATAAGAAAATAATATTCTTATTTAAATTTACTGATTGTTTATGTTATATTAAATATAAAAAAGAATTATTTGATACATTTGAAGTTAAAAAATTTAATAGAAATGTAAAAGCACCTAATAAAAGTGATTATATTTATATTCCAATAGAACATTTAAAAATAATAGAAAATTATAATGAAATAAAATCTATTTAATAATATATATAAAAAATGTCTAGTAATGCTTTACTTAATTCTCCAAATCCACTATTCCAATATTATATGGAAAATGAAGAATCCCCAATATTAATTCCTGCTAATGCAACGGGTGATTTAATACAAATATATGCTATTCAGACATCTACTGGTTCTAAAAAAACACTTACAATACCCGCTGGAACATATAACATTCAAATGATTGCGACATTAGGATCTGCTATTGCTGATACATTAGTAAGTTGTGCTCAACTAGGATTATTTGATTCTACTACTAATTATCTAATTGCTACTTCTCAATCATGTCCTTATATTGGAGGTGCTGACCCTTCTAATTCATTTACACAGATAAATACTACACAACGGGTTGTATTTACTTCATCAACAACTGTTGAAGTTAAATTATTATTTACAAATGCAAGTAAAGATTTTAATATTATAACTAATACTAATTATGATAATTATAATCAAAACGCAAGACTAATTGTTAATCCAACATTTTAAAAATTAAATAAAATAAAATTCTAATTATAATTATATATAAAAAATGTCTTTGGCAAGTTATTATAATTCTCCTGATTTTGTTTATTCGGTATCAATAACAAATGCATATAATCCTGCTGGAACTAATGCTCAACCAGTTGCTGTTAATGATGGAACAGCTGACGGTAAAGTTGAAGTAATTACAACCGCTACCGCTGTTGATTTACAAACAATGACTCTACCCGCTGGTTCATATAATATTAGAATGAGATGTGCAATTGCTCCAACTCTAGTAAATACAACACTTTCATACGCCCAATTATTTTTACTTAGCGGTTCTACTGCTGGAACTGGTCCTGCTCTTGCTTGTTCATCGGCTAAAACATTTTCTAACGCTATTGTTATTGATACTACCGCTAATGCTGTGGAAGGTGATCCACCTACTCTTAAAGGAACTGCGAATGCTGGCATTCTTCAACAGTGGGTATTTGATGAAACTGTCCCTCTTGTTTTAGCAACTGCAACAACTATGCATTTAAGTTTATCTTATAGTGGTTTAAATAATGCTTGTAATATGTATTACGGCGGTTCTCCAACTTATAATTTTTCACAAATCGCATCTCTAACCGCAACTAAACATCTATAAATTAAATATATTTAGATTATATTGATAAAAATATAATCTAAATTCAGATTATCCTAAATAATAATCTAGAAATAGGTTATCACTAAGGATAATTTATAAATTATCACTATATATAATCTATATTTAATCTAATTTTGGATTATTATATAGTGATAATCTAATATTTAGATTATATAATCCCGTAAGTCCCTTAAAAGTAATAATAAAATACTGACTTACGGGATTTAATAATACTTTAAAAATAATATTATTAAATTTATCTATTATAATTATATATGACAACATTACAAAAACGTTTTTTACCTGATAAGGTTTATTATGATATGATTATTAGTAATTTAAATAATACTAGTTCTAAGCCTCCTTATGCTTATTATAATGAAAATAGAAGTTCGCCTATTCTTTATGACCCTTATAAATATGATTTAATTGTTGCTAGATGGCAATTAGATACTAATTATTTACCAATATTTATTCCATTAATTCAGACATCATCATCAGACCCTAATTTAACAATATATAGTATTACATTAGAATATAATGGTGTATCTGGTGCCCCTGCATATGTTAATTTTTCCCCTCAAAATTTATTGGCTTCTGTTCCTAATGCTCCACTATATAATTCTAATCAACTACAAGATAATAGTCAAGGTTATTATGATATATACACTTATCAATATTGGATATATTTAATTAATTTATGTTTTGAACAAGCCTTCCAAAATTTAGATAGTATTTCAACACTTCCTTCTAGTTATGCCCCTGTGATGACTTGGGATACACAAAATAATATCGCTATTATTAATGCGGATATTGTAGGTTATGGTGAAAATGGTATTAAAATATATTTTAATCAAGCATTATCACAATTATTTAGTTCTTTCCCTTTCACTATTAATTCTTTTAATGATGCGTATAATCGTAATTTTCAATTACAAATAAATACTTTTAGTATAGCAAACCAAGCGGATTATCCATCTTTTGGAACTGCTCAATTTACCGCTTATCAATTATTTCAAGAATTTTCAACTATTAGTGCGTGGAATCCTGTATTATCTATTGTTCTTGTTTCTAATACTTTACCTATTGTTCCAAATAATGAGGGTGTTCCATCATTAATTATTAATGGTGTATATCAACAACAAAGTGGTAATAATAATATTCAATCACAAGTAATTACGGATTTCGTGGCTGATGGAATTTATAAACCAATTATTACATATATTCCAAGTGCTGAATATAGACGCATTACACTAGTTGGAGATAAACCAATATCAAATATTGATATATCTGTAATGTATAAAGATAGATTAGGTCGTTTAAATCCAGTATTACTTCCTGCTGGTTGTTCTATATCCATTAAGTTCTTTTTTGAAAAGAAAGAAATTTATAAAGAGAAATAATTAAATATTTAGTTTAAAATATTAAAAAAAAAATAATTAATTAAATCTAATTAATAATATATATATATAATGTCGGACTTAAAAACTGTTTTAATTAATGATTCAAGAATTGAAGATATTTCAGGCGATATTTCATTTGCCGTCCTAGGTGGTCCTCAACAATCCACATTTCAACCACAACAAGCAAACACATCATCTAATACATCCCACTCGTGGCAAATTAATGTTCCTAGTGAAAATATTGTGGTTGATAGACGTGTATTAATTGATACTGATGTTCAATTTACAATTACTATTACAGGTGTTCCTGCTGGTTCTATTGCTTTTAATTGGGGTTCTACTGATGGTTTTGGACCTTATCCATTAAATAGTTGTTATCTTACTCAAAATGTTCTAATTAATAACTGCGGACTTTCTGTAAATACTCAAGATGTTATCGCTCCTTTACTTCGTATGAATGACCAAAAAATACATACTTATTATGATGGATGGACACCGTCAATGGTTGATGATAATTATTATTATTATTCTGATGCAATCGGTGCTAATAATAATCCTTTAGGAACTATTGTAAATAATAGTATGGATAATAAAATAAAACCTCGTGGTTGCCATACTATGACATCAATGTCTGTCGCCTATTATATTGGGGGTGTCCTCCAAGTGGGTAGTTCTAATTTAACTTCATCGGCTGAAACTGATAAATGGATTATTACTTTAACTACTCATCTTACTGAACCTTTACTTTTCCTATCTCCTTTTATTTCTAATCCTTGTGTTTCAAATGAAGCGGGCTTTTTAGGTATTAATAACTTTTCATTCAATTTTACTGTTGATTCTAATTTACGCCGTGTATTTAGAAGTTCAAATGCTTGGGCTAAAACAGATGGAAATTATGTAGTCGCACTTGCTAATAATTTTAATAGTGGTGGAAGTGGTTTCAGTAATTTAAGAATGCTTATGAATTATCTTAGTGTTCAACCTTCTCAATATGCTAAAATATCCGCTCGTAATGTTTTACCACTTTTACAATATGATAGATATATCGCAAACTCAAGTAATACTACATCTCCTTTTACAGCAGGTAATACTTTAGATTTTACTTCATCTAATATTGCATTAAATCAAATTCCAGATACTCTTCTAATTTTTGCTCGTATTCCTTTATCTTCTCAAAAGGCTTCAAATAGTGATTCATTTTTTCAAATTAATAAAGTTTCTATTAACTTTAATAACGTTGCAGGTATTCTTAGCAGTGCTACACCATATGAATTATGGCTTCTATCTCAAAAAGCGGGTTCATCTCAGTCTTGGTCTGAATTTAGTGGTCAAATTAATAAATCTAGTATTTCTGGTTTATCTTCAACTATTCCAACAACTGGTTCTATTCTCGCTCTCCAACCAGCCTATTCATTCAATTTACCTGAGTATTTAAGCAGTTCTAGTTTAGGAAGTTATAATTTGCAATTTACTCTAAATGTAACAAATCAAAGTTCTGATGCTGTAAGTGTTGAAATTGTTGTAATTTCTATTACTTCGGGATACATCACAACACATCAAGGAACTACACAATCTTTCACAGGTGTTCTTAATAAAGAGATGGTAATGAGTGCTAAAGATGGTTCAGCAGTGCCAAGACTTTCACAATCTGATTATGAACGCCTTGTTGGTGGTGTAAGAGATAATAGGGGCGTAATGAATATGATGAAACATTTTAAAAATAGAAAAACTACTTCTGGTGGTGTGATGTCTGGTGGTGTGATGTCTGGTGGTGCTGATTCTATTGGTGGTCGTTTAGGTAAATATATTCGTTAAATAATCCCGTAAGTCCCTTAAAAGATAAAATAATATCTAACTTACGGGATTTTAAAATAATATAGTTTTTTTTATTTAATAAGTAAAAAAAACTATTTAAAAAAATATTATCTATGTATATATAATGGAACAAATTAATATTGAAACAGCAATTAACCAATATAAAAAACATTTAGAAGCGGTTAAACGTTATCAAAAAGAAAACCCTGATAAGATGAGTATTAAGGCTAAAAGATATTATGAAAATAAAAAAGCATCTAATCCTGAAGCATATAAACAGATGTTAGAAAAGAAGAAGGAACAATATAAAAATAGAAAACTACAAAAAGTTAATATTCCAATTTTACAATAAAATATTTTAAAAAATTTTAGTTTAAGATTTTTTAAAAAATAGTTTAGTTTTTTCAAGTGTAAATTTTGGTCTTTAAATGGCTAAAAAATAAGTATAGAAATAAATATATTTAAAGAATTATTATCTATACTTATATAATGAAGAATAGTTTTTTTGAGAATAAAGTTTTTACAAATTATGAAAAATTGGGTTTTGTGTGTATTGGTGTTAAACTTGGTTATAATGAAGAAACAGGCAACAAAATATTAGAACCACCTACTGGATGGACAAAAATGACAAAGACAACATATGAAGAAAAACATAATGGCGTAATGATCCGTAATAAAACACAACTTAAGGATGGTTCATATCTTTATATTGTTGATTGTGATAATAAATTAGATGAAGAAGGAAAGACTGGTAATGAATATTTTAGAAGTTATTGTCAAGAAGCAAAAGCAAGTTTTAAGACAATTGTTCAAACTACAGGTCGTGGTGGTTATCATTATTTCTTTAGAACATTTAACGAAGAATTAATTAAACAACCACAAATTATTGGTTTAACAATTGACGGTATTGAAAGACAAATTGATATTTGTAATGGTTTAATTTCTACTCCATCCCAATATGGTAATGATAAGATTATTAAAAAATATGAATTCTTTCACGGTAATGTTCCTAATGATATTTCAGAAATTGCAATTTTACCAGATGTGATTAGTGATTTAATTTTAAGACACGATAAAAATAGCAAGAAGAAAATTGTAAAAGAAAAAGATGATGATGAAACAGATTATAATTTACCATTAAATATTGTAAATCCAAATTATCCATTATTAAATATCTTATCATCTCATTTTGAATCATATTCAAACTGGTCTAGAATGTGTTGGATTATGAAATCATTAAATTATCCTTTTAGTGTATTTGATGAATATTCAAGAAAATATCCAAGTAAATATAATGTAAATGAATGTTTAAAATATTGGAATAACTGCAAAGTAAGCCCAAAAATGACAGAAGGTATTCTACACTCACTAGCAAGAAAAGGAAACCCTGAAGAATATGATAAATTAGGATTAACTAATAAATCTAAACCTGATGTAATACCAGTTGATACACTTGAAATTACTAATAAACAACTTATTAAAAATGATGGTTATTTAATTCATAAAGATAATATTAATTTAGATTATGATGATTGTTTAATTAGTAATAAATTAAAAGAATTCTTTTCATCTGATATTAAAAGTTTTAATATTAAATCACCTTATGATACAGGTAAAACCCAATTATTAAAAAAGATTATGACAAAGTATCAACAAAAAAGGGTTTTATTCTTATCTTATAGAAAAACATTAACTAGTGATTTAATGGCGTGTTTTGGTGAATTAGGATTTCATGATTATAGAAATACAGAATGTCATCAAGCGGATAAATTAATTATTCAATTAGAAAGTATTAATAAGATTAAACCATCTGATTTTATGTTTATTGATGATGAATATGAAATTCCAAAATATGATTTAGTGATTATGGATGAAATAGAATCATTATTATTTCACTTTGAAAGTCAAACCACTTTTAAAGGTGAATCTAAAAATATTTTTGAATTCATTGAAGCAATTATTAAAAATTCAAATAAATTAATTGGTTTAGATGGTGATTTATCTTTTAGAGGATTCAATTATATTAAAAGTTTTGGTGATTCTATTAATATTATTAATCCAGTTAAAAAGAATAAAAGACACTTTACTATTATTGATAGTGAAAATGATTTTTATTCACAAATTAATAATAGCCTTAATTTCAATAAAAAAATTGTTATTGTATCACAAACATCAACACAATGTTATACAGTATTCAATTATATCATTAAACAACATCCAACATTAAAAATTGGAATTTATACTGGTGATTCATCAGATTCTACTAAAAATGATTTAGACAAAGTTCTTGAAAATTGGGTAAAATTAGATGTATTAATTTATAGTCCAACTATTGAAGCAGGTGTGAATTTTGATATTAAACATTTTGATAGAATTTTTGGTATTGTTTCATCTGGTTGTAATTCTCAAAGAGCATTCTGTCAAATGTTAAGTAGAGTAAGAAAAATTGAAGATTCATCAATTACAATTTATGCTTCACAACTTGATTATCACCCATTAAAAGAAAGTAATATTTATACATTCCATGAAGTAAAAGAAAGTTTGATAGCATTAAATATTATTGATATTAAACAAACTATTGAAGGTTCTAAAATAGTTAAACGCCTTACACCATATGATATTAATTTTTGTTATAATAAATGCGAAGAATTAATGATGAAAATTCAATATTATTATTTAGGTTATTTAGAATATATTCTTACTAAAAAAGGTCATACTGTATCTATTAAAATGACACCAAAAAAGAAAGATGAAGACGGAAAAGTAATAAAAGAAAAATTAGATGATAATGTTAAAAAAGCAAAAGAAGAAACTAATGTTAATAAAGATTTAAATTTAGTAAAAGATATTGATGGTAATGAATACCAATTTTTACTAAATAAACAAAAACAAAGTAAAGCAGAACAACACGAAAAATTACAAATTAAAAAATATCTTATTAAAAAATCATTGGGTATTGATAAATTCAATGAGGAAATATTGAAACATTATGATTCACCATTTATTATTAAACACATTGAACATTTAATTGATATTCAAAATGTAAAAAATTATAATGATAATCAAACTAAAGAAACTATTAAAAAAGTGGAAATCATTAATGATTTGATTTCAAAATTAGGTTTTAAATTATTTGATGAAAACACATATGTTTCAAGACAAGATTTTGAAAGTAAAATTGATTCTATTATGAAAACTAATGAAATATTTATTAATCCTAAATTATCAAAAGTATTATTTAGAACATCAAAAGTAGATATTAAAACTAATAAACAATTTCTAGGATTTGTGAATTCTATATTAGATAATTACAAATTAAAAATTAAAAGTAATCAAATTGGAGTTAAAAAAGCAGATATTGAAAAAGTGGGAAAAACTAAAGATACCGCTTATTCATTAGTATTTCAAGAACATTATGATACTATTAATGAATTGATTCAATATAAAATTGATAAAGGATATAATATTATTGATTCCAAAAACTTAAGACCAAAACCAACAACTGAAAAATATAAATGTTTAATTGATGTAGATGAAATTAAAGATGAAAATGAAGTATGCGATTTTCCAGACCCTTATGGATTGGATTTTGGATTATGTTAAATAAAATAATATATAATTATTAATCAAATAATTATATAATATATTTTTATCCCGTAAGTCCCCTATTTTTTTGTCTTTTAAGGGACTTACGGGATAAGCAAGGAAAAACTACTTATTCTAATATATATAATTCTTTTTCAGATAAAACTAATTTTGGGTATGTCTTCAATACTGTTATCATACGCCCTTCTAATTTTTTGATGCGTTCTATCTGTTTTTTATCCAATCCTAAATATGCATCTAATAGATATTTCAATGCTCTATTTCCAAAGGTTTTATAGTTAAACGACACGCTATTACATTCATTTAAAATAATCTTCGTATCATTTCCAGCAGTTGCCACGTGAAACGTGATTAAAACATCAATTTCAAATTTACGCCCTACTTGTAATGTATCATTTAGTGTCTGAAATAGTTTCTTTTTAAGATGTTTATCCCGTATGTTGTCAATATCATCAAATAAACATAATGATTGTTTTAAATCTTCCATAGGTATATTATCATCAGCAAATCCACCATTTAATTCAACTATTTTAATTTTCTTGATATCCTTCAAACATCCAATATCTGATGTAATAGTTGTAAATAAATAAACGGGTCTTTTAGGATGAACTTTTATATATTCTTTGATATACTCGCAGCACCACCAAGATTTGCCACTTCCAGCCTGTCCAAATATTGCATGACACGTTCTTTCTTTTTTAGTATTTGGTATTAATTGAAAATGTTCATCTTCTCCTTCTAATATTAAATCATTAGTTCCAAATTTAGATCCTTCACCAAGTGATACAATAGCATCTTTCTTTTTATCTTTTTTAATACTGGCTATAATCTCACCATTACCTTCTAAATTTAATAATATTTTTGACATATAATAAAGTTTAGATTATATTATTTTAATATTTTTTTAATGTAAAACTCTTTTGATAACTGATTAACAACCATATAAATATTATCTCTTAATGAAACCAAATGACCATACATACTTGATTTATTTAATTTCTCTAGTTTTAAAAATTCATTTGTATAATCATGAATTGTATTATATGATTGTTGAAATTTAATATTATCTAACGCACTTAATATTTGTTTCATATTAACATATCTTGTGTCAGTATCATATAATAAAATTAATACATCTAAATCCGCCCTTGCTTTATTTAATATACCTACTGAACTATTAAAGAATTCAAGTAATATTTTTAATTTTTTATCATTCTTATTTTTTGCGTATCTCCAACTAAAATTTCGTTTTAATGCTTTATTATAATTCTTATCTTTTACTTCATCCATTTCACTTTGTTGAATACTTTCAATTATTTTATCTTCATCAATTTCTGATTCATTAAAATTAGATTTACCTTCTACTTTAATATAATAATTTTCACTTATTTCTATAAATGTTCCATCAGCATATAAAACAACATCTATTTTAATAGTGCTTTTTTGTTGCATTGCTTCATTTAATGTAATAAATTCACCATCTAATAACTCTTTCTTATTTTTTAATACTTCTTCTTTAGTCCATTTCAATGCTTCACCATCACTATTTAAACCACATTTAAAATCAGTAATATAACTATTATGTTTTCTTGAATTTAATGTCCTATAAATAAATTGAAAGTATTTCACAATCTTATTTATAGTTGGTTTTGAATTTTCATAAAAGTCAGCTAAATCAAAATCACTATTATATCTAATATTTTTTAGATTACTAGAACCAATCACTTTATATTTTCTTGTTAAACTAATAATATTAAATACATCTTTTAGTTGTTTAATATTAGATTCTATATCTCTTTCTTGGAAAAATTCATTCATATAATAATAATTAGATTATTATTTTTATAAAAATGTTTTTATATGTTTTTTATAAATAGCGTTTAGTTAATGATTGTCTTATGAATGGATTATCAGATTGAATAAAATAACCACCTTGTAATTGTAATGGTTCTAATGATGTATAACTTTTAAGTTTTGAAAAATTACGAATACTATCATTAATTTCATTAAATAATCCTACAGTTTCTTTTTCAACTTGATTAAATAAGGTTTCTTTTATTAATGATGTATATTTAAGATCTTTTAATATTTGTAAATTTCGTTTAAATTTAACTATTTCATCTTTTATTTTCATATATTTATCTTCATCTAAATAACTAAGATTCTTTTTAATACGTGTAATAAATAAAACGGTAGTTCTTCCTATAAATTGAATTAAATTAGTGATTAATTCATACACCTTCGCCATATAAGTAGGTGTCGGTGATTTTTGCCCTGTATTAACTGTATCAACTAAACTTTTATTAACTTTTTCTAAGTCTTTTATATTTTGTTTTAATTCATTAATAGGTTCATTTGTTTCAACATAATCAAATTCTTTTGGGTCTATTTCAAAATCAACATCTTCTAATTGTTCTGTTTTCAATGCTTCTTCCGCTTCCGCTTTCAATTGTTTTTTACTTTTCTTTGGTGTTTTCGGTGGTGCTGGTGGTGGTGTTTCTTCTTTTTTCTTCTTTCTTCCTGCTCCTGTTGGTGTTTGTTTATATTCTTCAACAATTGCTTTTACATCTTTCCAATCTTTAACTGTATCCAATTTTCCATTAAATCCTAAATATCGTAATTCTCTTTTTAATGAACTTAGTGGGGCTGTTCCGTTATACATTTCTTCAATAACTGTGGTATCTTCTTTTGGTCCTTTTGGAAAAATTATATCTGGTTTTGGTGGTGCTGACGGTGATGGTTGGGGTGTGGTTGTGGTTGCTTGTTTTGGTGGTCTTGTTGGCGGTGTTGGTAATGCTGGTAATGTTTGTTCATCTTCTTTTTGTTTTAATAATTTTACAATATAATTAATATCATCTTGTAAATCTTTCTCAATATATCTAACTTTTGATAATAAAGATGGTGATGCGTTTGAGTCATCAGTTGCTCCTTCTCTTTTTGCTTGTTCTGCAACTTCTTTTCTTAATCTTTCGGTTTCAAAAATAGCCTCCTTTATTTTTCTTTCTAATTCTTCATATGAATAATCTTTAGTTCTATCTATTTTTTGATATTTTGGAAAATCCTCATATGCTGGGAATGCTTCATATGTTGGTTGGTTTCCTTCAATTTCGCTTATTTTTTTACCTAAGTATTCTATATCTTTTAATATAACATTTTCTAAGAATTTTATTTTTTCCCTTAAACTTGGCGACGCATCTACTTCTGTTTCTGGTTTTTCAATTTCAAATTGTTTTTGAATAATAGCCTTTAATTTTTCTGATTCTTCAATAGCATAATCTATTAGTTTAAGTAATGATTGATATGAATAATTTTTAGTTCTATCTATTTTTTGGTATGAATTCCATTTATCTTCATCTGGTTTTATTTCTTTTATTTCTGGTATAATTGGTGTAATTGGTAATGGTTTAAGTTTCGGTGTTGGGTTTCTTATATCTTCAACTTTTGAATCATCACCTTTTTGAATTATTTCATCCATTTTTGCTGGTGATATTTTCTTTGATGGAATAACAATATAACTTTCAATTTGTTCAAAAGTATAATTGATTTGTTTTAAATTATTAATTAATTCAGAACCATATATTTCAAGATTCTTTTCGCTTAATTCTTTTTCAGTATTATCTAAATCTTTGATACCTTCTACATTTTCACCAATATTATTTCTCGCACGTCTAAATAGTTTATTATTAGCGTCAATTTCATCATTTTTAGAATAATCTATATCAGTCATTATATATATTAATAAATATTTTATTTGTAAAAATATTTATTATTATATTATTATTTTCATTATAATTTATTTAGCCTTTTTTGCTCTGATAGATGCCATGAAGTCCTTAGCCTCTTGACTTCCTTTCACAAAACGGGCGGTTCTTGGTTTTCTTGGTTTCTTTGCACCACCTGAACAATCACTACATCCACTTAACGCATCTTTTAAATCTTGACTATATACCATACCACCCCTTGCTTTTGCTTGGTCCATTATATTAAATGCATCTCCAACCACTTTTTTACTGAAGTCTAAGTATCTATTCGCTTTTTTAAGCCTATTGACCCCACCAGACCCAGCACCGCGACTTTTTGCTTCATCATAAATATTAAATGCATCACCAACGACTTTTTTACTAAAGTCCAAATAACGGTTCGCTTTTTTAAGCCTATTGACACCACCAGACCCAGCCCCGCGTTTTTTGGCTTCATCATAAATATTAAATGCATCTCCAACCACTTTTTTACTGAAGTCTAAGTATCTATTCGCTTTTTTAAGCCTATTGACACCTCCTTGTGATGGTTTTTCATTACCTGTAAATGTTCTAAATGCTCGCCCGCCCACTGCAAGTGTTGAAGGTGGTTCAACGGTTGTTCCTGCTACAATTGAGTTTGAAGCCCTAACACCACCACTTAATAGTTGTGGTTCTTTAAAAGGTAATCTTGCTTGCATCTGTTGTTCTTGCATTCTTAGACGGTTAGCAATTCCTTTATTGTAATTCATTAATGCAATATCATTTACGTGTTCATTATAAAGATTATCATAACCTCTTACTCCTGACATATATATATAATATTAATTAGAATTTTAATTATAATAAATTTTATATAATATTTTAAAATGAAACCGTAAAATTAGGCTTTATATGTAATTTCGTGTAATATTCAATCTTAATATCACCATCTTCTAAAAATTTAGTATTCTTGATATAGTTTTGATTTTGTAATTTAATTCTTGATTGATAAGTAAATCTATAATAATATTTATCTTCATTAACTCTTTTATAATTTATTAATTCATTCTTTATTAAATATTCCGTTGATTTTTCTAAAGTAAATTTATTTTTATTAAAAAATATAGATTGGATATTTGGATAGTTCATTATAATAAGATAGAAATTAATTATTTTTTAAACTCATATATTTTTCCTTGCTTATCCCGTATGTCCCTTAAAAGATAAAAAAAATGGGGACTTACGGGATGAAATAAATTATCCTTGCTTATCCCGTATGTCCCTTAAAAGACAAAAAATAAGGGGACTTACGGGATTTTAAGAATATCATTAATTTTATTAATCTTATTCAATAACCGCTCTAAACTTTCATTAGCCTTATCTTTCATCCTTTCATATTTCTCTTCTAATCTATCTAATTCTATTTTTAATTTTTCTTTGTCCTTCACTTCTTCATATAATTCATTAATAATTAATAATTTATCGGTTCTTTCAACTAATTCATTTATTTCAACATCATAAAATACCCTTGGCATTATATAAACTTATATTATATTTATTTCTTTTTTCTTGTTAAAATCTTAGTTGAATGTTCAGTTAAAGGATTCCAAGTTTTACTCTTAATAACTTTATCTTTTTTATTTGTAAATGTTAAAGCACTGACGACATCGCCTGAGGATTTAACAACTTTTAATTTAGGGTTATGACTTCCGATGATAGCGGGATTTAATGTTATATTTTCATCTCCTACCAGTTTTTTCTTGGCTAGGTTTTGGGCGATATTTCCACTTTGAGAATGTGAAACTAAACTTAAATTATCTTTACCATATTTTTTATTTGCTTCTTTTTGAATCTTTTCAGCATTTTTATATCTATTTGAATACTGATGTAATCCTAATGGAATTAATAAATTATTACTCCAGTCTTTGGCTTTGTCAGTTCCTGCAATAGTATGAACGGCTTTACCTGTGTTAGGATCATAATAAACCTTATCTCGTTTAGTTGATAATTCTTTATCCAATACATAACCATCAACATTTTCAGCCTCACTTTTTGTCTTGTATCCTGCATCTACAAATTTGGCGAGTTCATGATTATCAATATTACCGCCTTTTCTTTTTCTTCCTGAACCAACTGATGATTCTAAAGCCTTTATTAATTTTTTCATTTTATCAATAGTATTAAAATTTTGTTGTAATTGTTGAGATAATAATATTTTATTTGCTTGCATTTTTCCACCAAATCCTAAACTTACTAAGGCTTTTTTAATTTTATCATTTGATGTTTTTATTATTAATTGTGTCATTTTATTTATTAAATCCGTTTTTAATTCTTCTTTTGGTTCTGGTTCTGGTGTTCGTTTAGGTGGTATTCTTGGTCTTATTATTTTTTTAATTTCACTTAGTGTTGGTTTAACTTCTTCAATTGGGGCTGGTTTTGGTGGTTCTGGAAAATCAAATTGATAATCTTCTTCTCTATAAAATTCATTATCCCAATTTGTCCAACCATAGAAAAAATTCTTTAATTCATTAGATGGTAATAGTTGTGTATATTTTTTAACAAATTCATCATATTTTTCACTTTTCCTTAAATTATTATCTAATATCCACTTTTTAAATTTATCTTTTTCATCTGGTGTAAATGTTGGAATTTTAACTTCTGGTTCTGGTTTTGGTGGTTCTGGTGGTTTTGGGAGATTATCTAAATCAATATCACTAACTTTTAATTGTGCGGATGTATCATCAACTTGTCTATAAAAAACTGTATTTAATATCTTATCATCTAATGAACCACTTTTTTTAATAATTTTAAATATATCAACTTCAAAACCTGAACCTGTATCTTTACCTTGACTTCCTCTAAATTTAACTTCACCTTTTCTAATTATTTTAAAATCAGCCATTTCACTACTTCCTTTTACTTCTTTATTTTGATTTAATTCACCATTAAAATTTAAATAATCATCATAATCAGAACCAAAAATTTTAAATGTTTCAAATATTCTTTTTAATTGTGTTGTATTACACCAACCTTTACTTGATATACAAACTAATGAACCCCCGACTTTTAAACAAGCAAACGCCCGTCTCATAAATTCCCAATCATAAGTGTTATGTTCAAGACCATTTTCTTTACCATTAAGATTAAAAGGTGGATTCATTAAAATTAAATCATACATTTGTTTAAAAACAACAGTTAAGAAATTCCTATTATCTAATAATCTTACAATATCAGATTCTAATTTTTCTAATTCTAATCTATTTTTACTGTCTATTTCAATCATATCAATTTTAAAAATAACATCTTTATTTTTAATTAAATTATTAACTAATGGATATATTAAACCACCATTTCCAGCGGTTGGTTCTAATATTTTAATTTCACCTTCTAATCCATCAAATCCTAAATCCGCTATTTCAGTTGCTAATTCTATACTTGTATAAAATTGTTGTTTTTCATCTTGTGTCAATCTTTTTCGTTTTCCTATTAATTCAGATGGTGGAACATATGAATTTTTTAATATATCTTGTATTTCATTTTTTAATACATTTCTATATATTTGAATTTGTTCTTCATCTGTTAAACTTCTTTTTAATTTAGTTTCTTCAGCAATAATTAAAGGTAATAATTTACTTTCATATTTTTCAAATACTGATATATCATTACCAATTTTAGAAACAAATTCATTAATATTTTTTAATTTAGATTTTGCAAGTAAAAACAATCTTAAATCAATTGATGGGTCTAAATTAGAAATATCTAATTCTCCAAAATCTACCTTTTTATTTATTTTATCTTTCAATAAACTTATTAAACCTTCAACTATAAAGGATGATACATATTTTGAAACTGTAATTTCTTGTCGTGTATCAGCACTCCATTTTTTACCTATACCTTGTCTTTGTTTTTTATGACCTATTTCAATTAATCCATTAATTTTTTGTTTCTTTTTCATATCATTAAATGTTTCATCAATATTATTTTTAATATCTTCAAAATCACTTTTTAATTCTGGCATATTTTCAATGAATCTATTAATTAACTTTTTAAAATCACTTGAAACAATTTTTTTAATTTCTTCTTCTGTTTTACCTTTCAAATTACTTTCTGATAATCTTTCTTTTATATTAGTTAAACTATTAAAACTATTTGTTTTCTTATTTTGAATCTTTTTATAATCAAGTGATTGTTCATTAACTTCATTTTTAATTCCTATATAATCGTCAAATCCTTTTTCATTAAGTCTATCAATATATTTCATTTCACTTTTAAAAACAAATAATAATGTATATACATTTACATATCTTTCAGAAACTGGTAAAGCGTGATGAGATTTAAAACGAATAGCACGGGCGATAATTTGTTCTGTTGTTGCATCATTCCATTGATGATCTAACAATATTAAATTTTGACAATTTTGTGTATCAACTCCTTCTGTTCCTGCTTTTGTAATTAGTAAAACTCTATATCTATTATTTAAATAATCTTTATTTAATGGGTCATCAGATTTTGGTATTGTATCAGAATAAAAACTATTAAAATTACGTCTTGATTCTTCTTTTGCTCTTGTTGTTTCACTTCCACTAATAACAACATATTCTACTTTAATATTTGTTAATGCTTTCTTTAATAATTGAACGCCCGCATCTTGTAAAGCACTATAAATAATAAATTTTTGTGTTGGTTTTTCTTTTATTAATTCTATTATTTTTTTAATTTTTGGGTTATTTTCTTTTCCAATTGCATTCGTTGCGTATCGTTCAGCACTATAATAAGCATTTGGTTTTTCACTATCTTTTCCAGTAAATACCATTTCACCATCATCATCATATTCAAATTTACCAACTTCTTTAATTTGTCTATATTGGTCTTCCTCTTGATCTGTCATTGGAATACCAATAATATGTGGTTTATATTCTGGGAAAAACTCACTTTTTGGACTTTTAACATAACTAATCTTATAATTAAAATAATCAGATATGTTTTCTGGAACTGACAACATATTAAAATATGATGCTTTATTTAGCGGGTCTCTCTTTTCAATCATTGATAATAAATTTTCAATATCATAAAGTGTATTCACAAAAGGTGTTCCTGTTAATAATAATACTTTATGGGCGAATTTTGTTCCTGCTTCCATTATTGTGAAACCTCTTTTATTAGTTATTGGAGCGGTTGATATTATCTGGTCTGTTTCTGGATTTCTAATTTCTGTTTTTATGATTTCAGTTCTGAAATTATGGGCTTCATCAATAATTACTAATGTATCTTTATTAATTAACAATTTCTTTGTTTTTGGATCTATTGGATTTCTAACAAATTTTTCATAAGTTAAAAATTTATATCTATTATCCGCTATATTTAAACCATATTGAATCATACTATTAATAAAATTATATAATAAAGCACTTGGAGATATTACAACTACTTTATGGGTAGGATACATTAATAAATAAAAATATGATGAAACAACCGCGGTTAGTGTTTTACCTGACCCAACACCATGATATACAATAGCCCCTCTTAAATTACTAAAAATAAATTGTTTAATGAATTTTTCTTGATGTTCTTGTAATGTTAATAAGTTTTTAACTTCTGCGGGTTTATTTTTATCTTGTCTTGGTTGATATGGTGTTTTAACTTGACTTAATTCATCTTCATATTCTTTTTGTTCTGCTTCTGTATTTGGTTTTATTCCATATTTTTTAAGAACATTTGTTGGTAGTGGTTGCCGTGGATTTACTTGACTTATTTCATATGCGTTTGGATTAATATTAAATCTAAATATTGTTTCAATTAATTTATCCCTTCTTGCTATTTTATATTTAATATTTAAATTTTTATCTTCATTATATTTTTGAATTAATTCTTTTAATTGGAAAACTTTCCACGGTTTCAATTCCATTGTTATTCTGTTTAAATCTTGTTTTCTTTTAATTAAATCAACATCTGGTTCTGGTGTATAAACTTGTCGTTTAGCCCCACCTTCTAATTTTGGTTTCCTCCACATTAAAACTAATTCAACACCATTTGGTAAAACTTCCGTAGTATATGTATATCTTATCTCAGGTAGTTTTTGACGATATCTATAAAAATTAATAGTTTCATCTATTTTTTTAGGAATCTTGTAATTATGTTTTTTTAACCATTGATGAGATTGTTTAAGTGTAAAACCTTGTTTTGGAAAATTAACAGCGTGTAATTTTGATTTTACCTTAGGTATTAATACTGATTGAATCTTGCTTTTCATATATATAATAATTTATAAAATAATTATATATAAATTTTAGATTAATTTGATTTACCACAAAAGTCTTAAAGATAATATATTAGGTGAATATTCGTTATTCCTCCAATTACCTTTTACTCCGTTCATCCTTTTTCTATAACTCATCGCTCTTATCGCGTCTTTATGAAATGTGTAATCCTGATAACGTATATCACCAAAATGAATAAGCCTTCCATCATCATCTTCAATCATATATTTTTTATTTTTACGTGTTGATAAATATGTTGGTTTTCCATATATTTCTAAAGCCCGTCTATCTACTTCTTTAGGATTAGATACTAATAATAATTTATTAAATTTATCTTGATTCATTATAATTAAATAAGATTTTAATTAATTATAATTTATATTTTATCCCGTAAGTCTGACTTTATTTTATCTTTTAAGGGACATACGGGATAAGCAAGGATAATTTATTTACTGTTTTTTCTAGTTTTTTTAGATTTAACTTCTGGATTTTCAGTTGGTAATCCTACTTGAGTTGTTGTATATTTAGTATTCTTTAATTTTTCATTAATTTCATCAACTGAAAACCCTATAAGATTTTTAACAGTTTTATTAATATTTTCAATGTCTTGTGAATAATCAGGTTTAACTTTTGGTTCTTTTGGTTCTTTAGGTTCTACTGGTCTATTCTTACGGGCTTCACGTTGTAATCTTCGTTTTTCTTTGAGGGCTTCAATTTTGACTGGGTCTAGTTCCTTGACTTTAGGTTTTATTGGTTTAATAATAATCTTAAAGTTTTCCATTTGTATATAATCTATATTAGATTATTTTTTAAATATTTTTTTTTAAAAACGCATTTATTCAAAACTACAAAATGACACTTTTTTATATAATTCATCTTTTTCTTTATCAGTATTTATTTTAGATGGTTTATCTTTTTTAATTTTTTGTGTCATTGTTCCATCTACTGCATACCAATAACCAGCAGTTGATTCATTCAAACTATTATTTTTATATTGTTCAAATTGTTTATGTTGTTCTTTTTTTTTAATATATTCAGGGTCGCTTTCTCGTTTCTTGCGTTCCTCAATGGCTTTTTCTAATTTCTCTCGTTTCATTTGCGTTTTTTTAAGTTTTGCATTTTCAATTGCTTCTTTTAATTTATTTTGTTGGTCTTTAATGGCTTGTTCTTGTTCTTCTTGTTTCTTTTTAATTAAAGTCCATATCTTACCTTTATTATTATATTGTTCAGTAATTTCTTTTTCATATTCTTGTTTTTTAATATTCATTTTATCAATCTCTCTTTCCATGACAAAGTATTTAAAACTTAATTGTTCTAGAGTTAAATTTTCCATATATAATCTAAACTAGATTATTTTATTTTTATTTTTTAATTAATGCGTCAAGTGATGGACCACGTCTTTCTCGTTGTTGTAATGGTGCTGGTAATTCCACGGCTGGGGTTTCTTCAGTCCCCATTTCTAAATCTACACGTCTATGAATTGATAATAAATTACAACAACATTTAACTTCATCACATTTACTTTTAAAAATATATTGTCCTAATGCTAGAACACACGCTATACCAGATGATACAACAAAAGATAAAAATACTTCTGATAAACCCATTTATATAATATATTAGAATAAAATATATTATCATTTTATGCTATTCTAATTATTCTAATATTACTTAAAACATTTACTGTTCCGTTTAGTGTAAGTGCAGTTAATGAAACAGTCCCTGATGTTGCTGTTATCTGTAATTGTCCAGTAAATGTTCCCGTATTAAATCCCCCTGATGCGTTTGTATTTGCTGATGGTCCAAGAGACCCAAGTATTGATATATTTGATGTTCCGTTTGTTGTTGTTAGTGTTAATGTTAATCTACCAGAAGCAGGAGCGGACCAAGTATTTGTAGCAACAGAAACAATAAGTAGATATATTCCAATAGGTATAGTTGATAAACTTGCTAGTTGTGTAGATACTGATGAAACAGATGTTGAACCTAAATTATTATTTGTTGTATATCCTAATTGACTAGATGAAGGTATTACAGATAATGTAGGTAAAGTTATACCTAAAGGAAACTTACTTGCGGATGACATTTCATATAATTTTCCACTAATTCTTTGAATTATTAGTGAATCACCCATAGCAAGAGATATTGATGAAACACCAACTCCTGTAGTTGCATTATTTATACCATATTGATATAATAGATAAGTCGTAAAATTTATAGTAATTGGTGTAGTTGTTGTAGCCCAATTTTTGAATGTAATTCTTTGATTATCTGGTATATCCGATGGAATGGTATATGCTGAAGTATTTGAAACAGCAGAAAAAAACACAATAGTAAAATCTATATTTACTGTAGCCATTGATAAAGTAGCGGGTAATGTAGAGGTTGAAACTTCTGCATATGATAATCTACCAGATAAAACACCAACATCAGTTGTCAATGTTTGACCAGATGGAACAGTAAGCCCACCATTAGCGGTAATTAAACCAGATGCTGAAATTGTTGATGTTCCAGTAATAGCACCACAACCAACCGCACCAGAACCTAAAATTAATTGTGTTCCAGTAAGGACACCCGCCGAACTAATAGAACCATTATTATTAGTATTCCTAATTGTCCCCGCAATAAGAGCCCCACTCGATGAACTAATATTACCTGATGACCTTATAAACCCAGATAATACATCAAAATCACCACTTCCTAATGTTAAATTATTTACAATTGTAGGATTACTTAATGGAGCATATGTTGATAGAGCGTTAGCAATAGTTAAATAAGTAGATGAAGCGGTAGCGATAGTCAAATAAGTAGCGGAAGCGGTAGCGGTTGTTAAATAATTACTTAATGATGCAATTGTGGCGTATGTAGAAGAAGCGGTAGCGATAGTCAAATAAGTAGCGGAAGCCGTAGCAGTTGTTAAATATGAACTTAATGATGCAATTGTGGCGTATGTAGTAGAAGCAAGAGCAGTTGTTAAATATGAACCTAAAGCGGTTTGAACATATTCAGTAGTAGATAATTTTAATGAATTATCCCCTGATGTTGGTGTGACTGATAAAGGAGCATTTGAAAAAGTCCAAGTTCCTTGTCCGTATGTTTGTGTTTGAACTGAAGCATTAACCGAACCATTACCAATAAAAATATTATTTTTTGCACCAGTATTATTACCAAAATTAATAGTTCCACTATTAGCAGTAGAACGAGCACCAGCACCAATAAATAAATTTCCTGTAGTTTGACCACCAGCAATATTAATAACTCTTGTGGTAGGTGTTGCCACTATTGATACATTACCACCACCTGTAGCAGTTCCAGCCGAATCAATAGTATTAGCCGATAAAGTAGTAGCGGTAGCCGTTCCTGTTGCAGATAATGAAACACAATTTATAGCACCAGCAGATGATGCAGTAAAATTACTATCAGTATTTCTAAATGATAAAGCCCCAATTTCACCACTACTTGTAATAGAACCACAACTTGTAATATTTCCAGTTCCTAGAACTAACTCTGAACCTGTTATTTTTCCTGCCCCGTTAGTTTTAAAACTTTCATCACCATTTTTAAAAATATTCGCTTGAATAGAACCAGAATTTTCTATAGACGCAGAAGTAAGGACACCTGTAAATGTTGGTGATGCTTTAGGGGCATATGTTGATACAGCGTTAGCAATAGTTAAATAAGTGGATGAAGCGGTCGCAATAGTTAAATAAGTTAAGGAAGCGGTAGCAATAGTTAAATAAGTGGATAACGCGTTAGCAATAGTTAAATAAGTAGATGAAGCGGTCGCGGTTGTTAAATAAGATAATAAAGCATTATATACATATGCGGTGGTTGTTATTTGTGTATTATTAGATCCCGCCGTTGTTGTTATTGTTGTGGGTGTTATTGCGAAATTATTATTTCCTGTCCAGTTATTATCACTAGTCAATAAAGTTGTTCCAGCGTTTAAAGTAGTTTGAATAAAACTATAATATGCACTTTCAAAATATGTATTTAATTGAACATTAACACCACTTATTTTAATACAATAAATTTCTATAATTACTCTATCTGTTAATGATATATTAATAGGTGATTCTATTGTTGCGTTCATATGATATGCGTCGGGATTTCCTGTTGGTGTTGCATTTATATCTGGACTGTTTCCACTTGTTGCGATATCTGTAATAGTTCCTAAATTATATCTTTTAAGTTTAAAATAATAATATAATACACCACCCGCACCACTTACCGAACCATATAAAACCATATTCCATAAACCGGCGGGTATTACTGATATATTTAATTCATCAGATATAAATGTCGCTAATAATTGGTCAGTTCCATCTGTTGTAATTACTAAATCTTGTTGTGTTGCATCTGATACCTGATTGGATAAATAATTATATGTAATTGAATTTACTACTAATGTTTCAGAATAATTTAAATATAAATTATAACCACCGCTATATTGACCTACTAAACTATCCACGTATCCCTTAGTCGTTAAATCATTCCCTAAAAGCGGGGTTGTTGATTGTGGTGGAGTATCAAATATCACCTGATTAATAAATGATACCTCATTATTAAAGGTTATATCAGAAATTACTTCAGTTGCATCTAATTCATCACAATACATTGTAGCACAATTAATTATATCTTCGTTTTGCATATCTATACCTTGTTGAAAAACAACATCACCATTTAAATTTAGTGTAGTTGAATCAATTGTTATTGAATCAGTTGTTCCATCATATTCAATTTTTGATGTGTTAGCATCTTTTATAAATGATAATTTATTATATTCTAATAAAATATTACCATCAGACGCGGATGTTAATTCAATACTACCAATAGCACTATTACCATCATTTAAAACCGTTTGTAAAGGAACTGATACATCTAAATTACTTATTTGTTGTTGTAAATTATTAATTCTTTGATTTAATTGATAATTTGAATAACTCATTATATATTAAAGTTAATATTTTATTTATAATAAAATTTATTATAAAAATAATCTAAGATAGATTATATAAAATGAGTTGTATAGAAGGAAAACTTACGGGGCGTGGATTAAGTGAAGGTAGTCTAAAATTATATGAAGCGAATCTAAAAAGATTAAATAATAATCAAGATGTGAAGAATTTAAATTTCTTAAAAGATACAGAAAGTATTATTAAACAAATTAAAGAAAAAAAGGATACAACGGCTAGAAGTTATATTATTGCTATTTGTTCAACTCTTAAGAATGATTCAAAAATGAAAAAACAATATGATATATATTATAATTTACTTATTGAATATAATGATAAACTTAAAACAAATAATACTAAATCAGATAAACAAAATGAAGAATGGATATCACAAGAAGAAGTTAGACAAAAATATAATGAATTAGAAGAAGAAATTAAACCGCTATTTAGTAAAAAGAATATTACCGCTGATGAATACAGTAAATTATTATCATATGTTGTATTATCATTATATGTATTACAACCACCACGAAGAAACCTTGATTATTTGAAAATGTTAGCAGTTTCAAAGTATAAAGGAACTGATACATCTAAATTACTTATTTGTTGTTGTAAATTATTAATTCTTTGATTTAA
>Ga0181344_1000203_pt1 | contig 24988 bp, 23 predicted proteins | sample Su13VDMLBDD_FD_130098 | JGI IMG/M metagenome (GOLD analysis project Ga0181344, IMG submission 130098) | Freshwater viral communities from Lake Michigan, USA - Su13.VD.MLB.D.D | ecosystem: Environmental > Aquatic > Freshwater > Lake | place: USA: Michigan | collected 2013-07-15
CCTGCTTCAACTCCCCCTCCGTCCGCTGACCCGCAACGAACGGTCCGACGAAACATCAGGGGGGGGTCAAAATTGGGCGCCGATACCCCCGCCTAGGGGGTCAAGATTGCATGCCGAAACACAGCTCGACAGCGCGAAGGCCGTGCGGATATGAGCCAGATAGACCATGTCCTGCTGCTGGCGGCGACAGGCCGGACGTTCCTGCCAGGCGAAGAAGCCGCTCTGGCTGACACCCAGAACATGGCACATCCGGCTGATCGGGAAGCTGGCCTTCTCTGCATCGATGAAGGCGAACTTCACCGATTTCCCTCTTTCGCGAAGAAGGCCGCGGCTTTTTTTAAGATGTCGCGCTCCTGCTTCAGAACCGCATTCTCCCGCCGCAGACGCTTCAGCTCGGCATGCAGATCAACCGGTGCCTCGCTTGGCTCACTGGCATCGCGTTCCTGCCCGAGCCAGCGCGTCAGCGTCGACAAGCCAATGCCCAGATCCTCCGCGATCTCCCGCCGCGGCCGACCGCTGGTCAGCGCCAGCCGCAACGCTTCACGCCGAAATTCCGGCGTCGGTCTGTTCCCGTTTCTCATAGAACACCTCCTGGTTCCTCAGTTGGTGCTCTCCACATTTTCCGGGCAAGTCCAGCCTGGCAGGTCATGAGCCTCGACCTGCGCGGTCTTGTCTAGACGCAGCACGGCGTCCGGTTCCCTGCCCCCATATGCCCAGTTCAGAAGTTCGACCGTGTGGACCACCGGCATTCCGGCCCGGTCAGCGATTTGGGTCATGCAGCCGATATTGCCGGTTGCAAGCAGGTCTGCGCCGGTTGCGGCGATGTTCTTGACCTTGCGGTCGCGCAGTCGCGCCGAAATTTCTGGCTGCAGAATGTTGTATGTCCCTGCCGACCCGCAGCACAGATGTCCTTCGCGCGGTTCCTTCACGACAAAGCCTGCGCGCGTCAACAGTTCCTTGGGCTGTCGCGTAATCTTCTGGCCGTGCTGCATAGAACAGGCCGAATGATACGCGACAGAAAGGCCCGGACGCTGAGCCGGTTCCGGCAGATCCAGCGTCGCCAGATATTCGGTGATGTCCTTTGCCAGCGCCGACACCGTCGCGGCCTTTGCGGCATAGGCCGGATCAAGCCGCAGCATGTAACCATAATCCTTGATCGTCGTGCCACAGCCCGAAGCGGAGATGATAATCGCGTCAAGACCGGTTTGGTCGATCAGTCTGGACCAAACATCGACATTCCGCCGCGCCTGCGCCAAGGATTCATCTTCGCGGCCCAGATGATGCACCAGCGCGCCGCAGCACCCTTCCCCCGGCGCGGCAACGATGTCGATGCCAAGGCGGCCCAGCAGGGACGCCGTCGCCTCGTCGATGCCCGGATTAAGCACCGGCTGCGCGCAGCCTTTCAGGATCACGACCCGCCCGCGTCGCGGCCCGTCCCGTCTGATCGGTTCGTTCCGTGCCTTCGGCAACGCTGGCGGGGCCAAGTCAAGCATGGCCGCAAGCGGCCGCAGCCGTTCGCTTTTCCTGAACATTGCGGCAAACGGCTTACCCAGCTTTGCAAGCCGCAGCGCGGCGCGGAAGCGCATCGGATAGGGCAAGGTCTTTGCCAGCATCGTGCGTATCAGCCGGTCCATCCACGGGCGATGATAGGTCTTTTCGATATGGCTTCGCGCGTGATCGACCAGATGCATATAGTTCACGCCCGACGGGCAGGTTGTCATGCAGGCAAGACACGACAGGCAACGGTCGATATGGGTGACGATCTCTTTATCCGCCGGGCGATCGTTCTCGAGCATGTCCTTGATCAGGTAGATCCGCCCGCGGGGGCTGTCGAGTTCGTTGCCAAGCGTCACATAGGTCGGACAGGTCGCGGTGCAAAAGCCGCAATGGACGCATTTGCGAAGAATCTTTTCGGATTCCGCAACATGCGTATCTTCAAGCTGCTCGGGCAGGAAATTGGTCTGCATCGTCAGCCTGCCATTCTTCCGGGGTTCAGGATATCATGCGGGTCAAAGGAGGCTTTGACCCTTTGCGCAAGTGCGCGCAGTGCTGGCGGTTGTGGCTCGAACGCCGGAATTTCGGCCCGCAGGGCGACGTCTCCGCGCACAAGCGTCGCATGTCCGCCGCCGTGTTTTTTCACCAGATTGCGCAGCGATTCGGCGTGCGCGTTGCCGGGCTCCAGTCGCAGCCATGCCAACCCGCCCTGCCAGTCGTAGAACACGCTGGCGGATGCATCAGAACGCAAGTCCCGCACCATTTTCCACGCATGCGAAGGTTGCATCGACACCCGCCAAACAGGGTCTTGCGTGCCGTCCGCGAAGGGGATGCAGTCGCGAATGTCGCGCCAGACCGGCGTTGATTGGGCAGCATCAAGCGCCTGCGGCTCGCCCATGTCTTTCAGCAGCTCCTGCAAGAGCCGCAGGCGATAGGCGATGGAAGGTGCCAACCCTTCAAGCCGCAGCAGCGTCGCGGCATTCGTCCCAAGCGTGCCACCGGCGACCAGCGCGGTCACGCCTTGCGGCAGGTGCGCGGCGCTGGACACTTCCGCGCTGGAGCCCATGGCCTTTGCCATGGCGACGCTGGCCTGCTCGTCGGACAGATCACGAATCGCCACTGTAATTTCGGTTTCTGCAGCCGGAAGAACCTTGAAAGTGACGTCCGTGCAGACCGCAAGCGTCCCCCAGGATCCAGCCATCGCCTTGGATACGTCGTAACCGGTGACGTTCTTCACGACACGCCCGCCGGCCTTGAACGCCTCGCCCCGGCCTGACACCGCGCTTATTCCAAGAATGTGATCGCGCGCGGCACCCGCCTTTAATCTGCGCGGCCCCGCAAGATTCGCCGCCAGGACACCGCCGATCGTGCCGCCGCCGCGTCCGGTGCCATGCAGTGGACCATAGTCCAGGGGTTCGAAATCCAGCCGCTGGTTCTGATCGGCCAGCAGTTTTTCGATTTCTGCCATCGGCGTGCCCGCACGCGCAGAAAGCACCAGTTCAGCGGGCTCATACATTGTCACCCCCGTCAGCTTTGACAGGTTCAGCGCATGCGCCGTCTGCGCGGGCCGTCCGATTCCGCGCTTGGTCCCCTGCCCCATCACTTTCAGGGGCGATTGCTCACCCGCAGCCCATTGGATGACGGACAGCAGTTCATCCGGTGTCGTCGGCGAAAAGTCCGTCATCAGAACCTTGGAATATCAGGAAAAGGAAGCTGGCCCCGATGCACATGCATGCTCCCCAGTTCGGCACAGCGGCGTAGCTGGGGAAACACCTTGCCGGGGTTCAGCAGGTGATTGGGGTCGAAGGCGCATTTGATCCGCATTTGCTGGTCAAGATCGGCTTCGGAAAACATCTCTGGCATCAGATCGCGCTTCTCGACGCCGACGCCATGTTCGCCGGTCAGGACGCCCCCGACTTTCACACACAGCCGAAGGATGTCTGCGCCGAAATCCTCGGCTGCGGCCAGTTCGCCCGGAATATTCGCATCATACAGAATAAGCGGATGCAGGTTGCCGTCGCCGGCGTGGAAAACGTTCGCCACACGCAGCCCGTGCTTGTCCGAAAGCTCGCGCATGCCAGCGAGCACGCGCGGCAATTCCTTGCGCGGGATCGTTCCGTCCATGCACAGATAGTCGGGCGAGATGCGGCCGACCGCCGGAAAGGCTGCCTTGCGTCCGGCCCAGAAAGACATGCGTTCCGCGTCCGAGTTCGAGACGCGGCAGGTCGTCGAGCCATTTTCCAGCGCAATACGCTCGACCTCGCCGATCAGATGGTCGACTTCGGCGGGCGGTCCGTCCAGTTCGACGATCAATAACGCCTCGACATCAAGCGGATATCCGGCGTGAACAAAATCTTCGGCAGCGTGGATCGCGGGGCGATCCATCATCTCCATCCCGCCCGGAATGATGCCCGCACCGATGATGTCGGCCACGCATTGGCCGCCCTGCTCGCTGGTCGGAAAGCCGATCAGCACGGCGCGTGCCGTCTCGGGTTTCTTCAGAATGCGCACCGTCACCTCTGTGACCACGCCCAGCAATCCCTCGGACCCGGTCATCAGACCCAGAAGATCGTAACCCTCGGCATCCAGATGCTTCCCGCCAAGGCGCACAACGTCGCCGTTGACCAGGACCATTTCGATGCCAAGCACATTGTTCGCTGTCAGGCCGTATTTCAGGCAGTGCACCCCGCCCGAATTTTCGGCCACGTTGCCACCGATCGAGCAAGCGATCTGCGAAGAAGGATCGGGCGCATAATAGAACCCCTCTTGCTCGACCGCGGTCGTGATTCCCAGATTGGTGACGCCCGGCTGCGCGACCACCACACGGTTTGGATAGTCGATTTCCAGAATGCTGTCGAAGCGGCTCATCCCCAGCAAAACGGCGTCGGCCAACGGCAGTGAACCGCCCGACAGCGACGTGCCCGAACCACGCGGCACGACGCGAATATCGTTGTCGTTGCAGTACCGCAGAACCTGCGAAACCTGTTCGACCGTCTCGGGCAGGACGACGACCAACGGCAATTGGCGATAGGCGGTTAGCGCGTCGGATTCGAATACCCGCATCTCGTTGACGGTTTCGACCACTCCTTCGCCCGGCACGATAGCGCGCAAGGCCGCCACGATCTCGGGTCGGCGGGCAAGCACGCTTTGCGTTGGTTCAGGCATCAGGATCGACAAGAGCAAACTCCAGTTTCAGACTTCCGTTCACTGATTGTATGGAAGTTGAGCGCGGGCGCCAGTGATTGCGAAGAAAACTGATCCCGGCGCATGATACACGGCGCGGTCGTAATCTATGGCGCGGTGAAAGCCACCGGCTCAGGTCTTTCCAAACATGTTCTTCCACTCGTCCGTGCCGGGCTTGGCTTCCCAGGTCTTCTGTTCCGCCAATGTGTTCAGGCCCGCATATACGCCGGGTCGGTTCTTGATGGCCTGATACCAGCGATCGATGTTCGGATAATCCGCCAGATCCCTGCGATGCAGCTTGCGGGTGCGGACCCATGGGAAGGTGCTGATATCGGCTATCGAGTATTCGCCGGCAAGGTATTCGTTCTCGCCCAGACGTTTTTCGAGAATGTCATAGATGCGCCCGACCTCTCGGCCATAACGCTCGATCGCGTAGTCGATTTTTTCGGGGGCATAGACCATGAAATGGTGCGCCTGCCCAAGCATCGGACCCATGGTGGTGTTCTGAAAGATCAGCCACTGGATCGCCTCATACCGCTTTACCGGATCCTCAGGCAGGAAACGGCCAGTCTTTTCGGCCAGATACAGCAGAACGGCGGCAGATTCGAAGATTGCGATCGGTCGGTGGTGCGGGCCATCGTGATCCACGATGGCCGGCACTTTGTTGTTGGGATTGATCTCAAGAAACTCGGGCCGGAACTGTTCGCCTGCCGTGATGTCCACAGGAATGACATTGTAGGGCAGATCCAGTTCGGCAAGCATGATCGCCGCCTTGTAACCGTTCGGCGTCGGCCAGAAGTAAAGATCAATCATTGCGTTCGTCCCTTGGCTATCAGCCGACGATCTTCAGCGGCGGAGCTTTCGCGCCCGTCGGGCGGTCAAGCAGCAAGCCAGGGTTCAGCATCCATGTCGGGTCGAGTTCGGTCTTCGCCGCGCCCAGCACGCGGCGGAACACCGGATCCACTTCCTTGTCGTAGAATTCCCGGAAGGTCTTGCCGACTGCATGGTGGTGCGTAATCGTCGCGCCCAGTTCGTTCAGCGCATTCGACGCAACATCGTGCAGCATCGTATACGCTTCCAAGCTGTTCGCGTGCGAAGACGGCGCCATGATCGAGTAGTAGGGTGCCGGTCCGTCCGGATACAGGAACGAGAACCGACGGCAGACAATACCTCCGCCCAGTTCCTTCTGCTGAGCTTCCTTCACGCGGCGCATTATCTCGGTATCGATCGCCTCGAACTTGTCCCAGGTATAGGCCGTCTCGAAGGTGAAGCTGACGATACCCATTGCAGCGCGGGTATGCATGAGGCGCGGCAGATAACGGAACTGGTGACGCCAGCTACCCTGCGCACCGCTGCGGCTGGTTTCAAGCGCGTTGTCCGCGCTGCCCGCACGCTGTTTGACGGTTCCGCCGTAGTCCTGGCAGATCTCGACACCACGGTCCAGCCACGCATCGACCGGGTGATCGGCCGATTCGAAGCCCAGCAGCAGCACCGATTCGGTACCGTCGCCAGCGCCGTAGAACTTGGCATCCAGTTCGTCCAGATAGCGGCAGTTCGCGGGGAACAGGCCAGCCTGCGTGATCTGACGAACGGCTTTGGCGCCTTCGTAGAACGACTTGAACGAGATCGCGGCGTTGGCGCGGAACTTCACTCGACCCTGCAGACGCATCCAGGCTTCGGTGATGATGCCCAGCGTGCCTTCCGAACCGATGAACAGACGGTTGGGATCGGGACCAGCGCCCGAGCCGGGCAGACGACGGTTTTCCATCGTGCCGGTCGGTGTGACAACCCGCAGGCTTTCCACCATCTCGTCGATATGGGTCAGCTGCGTGGCATAGTGGCCCGCAGACCGCGTCGCGATCCAGCCGCCAAGCGATGAGAATTCCCACGATTGCGGAATGTGGCGCAGGGTAAGGCCATGCGGCTTCAGCGTATCTTCCAGCGCTGGCCCAAGAATACCACCCTGAATACGTGCGGCACGCGACACGGGGTCGATTTCAAGCACCTGGTTCAGGTTCCCCAGGTCAACGACCACGACACCCGGATAGGCATCACGCTCGGGGCCCCAGAAGCCACCGGTAACGCTGGAACCGCCGCCGAACGGAATGCAGGCATAGCCGTTCTCGCCACACCAGTCGAACACCGCCGTCACATCGGCTTCGTTCTGCGGATATGCCACGACGTCAGGAGCCCGGCCGAAATCACGCCGATAGACCAGCGTCAGATCCTTGAAGCCCTTGCCATAGGTATGAACGACGCGATCCCATTTGTCCGAGGTGCAGAAATCCTCAAGCGTTTGCGGAATCTTGATTCGGCTGGGGTGCAGTTCGATCTCGTCGAGCGTCGGGTCGGACAGGATCTCAATGTCCTTGATGCCGAGACGCTGCTCGACACGCTCACGCATGACATTGATTTCTTCGTTGGTATTGTCTTCGCCTTCGTAGCCCCAGGTCCAGAACTTTCTGCGCTTGCCGTAATAGCCGCTTCTCTTGTTCGTCACCGACTTTCCTCCTCTATATAACGCCTCGGCCCAGTGAATTGCCGGATGCAGATCTCCCTAGAAACATCTAGGTAGTCCATTTTGGTAAACCAATTTGGCATATCCACGTATCGCAGTCAACGCCCTATTGTCAAGATTCAGCGCCTAAATTGATGCATCGGCGTCATGCCGCTAATCAAAAACGGACTGCGATCTGCAAGAATGACCGCCCGTTTTGCGGGTTCGGATATCGGCAGGGATTTTCCTGAAATATCTAATATTCTAAGCAATTTAATACTCCTCAATATCACCGCCAGGCTTAACGACGCGCTGCTCTTCGACGGAAGGAAGCAGCGGTGGCGGGCGGTCCGTTGCAGCTTTACGACCGCCCCACGTTGCAACCCGGTGCGACACCCGGTGACGTGCCGGGTCACTGGCGGAACTGTGCCTACCCCGGATTGGTGTAGGCGGTTTTGACATTCGTATAGAACTCGACCGCATAGGTGCCCTGCTCGCGCGGACCGTAGCTGGAACCCTTGCGCCCGCCGAACGGCACATGGAAATCGACTCCGGCGGTCGGCGCGTTTACCATCACCATCCCTGCCTCGCTGTTTCGCTTGAAGTCTGTCGCATATTTCAGACTTTGCGTGACGATGCCGGACGACAGCCCGAACGGCGTATCGTTCGCCAGCGCCAATGCCTGATCATAGTCGTCGGCCTTGATGACCGCCGCGACAGGCCCGAAGATTTCTTCGCGCGCGACGCGCATATTGTTGCTTGCCTCGACAAACAACGTCGGCTGAAGGTAAAAGCCGGGATTGTCGCGCTCGATTCGTTCGCCGCCAAATGCGACCTGCGCGCCTTCTCCTTTGCCGATGGCGATATATTCCTGATCCTGATCGAGCTGGCTTTGATCGACGACCGGCCCGATATGCGTGCCATCTTTGTGCGCGTCATCGACCACGATCTTTTCCAAACGCTTCACTACAGCATCGACGAATTTGTCGTGAACGCCTTTGGTGACGATCAGACGAGAGGATGCGGTGCAGCGCTGACCTGTTGAAAAGAACGCCCCGTTGACCGCGCATTCGACGGCGGTTGCGATGTCGGCATCGTCCAGAATCACCAAGGGATTCTTGCCGCCCATCTCAAGCTGGAACTTCCGATGATGTTCGACAGACGCAAGTGCGACGTTCTTGCCGGTTCCGGTCGAGCCGGTGAAGCTGATGGCTGCGACATCGGAACTGTCGAGAATCGCCTGACCCACAACCAAACCGCGCCCCATGACAAGGTTCAGGACGCCGTGCGGCAATCCGGCACGATGCAGAATATCAACGATCGCCCAGGCAGAGCCAGGAACAAGATCCGCCGGTTTGAACACGACCGTGTTGCCATAGCAAAGCGCGGGCGCGATCTTCCATGCCGGGATGGCGATCGGAAAGTTCCAGGGCGTGATAATGCCGACAACGCCGACCGGTTCGCGCGTGATCTCGACCGTATAACCCGGGCGAATCGACGGCAGAACCTCGCCTGTCAGGCGCGGGGCCTGTGCCGCAAAGAAATCGAAAACCTGCGCCGCCCGGACCGTTTCGCCAATACCCTCGGCCAAGGTCTTGCCTTCTTCGCGGGCCAGCAGGCTTCCCAGTTCTTCCTTGCGCGCCATGATTTCATTGGCCGCGGTGCGCAGGATCGTATTCCGCTCCAAGGGCCCGGAATGGGACCATTTCGGAAATGCAGCTTTCGCGGCGGCGATCGCGGCCAGTACGTCATTCTTGCTGGCGCGCGCATATTCGCCAACGATGTCGTTAGTATTCGATGGATTGATGTTCGGGACAGCATCGCCCCCCACCCATTTCCCATCAATCAGATTGTTGTGCAGTTCACCCATAGGCTGCTCCTCGGCAAGCTTGATCGATCATCGGTGGTTCCTGTGCGGGGTTTTGCCTCAGTCGCAAGGCAGTAACTATCTGATGCGCTTGCTTAATCAGGCTCGCGCGTCGATCTTCGGCTGCTCCACATAGTGCTTTAGCTCGTGTTTCCTGATCTTCCCGTTCGGTGCCATGGGCAGGCGCTCCAGAATGAAAATCCGTTGCGGGCGCTTGTATCGCGCAAGCTGGCCTTCGATGAACGCGGCCAGCTCTGCGGTATCGACCGAGCCTTCGGGAACCAGTTCGACGAAGGCGATAATTTCCTCGTTGCCTTCGACGGGTATTCCGATCACCGCCGCGTTGAGAACCGTCGAATGCGCGTTCAGCGCCGCCTCGACCTCTTGCGGATAGACATTGAAGCCCGAGCGGATGATCAGCTCCTTCGACCGGCCCTGAATTGCAATCTCGCCGCGCTCGTTGACGCTGACCAGATCGCCGGTGTGCAGATAGCCGTCTTCGTCGATCACCTGACTGGTCAGATCGGGCTGTCCGTAATAGCCCAGCATGACGTTGGGCCCTTTGACCAGCAATTCGCCGGTTTCGCCTTGGGCGACCTCGGCGCCGTCGGCATCGACCACCTTGATGTCCACATGCGGGATGGCTGGGCCAATGTTGATCACGCCGCTGCCCTTTTCATAGATCGAGCGGCTTATCGACGGCGACGTTTCCGTCAGCCCGTATCCGTTGTGCAAGACGACGCCAAAGATTTCCTCGGCCTTTTCTCGCAGCGAAAGATCCAGTGGTGCAGTGCCGCAATAGGCATAGCGCAGATTGTTCGGCTGCATCACAACGCCGTTTTTCTCGACATAGGCGATGACACGACTAAGCAGCGCGGGAACGGCGTTGAAGATTGTTATTTCGCCGCTGCCGATTGCGTCCAGCGTCGTCGCGACATCGAAGCGCGGCATGATCTTCACCCGACCGCCGGCGAACAGCATCTGCTGCAGCAGCACCAGCCCGTAGGAATGCGATATGGGCATGATGCACCATGACACGTCCTCGGGGAAAATCGTCCGGGTCCGCGCGCCGCGACAGGCGACAAAGCACAGGTTCCGATGGCTCAGCATGACGCCTTTCGGGTGCCCCGTGGTGCCGGTCGTATAGATCAGGATCGCGGCTTGCTTTGCGCCATCCTGATGCGTTTCCTCGGCTTTCACAGCGTCGTTCTGCTTTGTGATCCTGACCTCGCCGATCCCGCTGAACTGGACCGGCTCGGCCCCGGCGGCGTCGGCATGGGCGGCCGCTTCGGCGGATACCACATTGGTATAGAGAACACGCCGGGGCTGGCTGTCTTGTTCGATCAGCTCAAGTTCGCGATCGCTGAGACGGGCGTTCGTCATGACGCCCCATGCATCCAACCGGCTGGTCGCGTACATCAGCATGATGGCGGCGATCGAGTTTTCGCACACGATCATCACCCTGTCGCCTGCGCGGATGCCCAGATCCTTCAACTCGGTCACGACCAGCTCGACGGTAGACATCATATCTGCATATGACCAATCGACACCGCGTTCATCCGTGATCGCAATGCGGTCCGGGCCAGCCTTGGCACCCTCGGCCAGAATACCGTGAATACGGTCCGGCAGATCAGAAAGTATATCCATGCTTGTTTGCTCCTCCCCTTATCATCCCGCCCCTTCGCGGCCCGTGCGGCGTACCGGTCGATAATGGTATGCCATTTTGGTAGTCCAATTTGGCCTATGTCAAGTCGTTTGACGGCATACGCCCGCAGGTGTGACCTGTCGGCGAAAGTTTTCTAACCTGCCAGCCGCGCCCCGTTCCTGATCCGGTAGGTTGGCGTATACATCGTCACCAACTCCTCGGCCGCGGTCGGGTGAACCGCCATGGTGCGATCGAAATCCTGTTTGCGCATGCGGGCCTTCACGGCGATGCCAAGCAATTGCGCCAACTCGCCCGCGTCGTGTCCCATCACATGGGCGCCAAGAACGACATCGGTATCAGCATCGACGACAAGCTTCATCAACATCCGCTCATTGCTGCCGCACAGGGTCTTGCGCATCGGGCGAAAACTGGCGCGGTAGATATCGACATTACTGAAACGTGCGGCCGCATCCTCTTCGGAAAGCCCGACGGTCCCGATCTCGGGCTGCGAAAAGACGGCGGTCGGGATGGTGTCCAGATCGGGAACGGTCGGTTTGTCTTTCCACAAGGTTTCGACCAGACACATCGCCTCGTGAATGGCGGACGGGGTCAGCTGGACACGGTTCGTCACGTCGCCCACGGCCCAGATATTCGCAACGTTGGTGCGCGAAAACTGATCGACCAACACCTCACCTAACAGGCCGGTTTCGACACCCGCAGCATCGAGGCCCAATCCCCGCGTGTTCGGCTCGCGCCCGATGCACATCATCACCTGACTGGCCGAAATCTGATCGCCGTTGCTCAGCGCTACGTCCAGTCCGGCATCCGTCACCCGCGTGACCCGTTCAACCGTCGCCTCGGTGACGATCGTGATGCCATTTTCGACCATCGCCGCGTGTAGCGTCCGGCGCAAATCGTGATCGAAACGCCGCAGGATCTCTTTGCCGCGATAAACCAGAATGACCTTTGAGCCGAGGCAATTGAAGATATTCGCGAATTCGATGGCGATATAGCCACCCCCCGTGATTACAATCGTTTCTGGCAGCGACGGCAGATCGAATGCCTCGTTCGAGGTGATGCAATGCTCGATACCCGGAAGATCGGCGGGTAGCGAAGGTGTGCCGCCCGTCGCGATCAGAATTCGGTCAGCGGTCACCGTCCGGCTTTCGGCCTCTAGCTGAATCGTATTTCCGTCAAGCAGGGCCGCCCGCGACTGAAAGGTATCCGCACCTGCAGATGCCGCGCCTTTCTGGTAAAGCCCTTCCAGCCGCGCAATCTCTTTGTCCTTGTTGGCGACCAGCGTTTTCCAATCGAACGTCGCGGCAGGCACAGACCAGCCAAAATCCCCGGCGTTCCGGAACGATTCGGGGAACTGCGACGCATAGACCAGAAGCTTCTTTGGCACACAGCCACGGATTACGCATGTGCCGCCGAACCGGTATTCTTCGGCGATGCCAACGCGCTTGCCCATGGCGGCCGATACTCGCGCCGCGCGGACGCCGCCAGAGCCGCCACCGATAACGAAAAGATCGTATTTATCCTGTCCCATCGACAGTCCTTCTTATACCAATTGCATCCGCGCCATCACCTTGTGGTCGGCGTCCTTTCGCGGATCAGGTCACCGCATTCACGATCGGGTCTTTGCCCTGACGCTGGCTGATGCCAACGCGGGGCAAAAACCGTTCAATCGTGAGCGCCCTGCAATTCGCGTGCCGTGGGCACCGCGGCCCGCTTGCCGTAAGCAATCAGGTCCGCGATCTTTTCCGCCATCGCCATGATCGGCAGGTTGGTATTGCCGCTGATCAGGGTCGGCATGACCGAGCCGTCAACGACCCGCAATCCATCGATGCCGCGAACCTTCATGTCGGGATCGACGACGGAATCCTCGTCTGCCCCCATTCGACAGGTGCCGACCGGATGATAGATGGTTTCGGCCGTGTTCCGCACCCAGGCATCCAGCGAGGCCCGGCCGCGGAAGGGCTCGTCATCGATCGGCCGCTTCACGTGATCCACGAAAGGACGCCGATTGACGATGTCGCACATCTCTTCAACCCCGTTCCGAAGGCTTTCGAAGTCCGCCGGAGCCGACGCGAAACGCGGATCGATTCTTGGATCGTCCGTCGGGTCCGCGCTGCGCAACCGCAGCGTTCCGCGGCTTTCAGGACGCAGTTGGCAGACGCGCACCGCAAAACCATGCGCGATCTTTCGCCCCGGCGGTGGATTGCGCAGCGCCAGAATGAAGTGGGCCTGCCATTCTGGCAGCGGGTTCGCACGATCCGGCGCCCAGAAGACACCGGTTTCGATTCCATGAGACGCAGCGGGCCCGGTGCCATTCAGCATATATTGCGCCCCCGCCAGACCGCCCCGCAACAAGCCAAGATAGGGTGTCAGAGTATTGGGCATCGACGCCTCGAAGCGGATCGCACAGTCAAGGTGATCCTGCAGGTTCTCACCGACGCCATCCCGTTCAAGAACGGGCTTGATGCCCATGGAACGCAGATGATCCGCCGGGCCGATGCCGGACAGCATCAGAAGCTGCGGAGAGTTGATCGCACCGGCCGTCAGCAGAACCTCTCGGTCGGCATATACCGTCGACTCGCGGCCCTTCGACGCGATGACGACACCGCGGGCGCGGCCGCCTTCGATATGCAGCCTGTGAACCCGGCAATTGGTCATCACCGTCAGATTGTCGCGTCCTGCTGCCCGCTCAAGATACTTGAACGCACCCGAGCGCTTGCCGTCGGCGATCGACAGCTCATAGAAGCCTGCTCCGATCTGCGATTCGCCGTTGAAACCGCGATTGACCGGCAGGCCCGCATCTACGGCGCTGTCGATCAATGCCTGGCCCGTTTCGCGTTCGGGACCATAGGACAGCCGTATCGGCCCGTCGAAACCGCGCAACGGATCCCCGCGTTCGGCAACCAGAGATGCATCTTCCAGCTTGCGGAAATACGGCAGCAGCGCGTCAAAGCTCCACTCTGGCATCCCCATGCTGGCCCAGATGTCATAATCCCAACGATTGCCGCGGATGGCGATCATCGAGTTGATCGATGACGAACCGCCGACCACGCGTCCGCGCGGGATGTAAATCTTGCGGCCGTTAAGATGTGTCTGCGGTTCGGTCCAGAAGCGCCAGTTGTGCTTTGCGCCTTTGTAAAGGACACGAATACCGGCAGGCATGCGCACGAAGAGCGATTCTGGCGCCCCTGCCTCGATCAGCAGGACCTTGACGTTCGGATCCTCGCTAAGCCTTGCCGCTAGGACACAGCCGGCAGAGCCTGCTCCGGCGATAACGTAGTCGTAGGTCGACACACCATATCCTTCCATTTTTCGCAGATTGCGCCCCGCGGTCATGTGCCGCGAGGCGACCAAGGCATTGCCGGTTCAACCCTTGACGGCACCTGCTGACAAACCCGCAACGAAGTACCGGTAACAGAACGCAAAGACGACAAACAACGGCAGCGCGATCAGCGACGAGCCGGCCAGAATCTCGCCCCATCTGAGGTCCTGCGCGCCCAGCATGGATGCCAAAGCGACCGGCAGGGTTTTCTTGTCGTCGCTCATGATCAAGACCAGCGCGAATACATAATCCGCCCATGACAGAAGGAACGAGAAGATCCCCACCGTGATCAGGCCCGGCATCGACAGCGGCAGAACCACGCGGATGAACGCGCCGAACTGGGTGCAGCCATCAACCATTGCCGCTTCTTCAAGATCAAAGGGCATCGACTTGAAGAACCCCCACAACAGCCACACCCCCAAAGGCAGCGAGATCGCAAGGTGCGCAATCAAAAGCCCCCAAAGGCTGTCGGTCAGCCCGATCGACTTGAAGAGAGACGCCATCGGGATCGCCAGCATCAGCGGCGGGAACATATAGGCAAACAGCAGTGACGAGACCAACACCGTTTTGCCACGGAACCGCAACCGGGTCGCGCCATAGGCGATGAACGCCGACAGCAGCATCGCGATGATGATCGTACCCGATGCCATCAGCGCGCTATTCGCCAGACTGCTGAGGTAGCTGGTCAGCCGCAGAAGCGAGCTGTACGAACTGAAATCCAGCGGCCACGGAATAAGCGAGGTGTTGAAGAACAGCTCTCTTGCCGGACGCAGGCTCGACACGACCATCCAGTAGATCGGAAAGAACGAATACAGGCAGATCAGCAGCACCGCTGCGTAAAGAGCGATCCGTTTCAGAACCTTCCCGAAGCGGCCTTTGGAGTGACCGGTCGCCACCGCCGCTGGCGCAGCCGCAGGGCTTATCTTGGCTTCGTTGCCGAGTTTGGTCCGTTTGCCAAGCGAATTTGCTTCTTGATTCATCATGTCAACGTCCCTGTTTTGCGTCTTCTAGGGGGAAAAGCCGAAGGTAGATCGTGATCACGATGGCAAGCAGCAGAAACGAGATCGTCGCGACCGCCGCCCCGGCACCCAGGTTGAATTCGAGAAACGCCTTGCGATATGCCAGCGTTGGCAGGGTATCCGTCTGGTTCAATGGACCGCCCTTGGTCAGCAGCCAGATCACATCGAACTTGTTGAACATCCAGATGCCGCGCAGCAGGATGACGACGATCAGCACCGAACGCAGACCCGGCACCGTGATGTGCCAGAATTGCGTCCAGGCGCTGGCACCATCGACCCGCGCGGCTTCATAAAGCTGCGACGGAATGTTTTGCAGGCCCGCAAGCACGCAGGTGACGACAAAGGGTGTCCAAAGCCAGACGCTGACAAAGACGATCAGCCCCTTTGCTGCCGCCGGGCTTGAACTCCAGTCGACCATGCCGATGCCCAGCGAACTCAACATGTTCTTTACCAGACCATAGTTGGGATCAAGCATCCACTGAACGATCAGACAAGCGACCACCGTGGGAAGGAAATATGGCAGGATTGCCAGCGCCCGCGCGATCGTCTGCCCGGCGAACTTCTGATGAAGCACCATGGCAATCGCGACCCCAAGGACCAGTTGCAGAGAGATCGCCGAAAGCGCAATCGTCAGACCGTTGGTCAGCGCCTTCCAGAAAAGCGGCGATTTCAGCGTAGTGATGTAGTTGTTAAGGCCGACCCAGTAGGGAGGGGCTATGAACGAGTCTGCTGCGTAGAACGATAGTTTTATCGAATAGATCAGCGGCCCAACGATGATAATGCCCAGGATCAATATACTACCTACAAATAGCGCGATGATCCGTCTGTCCTGTTTCATGGTGCTGCCCTCAGGTGACCTTGATCGAGCTGAGGCGTCGACTGGATCGCCTCAGCAGATTGGATTGATTGATCAGCCGAAAGAGCGGATTCGTTCGGCGGCCGCGGCGATGCAGTCAGCGGATGAAGAACCGTTTATCACGCGGTTCTGAAGCATCTCGGGCAGCACCATGTTGGTGAAGATCCGGCAGGGCCTGATATCGATTCCCGGCCCGGTCGTATCCACCGAGATTAGCTGAATATCCTTGTCCTCGATGTAGGATTTCATCTTCTCCATCGTGGGCCAGTGCTTCTGGATCATCGGGTGGTCGCGCCAGCGCGGGTCCTCATAGATGTCCATCCTCGCCGGCTGGAAGTTCATCCATGCCGACAGCAGCCACTCGATGTAGTACTCATCGATGAACCATGTCAGGAATTTCATCGCCTCTTCGCTTTGCGGGGTTTTGAAGGCCACAAAACCGTCAAAGGAATAGGCCAGTGCTTTCTTTCCGTCCGCGCCAAACGACGGGAAAATGTCGTATTGCGAGGCGAGGTCGGGGTTGTTGGCTTCAAGCGCTTCGACAAGACGCCCGGAATAAAGGGTGTGTGCGGTCTTGCCGGTGACGAAAAGGCTCATCAACTCGGCATAGCTGACCGTATTCAACCCCGGAGGCATGAGTTTGTATGCTTCGGCATAGAAGTCCAGGAAGCCGGCGGCTTTCTGGGCGACGTCGCCCTGATCAAGGATGACGTTCCACGAATCGTCATAGAACCGCGGAACATCGGCGAACAGTGCGCCGAAGCTGGCCCAGTTGGTCGCGCTGTCGCTTGCCAGCGGGATGACGCAGCCGCCGAGGTCGATCGTTCCGCCGTTGGATACCGCCAGCGCACGGCAGTTTTCCAGGAACTGGTCCCGCGTCTCGGGGACTTTCAGACCCTTCTCGGCGTACAGATCCTTGCGATAGTAGTTCGTCACAAGGTTGTAGTCATAGGGGTAGAACCAGTTTTCGCCGTTGAACTGCCACGTGGCATTGTTGCCCCAGCTGGACTTGCTGACCAGTTCTGTCATCGGAAGCAGCGCGTCTGCCTGAACGTATTGCAGGATGTCCGCGATATAGCCTTGGGTGGCCAGATCGTAGGGCGTACCGCCTGCCATGGCGGCCATGATCTTCTGGCTCGCCCCGCTGATCGGCGAAGAGTCGATGATGGTCTTGACGCCGAACTGGCTTTCGTATGCGTCACATGCCTTTTTCAGCACGGCCATGGCGGCAGCCGAGGTTTCCGAGCTTAGAAACCGCAGTGTCACGCCGGATTGTGCGCGAACCTTGGGCGCGGCAAGCGTGGCACCGGCCAGCGCAGCAGAACCCTGCAGGAATGCTCTTCTGTTGAGACCGAATTGACGGCCACCGGCCTGCCATTGATTAAGCAGATTATTAGTCACGATGTTCTTCCTCCCCTTGTTGTATCTAGATACTTACGCCAGTCGCAAAGTCCTCCCCGTCGACCGCGCAAACAGATGGATTCTTTCCTTCGGAAGTATGACGGGTATGGTCTGCCCGGCATGCACGTCGTCTTTACGCTCCAGCACGGCACGGAACTTGTGGCCGGAAACGCTTCCCATGACATAGGTCTGTGCACCGATCTGTTCGACCAGCTTCACATCCATCTGGACCGGGGAACTCTGCTCGATGACCATATGCTCGGGCCGGATGCCCAAGAGGACGTCATCCTCGGTTTCCAGAAATTCACCGTCGGGCAGCTCGACCTCTAGATCGCCTGCGCGCACCGAAAGCTTGCCGTTGTCGCGGATCAGCTTTCCCTCGACCAGATTCATTTCGGGCGAACCGATGAAGGCCGCCACGAACGAGTTTTCCGGCCGGTCATAAAGCTCAAGCGGTTTGCCGGCCTGTTGGATCACACCGTCACGCATGATGACGATTCTATCGCCCAAGGTCATCGCCTCGACCTGATCGTGCGTGACAAAGATCATCGTCGCGTTCAGCCGGCTGTGAAGGGCCGCGATTTCCTCGCGCATTTTCACGCGCAGTTTTGCATCTAGGTTGGACAGCGGTTCATCCAGCAGGAACGCGTCGGGATCGCGGACCAGAGCCCGGCCCAGTGCGACACGCTGCATCTGGCCGCCCGAAAGCTGCCGCGGTTTACGTTCAAGCAGGTGCGTCAGGTCAAGCATCTCGGCAGCGGACCGCACACGGCTATCGATTTCATCACGCGCCTCGCCGCGGACACGCAGGCCGAACGCCATGTTGTCATAGACGGTCTTCTGTGGGTAAAGGGCATAGTTCTGGAACACCATGGCGATGTTCCGGTCCTTCGGCGGCAACTGGGTGACATCCCGATCGCCGATCGTAATCTTTCCCGAAGTCGTCTCATCCAGCCCGGCAAGCATGCGGAGCGTAGTCGATTTCCCGCAGCCCGATGGGCCCACGAAAACAATCAGCTCTCCGTCATCGATGTCCAGTGAGAAGTCTTGAACCGCATACGGGCCGACCTCGCCGCCAAATGACTTGGATACGTTCTGGAGCGTTATTCGCGCCATAAGTAAAGCACCTCCCTGCTTCCGCATGCGCCTGTTGAAAGCGCTGTGCACCACCTCCTCCAGATGGCGTTATTGTTGACCAGATTGGATATACCAGATAAGGAGTCAAGTCAATTGAACCCGCTCGCCCCAGACTTTTTGGTTATCGCAATTGGGTTGACCAATGTGGTCCTACCATATATGAAATTTTAAGCTTCACGGCAACGTTGAAGTGCAAGCCATTTTGGAATGGGAGAAACTATGGCTGGCCCCTTGGTTGGATATCGCGTGCTTGACCTGTCCCGCATCCTGGCGGGTCCGTGGTTGGGCCAAATTCTGTCAGATCTTGGCGCTGACGTCTGGAAGATCGAGCGACCGTTCACCGGCGACGATACCCGACATTGGGGACCTCCCTATTTGCAGGGCACGCGGGAAAGCGCGTATTTCCTGGCGGCCAACCGCGGCAAGCAGTCGATCTGCATCGACATTTCCACCAAGGAAGGTGCCGACATCGTGCGCGGATTGGCCCAGCAGGCCGATATCGTGATCGAGAATTACAAGGTCGGCGACATGAAGCGTTACGGGCTGGACTACGACTCGTTGCGCGCCATCAAGCCGGACATCATCTATTGCTCGATCACCGGATATGGGCAAACCGGGCCGATGAAGAATGTTGCCGGCTACGATATGGCGATTCAGGCGATTTCCGGCCTGATGAGCATCACCGGGGAAAGCGACAGCCTGCCCGGCGGCGGACCGCAAAAGGTCGGCGTGCCGATTTCGGACCTGCTTACCGGCATCTACAGCGCCACCGCGGTCATCTCGGCCTTGCTGCACCGCGAACGCTCCGGCGAGGGGCAGGCCATCGACATGGCGTTGCTGGATGTGCAGGTCGCGGCGCTTGCCAACCAGAATCTGAACTTCCTGACCACCGGGAACCCGCCGAAACGCTATGGAAACGCGCATCCCAACATCGTTCCCTATCAGGTTTTCGGCACCGAGGACGGCGCCTTCGTTCTTGCCGTGGGGAATGATCAGCAATTCAAGAAATTCTGTACTGCTGCTGGTCTGAGCGAACTGCCGGCGGATAGCCGCTTCAGGACCAACACCGACAGGCTGCGGAGCCGCGACGAGCTGATTCCCCTGCTTGCCGAGCGTCTGAAAGTGGGCACGACCGAGTATTGGGTTTCCCTGCTCGAGCCGATCGGCGTACCCTGCGCCCCGATCAACAAGCTGGATCAGGTATTTGCCCATCCGCAGGTCGTTCACCGCGAGTTGCAGATCAACCTGCCGCATACAAGCGGCGCAACCGCGCCGCTGGTCGCGAATCCGATTCGTTTCTCGCAGACCAAGATCGAATATTCGGCAGCGCCGCCAATGCTGGGCGAACATACCACTCAGGTTCTCGGGCAAGCCCTGAACCTGAGCGCCGAAGAGCTGGCAAACCTGCGCGAACAGCGCGTCATCTATAGTGGCGTCGCCGAGGAAACCAACGAACCTGCTGCAAAGGAAACCGTCGGCCGATAGCGCGCGCGAGGCCCCGTTGCCGACCGTCTGCTGGATCAAGCTGGTCGGCGATAGGGCTCAGCGGGGCGGCACGCTTTCGCCAAGCAGAAACTGCCAGGCGGCCAGAGCCTGTGACAGATGCTGCGTCATCTTCTTTGCGGCCTCACCACCCCGACGAGCCTCGATTGCATTCAGAATTTCGCCGTGATCCAAATAGGCGCGCCTGCCTCTTTCGTTATCCGAGAAATAGATCTGACGACGCACCTTGGAAAGTTCGTAGAATGATTTGACGGTCCGAACCAGAATTCCGTTTTTTGTGGCGGCAACTATCGCCAGATGGAAATCTTCGTCCTCTTTCTCGATGGATATATTTTCGTCGAGATGACTCTTGGTCCTCAGAAGTATATTGCGCATGTTCTCGATATCGTCTGCTGTTCGGTTGTCACAGGCCAGCTTGACAGCCTGAACCTCCAATATGCGCCTTACTTCAAAAACATTCGCGGCGTCCTCCGGAGCGAAAGGAAGCCCTGATGCGGCGTGAAGCACCAATGCCTCAATGCTGCTGTCGTCGGTATTTCGTAGAAATATCCCCGAGTTGGGCCGGCGTTCGATCACCCGCATCGTCTCCAGCGCCGCCAGTGCCTCACGCACGGCTGCACGGCTGATGCCAAAACGATCTGCAAAGTCTCGCTCGGACGGCAGCCGTTCGCCGGACTCGTAGCGGCGTTGATGAATGAACGACAGAATCTTGGCTACAACGTTTGACGCGCTGGAAACCTCTTCGCCTCGACTCTCGGGTGTCGTTCTATTCATCGCCTCAAATCTCTGTTGTAATCCATGCAGTCTTGATAAATATGCTACGTCATTTGTCTCACGACAGCCAGAGAATTGTCCGCCATTGCCATTCGATGAGCGGTCGAGCCATGGTTCATCCGGTCGACCTAGGCAGGCGAATCGGACGAAGTTCTGCGTATCGGCGATCGATCCTCGGCAATCCGCAGTCAGAATGCTTCGCGATAAAGCTGCAACGCGTCATCCTCACCGACCTCGACCGGATTGTTGACCAGCAACCGGGTCTGTTTCATCGCATCGGCGGCCAGCATGGCAAGGCTGTTATCGCGGTCACCCCGACATCGCGCAGGCGGCGCGGCGCGCCGCTGTCATCCATCAAGTGCTGCATGTGCCGCACAAAGGCTTCGGAACGGGCGGCGGCGTCACCGCTGCCCTGAACCCCAAGCACGTCCGCAAGTTCGGCATAAAGCGGCGCGGCCGCCCGCGCGTTGTACCGCAGAACGGGCCCCAGCATCAGGGCGTTGGCAAGGCACCATGAGGGACGTGATAGTGCCCGCCCAGCGGATAGGCTAGGGCATGAACGGCGGCGACGGGCGAATTAGAGAACGCCTGCCCCGCAAGCGTCGCGCCCAGCAACATGCCTTCACGGGCTTCGCGGTTCGTGGGCTCGTGACACGCGGTGACCAGATGGCGGCCAAGCAGCCGCAGAGCCTCGCGCGCGAAAGCGTCCGAAAGCGGGTTCTTCTTGTGCTGGCTGGTATAGGCCTCGAGCGCGTGCACCATCGCGTCGATCCCGGTCGCCGCCGTGTGCAGTTGTGGCAGGCCCACGGTCAGTTCGGCATCCAGTAGCACGAAGCCGGCATAAAGCTGGGGCGCGACTACGCCCATCTTGGTCGTTTCGCCGGTGGTGATGATCGAGATGTTGGTGACTTCCGATCCCGTTCCCGCCGTCGTCGGAACCAGAACCAGCGGCAGGCGCGATCCCTGAACCTTTCCGATACCATACATATCGGCCAGCGGCTGATCCGACGCCAGCAGCACAGCCGCAAGTTTCGCGATGTCAAGCGACGAGCCGCCGCCCAGACCAATCACGATGTCGGCTCCTGCCTGTCGCGCTTCCTCGACGCAGCCCTGCACGACGCTTTCGGGTGGATCGGGCACGACCTTGTCGAAAACCGTCACCTCGAACCCGACATCGTTCAGATTCGCGACAATCGGCGCGATCAGACCGGCCTTGACAAGACCCGCATCGGTCACCAGTAGCGCCCTTCGCGCGGCAAAGCGGGATCCGACAATCTCACCTAGCCGTTTCGCACCTTCCCAAGCCACTTGCGTGGCCGGAACCGTGCGGAACTCAAACGGATTGATCATGACTTGTCCTTCCTGCATTGCCGCCCCTTGTTCGAAAGGGCGGGGTCATTCGAGACCGGAGCGGCGTTTCACTTCGTCATTTTCCCGGTCCGCCGACATTGCGGAACACGCCTGTCGCCTTGGCCAACAAGGTTCCCGTTTCGTCGTGCAATTCCGCCTCGCAGGTGACGGTCTTGCGACCGCCGCCGATCGGCCGGCCCAGACAGGTGACCCGCTTCGGCAGACATGGCGACAGAAAGCTGACCGTCAACGACACGGTGACGATCGCGGGCAATTCTACCGGGTCAAAATAGGTGCTTGCGGTCTGGCCACATGCCGTATCCAGCAGCACGGCGACGATGCCGCCATGCGCGATGCCGTAAAGATTCATGTGCTGCGGGCCGACATCCAGCGTCACGATACTGCACCCGTCCGCACGTGAATTGTCGACCTCGAATCCGATCAACCGTTTCGCGCCGGAAGCGGGCCGTGAGGTTGAGAGGCGCTTGGGCAGCGGATCCATCGTCATGCCGTCCTTGTGGCGAAATCGCGGTGACGGGTCAGCAAATCGGCGATCACATGCGCACACCCCGCCGTCAGACCCGCGGGCATCAAGACGACGCAATTGCCAAAAGCCTGTGCGGGGGCGAAAGACGACGCCTCGTATTCATCGGTCATCCCGATTCTGCCGTGCATCTGAATCGTGTCCTCTGCCATCCGCAGCGCAACAATTGCGCATTGTCGCGTCGCCTACAAGGCGGGCGACCAAATGCCAACCGCCGAGAACGGCCCGGCAGTCACGACAGGAAGATCAAGCTCGATAGAATCAGCTTGATGCCGCGAATGGCGCGCTTTCGCGCGCGCGTTTTGTGCGGTTATGTCGCGTCGATCATGATCGTCTTGTGGTCCGTGCTTTCGGCGGCCAAGCCCATCATGATCGACCCAAAGACCCCGCGGTCGCTCCAACGTTTCCAGCGGTTGTAGAGTGTTTTCGCCGGGCCGTATTCCTTCGGTGCATCGCACCACCGCAACCGATTGCGATTGATGAAGATTATTCCGCTCAGAACGCGCCGGTCATCAACGCGGGGTTTGCCGTGAGATTTCAGGAAATAGGGCTCAAGACGCGCCATCTGCGCGTCGCTCAGCCAGAAGAGATTGCTCATGTCACCGCTCTTTTGTCAATCGGCCTGCAAAGCTGGCTCTGACTCAGATTTGGTGCAGTTCCGCGTTCATGATGCTGCGATGAGCCGCGCCCTGAGCAGATCGATGTTGGCGCGGCCGTACATCTGGCGTTTCAGCGTCTTCAGCCGATTGATCTGGCCTTCAGTCTGCCCGTTCGACCACGGTTCTCGAAGCGCGGCTGCAACGGCGGCGTGGTCGCTCCGGAGGCCGCGGGCGAAGGGGGCGATCATGCTGCCTTCCGCGTCGTCGAGCCAGTTGACCAAGGCATCGCCGCGAGCATTGCGCACCATGTCCGTGAACCGGTCGGTGAGTGCGCGGGCGACTGCCAAGACTGGCAACGCCGCTTCTGTCCGCGCGACCTGAACCGCGTCGGCCCTGGAGAGGTGATTCCTTCCCATAGTCAGGAGCCGCGCAATCCTGCGGGCGGGCGGGGACTTTCCAGTCCCGGTCGGGACCGCTTGTTCTGCGCGGCGCTGGCGTGTTGCCCACTCGCCGACGACCCGGAGACTGCCGCGGAAACCCTCGGCCCGGAGGCGTCGCCAGAGCTCGGCGCCATTCCGGCAGCCACTGCTCCATTCCCGTTCGAGCCGCGGTAGCCAAGGTGTCAGGCTACTCTCGCGGATCCGGAACACGTCTTCGCGCTCGCCGCGCAGAATCTGGCGAACAAGCTTGCGGCTCAGCCCAGTTGAACGGACGATGCGTTTGATGGGCAGGCCCTCACCGGCCATCTCCCGTACCATTCGGTTGGTCTGCTGGCGACGCCGAAAGCCCTCGTATTGCAGCCGTTCCGCCGCCGTCAGCAGCTTCGGATCGAGCGTCTTCGCCCCGACCGCCTTGCGGATAGCGGGCATGCTTCGTTGCACGGCGGCCAGGAATGCAGCGCTTGCATTCTCAAGCAGATGCCAGCGATCGGCGACCTGAATGGCCTCTGGCAGGGCGCGGGCGACGGCGCCGCCATAGCTGCCGTTGCGGTCTCGGGCGACAATCTGGATGCCAGAGTGCGTACGGAGCCACGCTTCCACAGTGGCGGGCTCGCGGTCAGGCAGCAGATCAATTACTTTCCGCCGTTCGAGATCGCAGATTAGTGTGCCGTAGCGCTGCCCCTTGCGCCACGCCCAGTCATCGATGCCGATCACGCGCGGGAGCTCCGTATCCCGACCCGCCGTGTCCCGCACGCTGCGCAGGAAAGTGTCCTTGCTCACTGGCAGCAGAAGCCGGCGGGCAAGTGCCTGCGCAGGACACCCACCGAGAGCAAGGCCGAGGTGACGCACCAGTATCTGCAGGCGTGACGTGCGCCGCGCATGTGCCCGGGTGATGGCATGCGGAAATCGTTCTGCGAAGATCCTGGCGGAACAAAATTTGGCGCGGCAGCGAAAGCGGCGAACCAGCAAGACCAGTTCTACAGCCCGGCCATGGGCGGGAAGATCCGCTGGACGGCGCTGATACCTACTGTGGACGTGGCGCGAGACCATACCACAGCGCGGACAAGTCCCCGCAGCATCCGAAGAACGGGCATGGACCCGGATCGTATTGCCCTCTAACTCAACCTGATCGGCCGTGAGCCCTGCTGGCAGAAAATCTCTTCGCGAAAACTGTGATGCCATCGACAAACTCCTCAAAGATTGTCGAAATATAGTGCTTCTGTAATGGGCCTTTGTCCGTCAAGTCCCTTCGAGCGATCATCACGTCGCCAGGATCATGCTTCTGTCCGTGGTCAGCACACAGGCTGCCACACCATGCCATCAGATCCGGAGCCGGCAG
>Ga0181344_1000204_pt1 | contig 24733 bp, 21 predicted proteins | sample Su13VDMLBDD_FD_130098 | JGI IMG/M metagenome (GOLD analysis project Ga0181344, IMG submission 130098) | Freshwater viral communities from Lake Michigan, USA - Su13.VD.MLB.D.D | ecosystem: Environmental > Aquatic > Freshwater > Lake | place: USA: Michigan | collected 2013-07-15
CATCTAAATCAGCTTTGTAAGCTTCACGTAATTGTTCTTTAACGGATACTTTAAGTACTTCATTGTCTAGTTTCTTCATTTCTACTTTTAAAATATCCATAGAAATGGTTGTATGAAACTTTTCGTAGTACTTAATAATTTCGTTTATAACCCATTTATGAGCCGGATTACTAAAGTATTCATCACTTAGTACGTCGTTTATGTTTTGCAAGAATTCTTTATGTGTTAATAAAGAAGATATCACTTTCATCTGGAACGATGGTCCGTATTCATCAATTGATTGTAAGGTCATTTGTTATAACTTTTATTTAAATATAATAACTTATTATTTATTTTCCAACAAACCTTTAAAGATATCTTGAACCCAAAATTCAGTATTTCGAATTAAATTTCCAAGTTGGTCTTCATTACACATATCAATAAATGTATGTGGGAAAAAATTTAGATGAGTGTTTTCAACAAATTTGTCTATAAACATTTTATCTTTATCACTCATCATAGGGTTAGATAAATCCATAACCCTATATTTATCTTCTAATAGATCTACGTCATGTATTACTCTTGCATACACAACGTGTTCTTTTAATCTAGCTTCAGCAAGATTGATAATATCATCTAATGATAATTTTTGTATTGCTAATTCAGGGAATTTTTTAAATAAACCTTTAGATCCTAACCCTTTAATACCTGTAATTCCATCAGAACTATCCCCCATTAATAATTTATATAATAAAAAATTATATGGTAATACATTAAATTTTTCTTTTACAGTATCTGTTGTATAATATTCTTTTTCAACTGGGCGATAAACGATTACTTGTTCAGTTACTAATTGTAAATAATCTTTATCACTAGATACTATGAATATTCTATCTTCAGGTTTTGTAGGTAGAGTATTACTTAAATAAGCAATGATATCATCTGCTTCTACTCCAGGTAATGATACTGTTTTAACAGGTAATGTTTTTAAGTATTGAATGATTCGAACAATTTGATCTACCTTTGAATCATCTTCTTCCTCTAAATTATCAAACAACTCATGTTTAGTTATTCGAGTAATATTTCTATTTGATTTATATTCAGGAATAATATTTTTTCTATTGTTAGAAGAACCCACACCATCAAACACTACATAAACTTGTGTAGGTTGGATGGTGCGAATTAAACTTCCTAAAGATCGAAAAAATCCTCCTAAACCCCCAATATGAACTCCATTTGAATTAACAGTATTAATAGCACTAAAATTTCGAAAAAATAAATTAAGACCATCAATTAAAAGGTAACGATTTGGGTCTGGTAATTCTTCGGTATGTTCTTGTATATTGTTTAAAAGGTTTAAAAGGTCTTTTTTCATATATTAATCTTCATTTTCAAATAAATCAGGGGTTGGTGCTTTTTCATCCCATTCACTGTTATCTTCTTGTACTGAGTATGTACCTTGTCCTAGGATGTCAGCCCATTCATGTGAATTTTCATCTTTGTATTTTTTAACTGCATTTGGGTCATCTTTAATAAATCCATGTACTGTAGAAATAATTGTCCCCATTGTAGTAATCCCATTGATGTGATTTTTATCACAAGCAATTTTTGTACGTAATGCAAATTCAACTTTCTTCTTATCCTTAACAGCGTTAATTTTAGAAGTACCAGCGTTTGTAACGTTACCAAATGTTAAACATAATGAAACATCATAATAGAACGTATCTCCACCTTTATTTGTCATTCTAGGTTGTGACATTGGAGTTAAAGCCGGAGCAACACCTACTTTATTTACAACAAATAGAGTGTTCGTGTATTTTGAACTTTCCTTACGAGACATTACAATCTGTTGATTAATAAAGTTCCCGAATTGAGTTGCAATAGCTCCTGCATTCCACATTGGATTGTTTTTGCCTTGCTCAATTGACATTTGGCATGGAATTGAACCAACTGAATCCCAGATGAAGAGTAAATCATATGGTAGATTACCTTTCTTTTGTTCGGTAAGTAGATCAATAACAAAAGCAGCAATATCTTCAATTGAATTTAAAGTACTTCTATCTCGATAAATAAAAAAACCTGTTTGATCAATAATTTCACCTGTTTCTTTATCAACTACATCTTCCATTTCGAAACCCATTGTTCTCCAGTGATTCCAATCATGTTTCATTTCAGTAATAATCAATACAGGTAAAACTCCCATTTTTTGAGCATTAACTGCTACTTCAATGGTCATAGTAGATTTTCCTGTATTTGATTTTCCTCGAACCATTGAATTATGGCCCATAGGAATACCAGGAATAGATAATGCTTCTTGTAGAGCTGGGGAGAATGGTATCCATCTTTGCTCTTTAAATTTAACATTTGATGCTAGACCTTTATTTGCTTTAAATTTATCTAAACTGAAGGCGGTTTTCAGTTCTCTATCCGCCGCCTCAGTTAGCGATTTTCGTTTAGCCATAACTTATTTTACTTAATTAAAATGGTGAATCATCATCATCTTCAAACAAATCATCAAACTGATCTGCTTTAGATTTTTTAGATGCTGGTTTAGCGGATAAGCTGTAATTTGATTCAGGTTTTTCTTCCTTTTCTTCTACTACTAATAGGCCATCTGATGGGAATTCTTCTTCTGCTGGTTCTTCAGGGTTTAACCATTCTTGAAGTGCAGCTTTAATTTCATCAAAAGGTAACATTTTATAAATGTCTTTTGGATTAACTTGATCATCTAACCACAATTCCAATTCTTTATCATCTTCAGATAAAACAGATGTTTTCATAGATGGTTGAATTGTTGTCTTGTTATAGACAGTACCTGTTGATTCAGGACCTACAGTAACCAATTTGATATCACGACCAGTCATGATGTCTGTAAAATCGCCTACTTCTTCGTCAGCAGCCATTTGCAAGAATGCCTCGTAAATTTCTTTACCAAATTCCCACAAGTGAACACCTTCAGATTCTTGTCCACGAACAATTACAGGAGCAAAGATACGAACTTTCGGATCTAATTTTTTAGCCAAACGCCAGTTTTCTTTATCGTTTGTACCACGAAGTTGTTTTGCAAATTCTGCAATTGGATCTTTCTCACCCCAATTCAAAGGAGAGGCAATTACCTTTTTACTACCAATACCATAGTAGAATTTCATTTCCGTAAATGGAAACTCTTTGTTGTATTTGAATGGAACAACACGAACCGTTTGTTTACCAACTTGCGGCTTAAAGCGCTTTGTTTGGTTGTTTGAGCCACCACCTGATGAGGGTTGTTTTTGCATTGACTCAAGTTTCTTCTTGATTGCATCTAGATTCATAAATATAACTATTTTATTGTTTACAACTTAAATATAATAACCTTTATTCAGTAAGCCAAACTATATTTCAACTATCTTGAAAATCTTTGTATTCAATTGTTTAATTTCATTGTGCTGAGTTAACAAGATACAATTTCTGTAGTGTTGCCAGTTTACTGTAAAGTTTGTATCAACTACACCACCATTTAATTTTTTAATTAACTCATTTAGAGCATTAATGGTATATAATGTGTTTGATTCTTTTTTTCTATGTACTAGAATAGTATTATCGGGGATATCGTTAACATTACCTTGATCAACGTTATATGTAATAACATATTCGTTATTACTTTTAACATGTAATACAAACATTTTATTATACATGATGGAATAGCGTCTTGATAGTTCATCAACCAACGTCTCTAAATCCTCAATCGCGGTAAAAGTACAAAACAGTCTATTGTTCATCAATAAATTATCAAATGTAAAATCATAATCGAATTGATTATACATATGACGAGGTTGTTCCAAAGTATTATACATAACTTTTATTTAATTTCATGGTAATTTTTACCATCTTTTGTTTTAACTTGTAAATTGTACTTATTAAATATTCCCAATACTTGAAGCATTACGTCAGGTTCATCTTTATCATAATCAAATAAAAATGAATCATACACATATAACACGAGTTTAGTCTTTTTCCCTCGTAATATTTTGAAAATATCATATAATATATTAACGTTATTTGCGGTCTCCAAGTTTTGTAACACGTAATTCAATAACTTTTGTGGATTCATATTCTCCAGTTCGTTGTTGTAAAACTTATAATCTGAAATTGGGCATTTAACATATCCCCCATAATTAAATGAATCCCACAAATCGTCCGTATATGCTATTACTCGTTTAAAGAATTCCAAATTTTGATACTCCTTCCAAACTCCGCCATAAATTTGCTTAAACGTGATCTCTTTTGCTTTGGCGTAATCAACATTATACATCCTAGCAAACTCCCCATGAATGTCAGAGCTATCAAAATTGAAATCAAGTAAATGAGCCAAAAGGGTAGGGTGATAAGCAGAAATATCCATTTCAATAAACTTATCATTACGCGGTATAAAACATTTTCGTTCTCCATTTTCTTTATTTAGGGCTGAAAAATTAATATGATTAAATGTATTTGATGGGCGTGTTGTTAATGTATTTAGGTTATATTGCGTGTATATAAATTCGTTTGGTTGTTTATCGAAGTACTCCTCGAATAATATTGGATCCACTTTTATACCCGCTCGTTCTAGTTGATTAAACACCAATGCCGCCTTATTGTAAAACGAATTAAATCTTATTTTCTCGTAATTTGCAAAGTTTTGCTCACATACCTCATAATGTTTTACAATCGGTACAATAGTGTTTAAGTTAGGTACTTGCGGGTATCTACTATATAACTGCGTATGAGCTGTTGTTAATTGAGGTATATACGTATGTGGGGAGGGTGATGGTTGGCAGCAATGCTTAAGAGCAAAATAATGTAAAAACTCTTTTCTATCCCTCACATAAATGTATTTTATACTGTTTAATACTTTTAAACAATCCTCTATCGTTGCATTTATTGTTTCGCTATGGTTTATTGGAATGATATATCCTTTTGTATCATTTTCTGGATGAACATATAAAGCACACACATCGTTTTCAACAGCGTGTAAATTATGTGAGTTGGGTATTACCTCAACATAAGCTATTTCATGTTTTAAACTTGCGAGTAATTCAATATGTTTAGGATCTTCTATCAGCCAGTACATGCTGTAAAGATACTAACATATTTTTAGGAACCCAAGTAATATTTTAAAAATTGACCTTGAAAGTATTGAGGAAACCCATACCATTGTAATTTTTTTTCAATAGCATAAGCAGAAGATTGATTTGAAGCATATACCGCATTTTTATCACCTTGAATCTGCCATAGTATAGAAGCAGGGGTATATAAATCCCATGCCATTTGAGGTGATTGGGTAGATAATAATGTAAACGTATTTAGATCAATTTCAATATATTTCAACTCATTATTTCGTTTGCAGAAATATCTTGTATATTGGCCATTTGTTTTTTCTTGTTGAGTTGGGGGATTTGGATTAAATTGAGGAATTAAACGATTTTCAAATTCATTCAATTTTGGGTATTTACTATATAAACCAGAATTTACAGGAAGATTAGGATTTGTTACATATTCTCCAGAAGTAGGAGAAAGTTGAGTTACCGGAGCTATAGGAAGAGAGATAGGATTTAAATTATATAAAAAATTTTGAGTTGGATTAGGGGCATCTAATGGAGCATATGGTTCTAATAATATTGAAGATTGTTCTTTAGGGTTTCTTCCAGTATATAATTGCCCTGTGGAAATTTTATAGTAATATCCTTTATATTCTTCTTTTGTTGTTGAAAGAATATATTCTCCACCATTAGTGTATAAATTAGGTTTTACTTGAGATTTAGGAAAATACATTTATATTTTTAATTTATTATATTATTCTACAACAGAGGCAAATCCTTTAACATCTGTAAAAGATACATTTCTGACATATGTAACAAATGTACTATAATTACCTTCTACAGTATTTACTGAAATGGGGTTACCTGCTGAATCTTTATTTACTCTGACAACTACTGCTCCATGTCCTGATTTATAAACAATTAAGTCTCCAGCCCGGACTCCATTTTTTGTTTTGTCTTTTAATGGAGGCCACCACTTAGAATAAGTTTTGCTGGATGGTTCTTCATTTACAGGGGCAGAAGATGGGATTTTTTTGGCTTTACTATTCCAAAGAGATTTAATAGTATTATTTGCTTGAGTAAGTACAGCATTACCTGTAGTATATGCTTCTTTCCAAACTAATTTTTGGAAATAACCACACCACATCTGGCCTTCTGAGAATCCTACTCCTTGGAGTTTACTTAAGAAGACAGGGTCTGCAATTTTATTATCATCATATTCGCGTTGTCCTATATAGGAAAGTGCAATAATACAAATTCTTTCTCTAATATTATCAGTATCATAAGCAGAAGTACCAGCTTGAATTACTGGGGTGCCACCAAAAGTTCCTCCTCTAAGATATTCAATTGCATCTTTATCTTTAGCATCAGGAAATAATACAGGACTTACTGCTGAGAATCCTACTACTCCATAAGTGGTTCCTTCTACAAATGGATTACTATTATTATTTCCTCCTGTAGGGATTGAGGCATAATCTATATTAAAATCGTTTATTTGACTAGTTTTAGGAATTACAATAGTATTTAATTCAGTTTCCCAATCATTATTTTGCAATCTATGATTTACCCCAGTAATAATAAAATTTAAAGTACTACCATATCTGAGGGGTAAAAATTTAGAGTTTACATTTAATTTATTATAAATTTTAATACCTGAAATTCCATCCATGGTTATTCCAAGTTTAAAAGGAATAAATCCTACAGTTCCTGCTTGATGGCTTGTTTGTGATTTTTTTGCCATTATGTATTTATAGAATTCAGTTACTGTAGATAAATTTTTTTCAATTATATCAGGGCTAATTTCTCCTATATTTGCTGGTGCTGGGAATGAGGGTTCAGTTATTAGATTTCCATTATATCCATAACAAGCAGTAGGGTGAATTAAAAAATCATTTACATAATTTATTTCAGCTTCATTAGGAGGAGCAGTTGTTGATAATTGTGGGGAAACTAATTCATTTTTAAATCTATCTTTTAAACCTCTGTTCCAAACTGAAAATGCTGTAGCTTCTGTTCCTTTAACATAACCATTAGCTGTAGCTCCAACAGTAACCATTGTAGCATACTCGGGAGTAATGGTTGTTTTAAGGTCTATATTGCGAATAAAATTAGATTCATATTTTATAAATGAATTATAATTAGTATTAAAATTAGATCCTTCATATCCATATAACATTAATTCATAAGAACTATTATCAACAGCCGTTATACCAGGAATAGGAGTAGAATCTATTATTTTTAAAATATTAGTATCCTTATCAATTACTGGTTCAAGATTATTAATTCCTCCTAGGGCTTTATTTAGTCCAGTACATATAGTAGATATAAAACCATATAAATTTACATCTCCCCTATCATTTTGGTTATTTTTTAACGAATCTAAAATAAAACTAAAATTAAGATAAATATTTAAAGGATAGGCAGCATTGACATTACTTTTTCCATTATCTTTAAAAGTAAATGGACTTATTTCACTAAGTACCTTAGCTTCACCTTTAGTTGGATCTGAATTTTTTTTAAAGTGGTCATTTCTAATTAAACATACTCTAGGATCTAAAGAAATTTGATTAGGAATAGTATACATGAAGCTTCCAAAACGATCATAATCTATATTAAATAAAGAAGCATTATTATCTTTAGCAACAATCTCAGGAATTATATTTTCTTGAATAAACTGTAAAAGATAATCGAATCTTAAATAATGATTTGGGGTTGGAGAATTTATTACAAAAGCAGCATGATATGGAGCTTGTGCATTTGGATTATCTATAGGTTCATCATAATCTATAGCTGTTCTTTTATAAGATATTTCTAAAAATTCACCAGGAGGAGCATATCTAATAAATCTTCTAGTTGTGCTTTTTCCCAGAATAACCCAACCATTTCCAGGATCAAAAGTAGGGCTTGGTCCTACACTTGGGTATATTTTATTGAACCTAGCAACTAATTCATTATCAGCTAATTGATCAGGATCACCTACATTATTATATGTAACAGTTGGAGGAGTTTCAGCTGATGGGTGTGAAGTAGACCAAAATTTATAGGAAGCACTTTTTACAGGGGTTAAAACAGATCCCCCTTTTCTTTTAAAATTACCTATTAATTTTTTACCAAAATTATAAGCTAGTGTCGTAGTTATATTTTCATAAGTATCGGTAATAGTAAACAAATAAAGCATAAGACTAATGCTATTTATATCTTTGTCTTTTTCTATTATGTTATTTGGATTACTAGCATTAAATTTTTTAACATAATCTCTATAAGAAGAATTAATAGAAAGATTTGTTTTAAGAGATTCAATTACATCACCTAAACTGATTAAAGTTACATCAATATCATAAGAACCATCAGGGTTAAATGTCCAACTAAAGTTAGATATTATAGCTAACATCCCATCATAGTTTCCTGAGTATTTAATTCTGTATTTTTCAATAACAGTAGTACCCTCAGAAAGTCCTAAAAAATCTAAATATGATCTTTGACCTTCATGTTTAAAAAATTCATCTTCAATAACAGTATTTGCAACAACTTTTTTATTTATTCCATCATCTGTATAAAGACTATTACCCCATTCTAAAAGAACAGTATAACCTAATCTCATATATAAAGCATCTATAATATCAAATTGTTGACGATTTTGTGCTTTTATTTTAACAAATGCCTTTTCTAGTGAACCCCTATTTAATGCTTTTATTTCAGCACTAATAATACCAGGCATAGGAGCGTACCCTGAATCTGAAGAGTGTTCTTGGGTTGTATTGTTTAGGTTTTTACTATAAATGTAAGAACTATCCTCAACATCCCTAAATATAGAATCATTTCCAAAAGATGGTGTTCTAAATCCTTGTCGTTGAGATAATTTATTATTACTAAATGAAGATAATCCAGAAAATAAAACATATTTTTCAGCTAAACCTTTCCCTCTAAGATTAGGAATTTCAGAATTAGAAAATCCTAAATCTTTTAATCTTTCATCATTATCTATAGAAATACCGGACGCTAATTTTATCCATGAAGTATTTGAATTTAATAGATTAATTTGGTCCGGAGTTCGCTCGTTTATATCAAATCTAACTCCACTTCCATGAAGAGTTTGCCTATGTCTGATCTGTTGGGCTACATACCCCTCTAAAGGTTGTCCTATTACGTTACCCATAATTTAAACTATTCCGTTTATTATATTATATTGAGATAATATATTTGGTACTTGTTGAGGAGCTGGAATCCTAATTTGAGCTCCTACTGTTGGGTAAAGAGAATCAAAGGGTTGGTTAGGATTTGCCCTGTTTATAATCCACCATAATGAAGAATCACTATAGTAATTTAAAGCTAAAATATCAAATCTATCTCCTTTATTAGTATAAACATAAAAATCAGCTTCTCCAAGGGGAATTGAAGGATATTTTACTACAGTATATCTTCTTTTAGTATCTGTAGGAGTTTTAAATATTGGTATGTTATTATATCTAGCCATTAGCTATCAATTAATTGATTATCTTGTGAGAAGGTAGTTATAGATATATCATTACTTCCCGCATTCGTATTAGCAGCTAAATTATTTCCTTCTCCATCATAATCTGTAGTTTCAGGACGTTGTTGATCAATGTATCTTTGATTTCCTGGTTTGGTTAATCTAGTACTAGTTGTTCCTGGTGGATCTTCTGAGAATGATTGTTTTTCTGGTCTAAATGTATGGATTGGGGTAAATTGAAAACTAGTTACTTTAATAATATGAGGTAATTGGCGTACTGATTTTGGATCTGCTGGGTTTCCGTTTACGTCGATTCCAATTTCCCAAGGAGATTCTTCAGGAACATCATATGTTAATTGAGTAATAATTCCTGGTTGTTCATGAACATATCCACCTAAAGTAAGGTAAGCTATATTTCCAGCCATATATCCATTATGAGTTGCATCAAGGTATTCTGGGGCTAAGGATGAAGCAAGGAAATTTAATTTATCATACATTGCTGTAATTTCAGGTCTTGATTGAGCAACAACAGTAAATGACATATTAATAGTTCTATCAAATCCTTTATATTTATAAAATTTTTCAGCACGACCCATGTAATTTATTGCATTCCAATCAGCATTATAGTTATCTGAAAATGAGTCTATAAATGCCCTAAAATGCATGTATTTTTTAAATGGTCCTCCAGGTTGTAATTCATTATTTAAAATACCAATATAAAATGGAATTATATCATTTAAATTTTCATGTTCCGGTAATCCATAATCTGAGTTAGTGCTTTTATAAATGTAAGAAGCATTTACTTTATCTAAAGCTGGTTGAGGAGCATTGTAATTTGATCTGTCTTTATTTTTATTTCCAGGATTACCTAAACCTATATTATTTTCAATATTTTTCTTCTTATAATTAGGAGATGTACTTAAAAATCTATTTTGATATTGTCCTGTAGGTTCTAATATTTTTCTAAAATCTTCTCTAATTAAACTTACACTGTCTTTTTCTGAGGGTGGGGTTAGAAGGGTACTTAATCCCCATGTTTTAAATATTGATGTTAAACTAGGGTTATTATTTTCACTTGTAGAAAGATTTTTTATAGTTTTTAAGGGAGTATTCGCGTTATTAGTTGTAGCAAAATTTATGCTAGTATTTCCAATACCTAATACTGAATCTGGTCCTCCAGAATAATTAATTAGTGTTGATAAATCTGGGTAAAGTCGGTATTTATTAACATCTTTAAATGAAGATTGAGAAGTATTGGGGGTTGGTGATAATATGAGTTTTTGAAGATAAGTTAATCTGTTATCTTCTACTTTAAAGGGTGTATTAGGGTTTAATTGGTTATTATATATTACATCTTGATAAGATTTAATATTAACCCCAGCCCCAGGAATACCAAGACCTTGTTTATTAACATGCCCTCCTAAAAAACCAATACCCGCTTCAGTTAGTGTAGATAAAGGATTATATACTCCTTCATTTCTAGCACTACCTAAATAAGCAGCTCCTTTAGTTGCTTCAGTTTTAACACCTATTTTAGATAATGAATTTTGTTTTAAAGCAAAAGAAGCCCCTATTGGGTTATCTAAATCAGAAAAATATTGAGTTAAACGAGAAACATCTTCACCAGCAGCAATAGGAGCTAAAATACCACCTCTTAAAATAAAATCACTATAAAAAGATGAATCTTTATTATCTTTATTAAGAGGAGTTGGTTTTTTTACAACATATGGTTGTTTACTTGAACCCCCATTAGTTCGATCTTTTCCAAAAGGAATCTCTCTTGGATTAAGATTATTAGGATTTACGTATCCTTTTTGCTTAGTTGTATAAAATTCAAAGCTCCCTGGATCAGTTAAGAGAGTGATTAGCCCCATACATGTTTAATTATTGGGGTAAATTATTCAAATAAGGTAAACCTTGTCCACCAGGTGATACTGGTGGTACAATTCCATTTGTATCTAGTAATGAAGGTTGTGGGATTTGGTTACCTACACCATCTAAATAAGCATTATACTGGCCATTTACTAATGTAGCATTAGCGCCATCTAATGAATAACCAGGTTGATCACCATTAGCATGTAATTTTGATTGCTGAGTTGCAAGTGGGTTAATTGGTGGGGTTGTTCCATTATAAGCAGTTAATGAAGAACCCTGAGTTGTTAGCATGTCATATAGTCCCATAGTAATTTTATTTTATTATAAATATTGTGTTATTGAGGATTTCTATTATTTAATCTTCTTTCACCACCTAATAAACCAGGATTTCTTTTTTCTCCATGTTCGGCTACAGCAGTGGCTAATATTTTACCATCTAATACAGTATTAACAGTTATTTGAGAATTTCCTCCTCCACCTCCACCATTAATCATGCTAAATAATTTAGCTTGTTGAGTTCTATTTAATATCATTTCACCTGAATTAGCTCGGATAGATACATTATCTCCAGCAGTTGAATTACCTCCAACTATACCACCAGAAGCATATGCTACTTGAGGAGGAGATGTTTGGGGAACTTGTGCTGCTTCTTTTTTACTAGATTCAAAAGCCCCCATAGCGGTTGCTACAGCTGCTACTATTCCTATTAATCCTAATCCTAATGTAATAGCACCTGCCCATGTAAGAGCACCAGCTGCTGCAGTTCCTGTTATTCCAGCCATACTAGCTAAATTAAGTAAGAGTCCTCCAAGTTTAATAGATGCAAAAGAGCCAGCTATTGCATATACTGACATTTTTAAAGTGTTAGCATTTTCAACTAAAGATGTAATCCATTTGGCTAAATTTTGAGCAGGTCCGTCAACTATATCAGCTAACATCATTTTTAACTTTTCAATAGACTCATTAAATTTAGTTTGTTCATCTATTCTATGTAATGCTTCTTCAGCAGCCGTTCCATTAGCTATATCTCTTTGAAGTTGTTGGGCTTCTTCTAATCTACCTTGTTTTTCTAATTCAGCTATTTGATCTTTAATTTGTTGTTGTTGAGTTGCTCCTAAACTAGATAATTGTTCTTGATAAATCATAGAATTAGCTAATTCATCTGCACTCATTCCTAGTGCTTTAGCTAATTGTTCTTGTTGAATAACATTTAATTTAGAAAATTCAGCGGAACCGCCCATTTGATTGGCTAATTCGGCAGCAGCTTCAGCCGATTTTCCATTTAAAGCAAGTAAACGTGCCCGCTCTAAATTAAGATCTCGATTGATTAATAATTCAGCTGAAAGTTCATTTTCAATGGATTCTTCAAAATTTAATAAACCTTCAGTTATTTTTTTAGTTTGTTCTAAAGAAAATCCTAACTTATTAGCTTGAATTACAGCGGCAGTTAATTGTTTAACATTATTTCCATATTGTAAACGTAATTGACCAGTAATTTTAGAAACATCTTGTAATATTTTTTTATTACTAAGTTGTACCCCTGTTTGATCTCGGTATGCTTTAGTTTGAGATAATACTTCTTGGGTAATATCACTTGTTGTCATTCCATTCTGGAAAGCTAACTTTTGTAATTCATTGGCTTCTTCAACTGAAAGTCCTATTTCTTTGGTGAGAATAATTTGGTTTTCAATTTGAGATCGAGTTGGAATTAAAACTCCTTCAAATGCTTGCCCTAACTCATTGGCTGCTTCAGCCATACGAGTAGTATTAAGTAAAGATTTTTCTAGATTTTTTTCTAATGGTTTGCCTGAAGCTTGAATATCATTAAAACTTTGATACATCCTTTCAGAACTACTAGCTGAAAGGTTAAATGATTTAGCTAGTTCTGTTTGGGTTTTATCTACTTTAAATCCTAAATCTAATAAAAATTTAAATGCCTTTACAATTAAACCTATAGATACTAATGGATCAGCAAATGAAGAAGCAAACCCTTTAGCCATACTGGTTAATCCAGTGCCCATTACTTGGAAAGCATTACCTCCAGCTTTTGCTTTTTCTCTAGCATCATCTAATGCTTCATTTGTTTTAAGAAGAGGACCTACTATAGGAATTTTACTCATTCCAGTAAGTAAAGTTCCTGTAACACCTAATCTAGCATTAATTATGTTTTCTTGTTTAATTCTCTCATCAAGTAAAGCATTTATATCTTCTATAACACTAAATTGATCTTTTTGGGCATTATATGCGGCGGCGGCGGCTTCTTCTTGTTCAGTAAGTGCTTCCCCGGCAATTTTTTTCTCTTGGGCTTGTTTTGCTAAAACTTTTAACTGATCTTGAAGAATTTTAATTCTAGATTTTTCTTTTTTTAATTGATCTTTATTTAGATCGGTTATTCCTTGTTGATCATATTTTAATTTTTGAGCAACAGATCGTAAATTAGAAAATGTTTTAGTTATGTCTTTAGAAGAAGAATTAGCACTTTTTAATTCATTAACTATACCATTTAATTGACTTTCAATACTTCCAAACCCTTCAGATAAAGCTTCTGTTCTATTATTAACATCTATAAGAAGTTCATCAAACTCAGAAAGAGCAGCATTGTTTTGAACTAAAATACTAAGTAGTTCTCTATAACGCTTAGCAGTATCCCCACTAAGTTTATTAATTTGAGCTTCTATCTCTTTTCTTTTGTCGTTTGCGTCAGCCATTTAGGTATTTTGTTATAAATATTGAAGTTCAATATTTTTAGCTGTATTTAGGTGGTTTTTTGGTATTTTTAACTTTTTGAAGTAATTCAGGGACTTTTACTTTACCATCTGAGCCAATTATGGTTTGTCTTCCACCACTATTTTGTTTTCCTTCAGCAGCATCTTTTTGTTCTTCATAATAATTTTTAATTTCATTAAAAGTATATTTACGAAGCCAAATAGGCATGTTATAGACTGTATTCCAGTCATATCCACCATTTCCGTGGAAAACTATTTCATGGATTTGTTTGAATAAATTAGCTCGAACTTGAGGGGCTACATTATAAGTCAGGCCAAAAAAACTTAAGCCCAATTGGGAGAGAGACTCTATCGCTACTGCCGTTGGGAAAAAAAGTTAGATCAACATCGGGTTGAATCTCGCGAACATATTCTCTTAATGCTCTTGAGTCTTGAGCAAGTAGATAGTTATCTACAAAATCTCGAACTATTTTTTTATCTCGTTCTCCTCCAACTGAGGTGATTATGTATTTTAATCGGGTTGAAAGTTCAGGGGATGCGTCTTTATTTATTTTTTTTAAGCCTTCTAATTCACGATTAATATCTTGTTCGTCTTTATGACTTAAAAGTTTAAATGTAATTGTATTTTTTGATTTGGGTAAAGTAAAAGTAAAATCATTTATACGGGAAGTAAATAATTCTTCATTTAATTGTTTATTATCTAATGTAGTTAAATCTACAGTATATTCTTCACCACCATATTCAAAAGTATATTCACTACCATAACCTAAAATACGAGATGCAACCATAATTGCATTTTTATCACCAATTAATAAATCATCGTAGTTAATTTTAGACACAATTAATGATTTCATTAATTTATCTAATACAGTACCATTTTTAATATATGATTGATTAGTAAGAATATCTTCTTCTTTAGCAGTCATATATTTCATTTCAATAACACCTTTTGCTAATTCAGAATCTTCAGGATAAAGTAAACCTTTAGAAGGTAATTCAATGGTTTCAGTTGGTAACTTAAATTCACTCATAATTTTTATTTATTATAACTTATTATCTTATATAAATATATTAAAGAGTAGAAATATTATCAGAACTTACATTATATGATAATACTCCTTCTACTTTTAATATTGCTTTGCGTATATCTTCCATTTTTGAACGATCAAATCCACCAGAAGCAATCCAAGGATAACCATCAACTTTAACAGTTAATATTGATTGGAATTTTTCAGTATCCTGTTCAGCATATTCCATAGGTTCTTTTACAGATGCTACTGTAATACCTGGAATAGAGCGAATATCGGAGAATATTTCTTTTTGAGGGCGTTTTTTAATGTTAGTAATGAGCATACCTACCATTTTAAATTTATCTTGGTATTCTTCATTTAGTCGCTTACTAAGCTCCTCTTTAACTAAAGTACGTAAACTATCTAGTTTCATATAATTATAAATATTAGTCTATTTAATAAGATTAATGTTTCCGCTTATAATTTGGTTATCACTATTTTCTTTAGATCCAAATTGAATTTTGTATACATATGATCCTACAGGACAAGGTGAATTATTATGTGTTCCATCCCAATATTCTGTATAATTATATGATTCAAATATGATTTCTCCCCAACGGTTATATACTTCTACATGAAAATCATAAGGATCAAATCCATCTTCAAATACAGGTTTCCAGGTGTTGTTATGTTCATCACCATCAGGAGTAAATGAATTTGGAGTATAAAATAAAAGTTCAGGGCAACGAGCAACAGTAATTACTGTTTGCTGTTGAGGTGAAGCACATCCGTTAGAATAATGAATTACTGATAATGGAAATATTCCTGGGTTTTCAAATAAAATAGATAGATTATTTTGTTGGTATGTTGAATCCATAAATGACCATTCATTATATCCTGGTAAATTAGAAATAGCATTAAATAAAGTTACTACTGAATCGCCTTCACAAATTTCATAAAATGGGTTGTATGGGGAAATTAAATCAAGTGTTGGTTGAGGATTAACAATTACTGTAGTTGCAGTATCAAATACACACCCATTTTGAGTATAAGTATAAGTTATTATATTTGTTCCTATCGCGTTTTCAGGGTAAAAATTATTATTTGTAATACCATTACCACTAAATATTCCTCCAATAGGAAATGCATTTAAAGTAACAAATTCATCATACTCACAAAATGGTCCTATAGAATCAATTACAGGTAAAACATTTAAAATAAAAATATCTAATAAAATAGGTAAACCAGTACATCCATTTTCTTCAGGTATTACTTGAATAGCATTTGAAATAAGACCTGGAGGGAATGAACTAAAATCGATTGTAATTTGGTTTGTACCTTGTCCTGATATTAGGTTTCCTGTTGTGCTCCAAGAGTAGTTGTAAGTAGGTTGTAAAGGAACACTATATGTTTCATTTGAACTTAAATAACATATTGTATCTAATCCACTAATAGGTCCTGTTGATGGAATTGATAAATTTGGTATAACAAGTACAGTATCAGGCCCTAAACCACCTCCAGAATTACAAGTTGACCAACCAGCATTACATACAGGATAAACAAAATGGCAAGTATATTGAGCTCCACCAGCAGGAGGAGTTACATTAATCGTAGGACCCCATCCAATTGGATTTGGGTTACCAACTTGAAACCAAGTTAATGTTGGAGTTACTGTTGGACCTGATGGGGTCCATCTCCAAGCATCATTTGTTGCTGTCCAAGTTGTTGAATTACGACCAGGTACAGTTATTGCTAATGTACCTATATTATTATGAATACCTTGTATTGCTGTTCCATTTTGCCATTGTAAACAAGCGGGTTTATTTTGAATATAATTGTCAATATAATTTGTAGATTCATAAATTACAATATGAAATGTACCTTGGTTAGTAGTACAACTAAACATAGGCATATTAGTCCAACTAACAATAAGTTTTCTACAAGGAGCAACACCAACAGTTTGATATTTAATCTGACCACCTAAACCTGGGTGCCAATCTTGCCATGGGCCCATAATACAATTTTTAGGTATATTAGGGTTAGTAGTAGGGATAGTTTGAGTGGTAAATGTAATTGGTTGACCTCCACTAAATGAAATCCAACCATTTGAACCTATATAAAATTGAGTATATGTTGTTCCGAAAAAACAAAAATTAAACCCAATATTAAATGGACCCTGTTGAGAATCATCAACCATTATTAAATTAGTACCTGTGTTGGTTTGAGCAACATATGGTATGTTTAAAACACTATAATCTGTTGTTTGATTGGGGTTAGCACCTGCGGAGCATTGACTTAAATCTGCGGTTAAAATTGTTGATCCTATACCACAAGGCAATATTTGATCAGGTCCTAAAGCGGGACAATATTGGTTATACCCTATATTATACAGTAATATAAAAAATATTAATTTTAAAAATTTCATAACCTTTATTTTTTTACAAGGTTAAATATACAAAAAGAAATTAACATATCCAAATAAAAAATAAAAGCCCCAAATTTCTTTGGAGCTTTCATTTTGTTTATTGTTTTTGACTTAGTATTAGTAGTTCAAGATACAGTAGTCAGGCTGTACAGTTACTTGGACATTTACTGCTTGACCATCGTCATCCCAGTTATAATCACCAAAGTTAACTTCTGTAATAACAGCTCCTTTAATTACCCATTCAGAAACGATATCACCTACAGGACCTAACACGTTAAAAAGAATATCTTTTTTATAGAAATCTGAATAACCATCACGGCCTGTTACTGATTCGTGACCTAAACGTACCCATTCCATTACTGCTTGAGCGCCACTTGGGGTAATAGATTCATACATTGTGAATTGAATCGTATTCCAAATAGTTTTTCCTTTTACATATCGTTGAATATTGATATGGTTAAGAGCAACAGCAGTTTGTGTTAAAGATACAGCACCTACTCCTTTTACTAAGTATGCAGGGATACCATCCATATAAAGGATAAAACGATTGGATTGTTTAGGTTCAAACGCTGTGAAAAATATTTCGTTTGGGTTTAGAATTGGCATTTTGCTTCTATTTTAATTTTATTATAAATATTTAGTTTTTTATTTTTTTATATTGGGAATTGAGCTCCTGTTGGTTGTAAAATAAAATCTAATGAAATAAATTCAGCTGTGCGAGTAGGTTGGATATAAATTTGTCCTACTAATTGATTTTGATCAATTACTGCTGGTCCATTATTTGAATCATCCATTATAACTCTAAAGGCATATAATCCTTGTTTTTGTTGAATTGCTTCTAAATATGGGTTAACTCGTGATAAGAATGAATTTCTTGTAGCAATAGTATTTTGTTCAAATACAACAGTATCAGCAATTTGACGAATATAAGATTTTAATTCAATCATCAAACGACGTACATTCACACGATCAAGAGCAGATTGTGCTTTTTGTAATGTTTTCTGACCATATACTACAACACCTTGTTGAGGTAATGTTGCTATAGGGTTAATATTATTTGAGTATAAATCATCCCTATTACCTTGTGTAAGTTTATATTCAGCTTGAAGAACTGTACTTAATCCACCGCGGTTTATACCGGCAGGTGCAAACCAAGGAGCTGATACTTTATCATTAAATGCATATACACCTGGTATTACTGTTGAAGATGGTACCCAAACATGTTTTCCTGTTGCAGGATCAATAATACGAACCCAAGGCCAATATGTTGCAGCATAAGAAGTATCACGAGTTTGAGCTTGTGTTATTGCTTCTGAAAGTTTGCTGCCATATGTTCCTAAATCTAGTACATACATGTTATCACCTCTTGCAATTGTATTTGAAATAATATTAGATACTTGAGTTGTGTGAGTATCATTTAATAAACCAGGAGTAAATAATACATTAAATTGGTACGCTTCAGGATTACCTAAAAGTGTAATCATGTTGTTATAATCAGCTCCTACTAATCCTTGTGTATTAGAAGAAATAGCATCGTACAATTTAATAATATTATTAACATCACCAGTAGCACTATAAAATGAACCACCGTTTGAACCACTTCCATTTAACGGAATTGAAGAAGTATATGCTGTAATAGCAACCCCATTAGCATCAAAATAATTTGGTGTAGGTAAATTAACAGATTTTACGCGTACATATTTTGAATTATTTGGGTAACTTCCAGATAATTCCATCTGGTTGTTTATAGAGCTATAATTTAATTTTTGATCACCAATAATTTTAGAAATATAGCGAGTTGAATTTGGGTCTAATGTCAAATTGTTCCATGCCTCCAATACAACTTTACTAGATTCGGTATCATTACCACGTCTAACTAATACATTAAATGTACCTGCTCCGGTGTTAGTATTAGAAACTTCCCAACGAATATTAGAAGTAGATCCTGAATTTAATGTTCCATTAGATCCTAAAGTATTAGAACCTGAGTTGTTCATTAAATTTCCTTCAGAAATTGTTTCTAATACAAAAGAAATTGTATTAGCACCACCAGCATAATATACTGTAGTAGATCCTGAGGTATAGTAATATGAGTTTCCAGCAACACCAGCATTTGTATTTGCAGTTAATACCATGTTAGGAGAAGCAAATGAAGCACTACTATTAATGATAGTATTAGTGTATAGGTTTGTTGGGTTTAATGGGATAACACCTGAAGAGGTTGCATTGTTAAATACATTTTGGGTGCTTGATCCTGATAAAATTACATTTACACCATTAAATGAAGCAGTATATGCTACCGTAGCAGCACTAGTTAAATTTAATACAGCAGAAGCAGAAGTTAGTGGTGTTCCTGAATTAATGTCTTTTGTAATTGCTGAAGTGTAAGATCCACTAGTTACACGGGCAACTAATAATGAAGTTCCTCCATAATTAAAATAATTGTAAGCAGCAATTGAAGTTAAATAGGAATAAGATTGACCACCACTTATAAATGTATCCCCAAACATCGTTACAAAGTCTGAGTAAGTTGTTACTAGGGTTGGTTTTTCAACAGGTCCTTTAACTGTTGGTCCGATAATAGCAGCACCTGCTTGGACTGGTTGCCCAGTTAAGAAGGTGTTATCTATTTCGCTAATTGCTACTCCAGGAGAAGTTGTGAAATTTGACATTTTTGCTTTATTTTAGTTTTATTATAAATATCTAAAGTTTTTTTAAAATATGCTATTAGATAGGAAACGTTGCACCTGTAGGTAATACATTAAAGTCTAGTATAATATATTCAGCTGTTTTAGTAGGTTGTAAATAAATTTGACCTATCATTTGATTGTTATCAACTACTTGAGGAGGATTATTTGATTCATCCATTACTACTTGAAATGCTGTTAATCCTTGTTGTTGTTGGACAGAAGCTAAATATGGGTTAATAATAGATACAAAATTATTACGAGTAACAGCATCATTTTGTTCAAATACAAAAGTATTTGCTACTTGAGTAATGTAATTTTTAAGTTCAATTAATAAACGACGTACATTAATGCGATCTAAAGAACTTTTTTTCTTTACTAATGTCTTTTGCCCGTATACTACAACTCCAGTATTAGGAAAAGTAGCAATTGGGTTGATGTTGGCTTGATATAATGTATCTCTATTACCTTGAGTTAAAACACGTTCTGCTTGAATAGTAGTAGTTAAAACACCTCTATTTACACCAGCAGGTGCAAACCAAGGAGCAGCTACATTATCATTGAATGCATATACACCTGGTATTAGAGTAGATGCGGGCACCCAAACTTGGGTTCCTGTGTTTGGATCTACTGTTTTAGCCCAAGGCCAGTACGTTGCAGCATAAGAAGTATCATATCCTGCAACTTGAGATAATGTAGTTCCAATAGTAGAATCATATTTTACTAAATCAAAAACTACTATAGAATTTCCTATATTTTGAGCATTAACAATCATAGAGTTAATAGCATTATAGGCATTACTTCCTATATTTGAAATTAATCCTGGGGCTGTTAGTAGATTATAATTATAAGCATCTTTATTGGCTAATAAAGCAATAGATTCAATATAAGCATTAGCTTGAAGGCCTTGAATATTACTATCTAAAATAATTTTATCATAGTATGCACCTGCTATTCCTTTAGGAATATTACTTCCAACTGCATCTCCAAAAGAACCACTTGAAAAATAAGGAATCGAACCTGTAAATTCAGGTTTAGGGTTACCTACATTATCAAAATAATTTGGTGTTGAAGTTAAAACTTTTTTAACACGAACATATGATGAATTATTTGGAAAACTTCCAGATAATTGAACATAATATTCTCCATTATCATTAACAACAGCCTCAACTTGATTACCTATTACTTTTTCAATATAATTTGGTGAATATGGATCAAGTGATAAAGGGCCCCAACTTTCTAAAATTGATGGGGATATAAGACTATCATTTCCTTGACGGATTAATAAGTAAAAAGTACCAGCAGTAACATCAGGTGAAGTTATTTGCCATCTAAAATTATCTGCAGACCCACTTAATAGTGTTTGATATGATCCTGTAGGTCCTGTACTGTTCATTATTTCACCTTTAGATAAGGTTTCTAAAATAAATGCTTCAGTATTACTACCACCAGTATAATATACTGTTGTACTTCCAGATACATAATAATATGAATTTCCTATTAAACCATTTGGATTTGTAGAAATTATATTCATATTAGGTGAAACAAATGATGCACTACTATTAATAGTTGTGTTAGTGTAAAAATTTGTTGGATTTGAAGGAATAACACCTGAAGAAGTAGCATTATTAAATGCATCTTGGGTGGATGATCCTGATAGGATTATATTTACTCCATTAAATGAAGCAGTGTATCCTGTAATAACTGCACTAGTTAAATTAAGTGTAGCAGATGCAGATGTTGCTGCTGTTGATGTAGGAATTAAAGATGAGGATGCAGGAGAAAAAGCACCACTTACAACACGTGTAACTAATAATGATGTACCTCCACTATTAAAATAATTATATGCAGAAATAGAAGTAAGGTAAGTATATGTTTGGCTGCCACTTAAAAAAGTAGAACCAAATTTATTTAAATAATCACTATATGAAGTTACTATAGTAGGGATACCTACTTTACCTTTTACAGTTGGTCCTATAATAGCGGCCCCGGCTTGTACAGGTTGTTGAGTTACAAATGATTGATTGTTCTCTATTGCTAATACACCTGGTGATACAATTGTTTCTGGCATTGTAATGATTTATTTTATTATAAATATGGTGTATTTCAAACCAAATTAATCCATCGGTGTAATTTCACCATTTTCTGGGTTGATGTTGGCTTTACCGTATTTTTGAAGTACAAGTTGAGTAAATTCTTTTTCTTGATTAGATAAATTATCTAAAAATTGTTTAGCAGTACTATAACGATTTTCTAATTGTAATTTAATTAATTCAATTTCACCTAATTCAGCAATTAAAGAGCGAGTATCTACTTGAATTTTTTTTAGTGTTGTTAACTCTTCTTCGGTTAAAAACTTTTTTTCTGAAACTATTGACATAATTTATTGGTTTATATAATTTAAAGTTATTTCTTCTAAGGGATTAATATCTTGAATAGCAGTTATAGTAATTACGTTCTGTACAGAATCAATATTAAATATTGCATTAGGGGTTTTACTTGAATTTATCCAACTTGCATGCCCTAAAAATACTATTAATCCATTAGTATGGGTATATACATATTTAATTAATTCAATAGGACATTCACTTCCTTGGGAGAAGTTTATTCCTATAGATTGATTAATTATCTGATCTTTTTTAATAAATTCATTAGTGAATAAACCCCATCCATGTATAGATGATTGGCAAACACTTAAATTACAACTTATTAATTTCATATATTTTAATATCCATTACCCCAAGCACTTCCTGAAGGGGTTACTCCTAGAGACATTAGGGTAATACTATTTCCTACAGATGGGCATATTGTTCTAGTGCCATTAAGTTGAGTAGAATCATTAAGGTATAAAGTAGTTCCAGCCATAGTACTATTAATAATTACAATTCCAGTACCAGTACCATCTTTAATTTTAACTATTTCTACACATCTACCAGCAGGACTATTTAAAAAGTTAGTAATATTTAAACTTCCTTCTCCAACAGGACAAGCAGCAGTAGTGTTATCAATTATTAACAGTACATCATCATCACTTTGAACTTGTTTAGATGGAGATACAGTATAATCAGCATTAGTTAAAGTTATAGTTCTATATCTTCTAACTCTAGATCCACTAGTAGTTAAAGTACTAGATACACCTACAGATCCTGTTACTGAAAAGAATGATCCTGAAGCATATACTAAATTTGATCTGGAGCCATCGTTAGTTCCATTTCCTATAATAAATGCTGATTGGAATGGGGATAATAGGTTATATCTTCCTTGGACATGTTGGTAATCACCTCCAGCCCAAGTACCTAATCCTTCAGCGTGAGAATAATTAGCAGTAGCTTGAGTTAATCTTCCTTCAGCATGTGATGCTTGTCCTGCAGCATAAGTATATTCTCCTTCAGCATGAGAATATATTCCTGACGATGTTGTGTATGCTCCTTCTGCATGGGATTGAGCAGCATTAGCAAATGTAAAAGAACCTTCAGCATGAGATTGCATACCTTGAGCTAAAGTATTTCCTCCTTCAGCATGTGATCCAATACCTCTAGCAATAGTTTGTTGACCTTCAGCGTGAGCAAAATTAGCCATTGCTATTGTACTAAACCCTTCGGCATGAGTGTAATCTGAGGTTGCTTGGGTGGTTGAACCTTCAGTATGAGACCCAATACCTATAGCTTTAGTTAAATACCCTTCAGCATGAGAAAAATCCCCAGATGCTGTGGTTGTAGAACCTTCAGCATGAGCGTATGTCCCTGAAGCAAATGTTGTATACCCTTCAGCATGAGAAGCAATACCTACTGATCGGGTATCTTTTCCTTCAGCGTGAGAATAAGGCCCCCCAGCTAAAGTACTGGCACCTTGTTGTAAACTTTCATTTGGGTAAACATATTGAAAACTTACACTTGCTCCAAAAGCACTAGCACTATTATATTGAATACATTGATTAAATGGTGCAGGATTATTTACTGTACTACTTGTAATATTTTGGATTACACTACTCGTAGAGAAGTTATTATTTACTACACTACTTGTAATATTTTGGGTAACACTACTTGTATAAAAATTATTAACAGCAAAAGCAGAAGATGCAGTATAATATATTAAACCAGTATTTACATCATAAGTTAAAACACTGTTTTGAATTGTATTGGTTAATCCATTAATAGCAACAGATCCTGTTACAACTAAAGATCCAGACAATGCTACATCATAAGCATCAGCTCCAGTAAAAGCATCTACTGATTGGGATACATGCCATGATTGGATGGTAAAATTTTGTACTACTTCATCTACAGTAGGGTCAAATACCTTTTTTAATATTTTTGCCATTTGAATATTTTGTTATAAATATCGTCAAGATTGTAAATTATTCAAATTATTATCAATAGCAGTTTTATACATTTCAGGTAAATCTTGATCTTTTAATTCTTTAAATAAATCTATAGATTCATTCCATAATCCAACCCACCATGCACAAACGGCTTTTTCAAATGTAAATCCTAATTTACCAGG